>Ga0075520_1000049_pt1 | contig 36596 bp, 37 predicted proteins | sample NGEPerB_FD_75100 | JGI IMG/M metagenome (GOLD analysis project Ga0075520, IMG submission 75100) | Arctic peat soil microbial communities from the Barrow Environmental Observatory site, Barrow, Alaska, USA - NGEE PermafrostAB12-B | ecosystem: Environmental > Terrestrial > Soil > Wetlands > Peat ... | reverse complement strand
GGCCAGCCCTGCGTGCGCTGCAACGGCACGGTGCGGCGCGTCGTCCAGGCGGCCCGGGCGAGTTTTTTCTGCCCCGGCTGCCAGCGCCGCTGACGCGCTGCGCTGCGGCGTGTGAAACGTCCTGCCGCAGGGTGTGAGGAAGTGTTTCGCGCGGGATCATTTCACGTTTGCTGAGCTAGGATGCCTCGTGGCTCTGCCACGACTGACGCCGACACGCCCTAGATGACGCCCTCATTCGCCAACAGTCTCGACGCCCTCGGCGGCTGGCGCGCTGCGTTGGGCGAGCGCGTCGACGCGTTCGCGAAATTCCTGGCCGAGCACGACCTCGCGCAAGGGCCGGCGAACGAGCATCTCGCAGCGCTGCGCGAACGGCTCGGTAACGAGAAGCTGGTCGTCGCCTTCGTCGCCGAGTTCTCGCGCGGCAAGTCCGAGCTCATCAATGCGATCTTCTTCGCCGACACCGGCCGCCGCATCCTGCCGGCGACGCCGGGGCGGACGACGATGTGCCCGGTCGAGCTCGGCTGGCGTGGCGACGAGCCGGCTTCGCTCATGCTCCTGCCGATCGAGACGCGCCTCGAAGGCCTCGCGCTCGGCGAGCTTCGGGCGCAGCCGCGCGCCTGGCGCCGCCTCGATCTCGACGTCGACGATGCCGAGCAGCTCGCGCGTTCGCTCGTCGAAGTGACGCGAACCGAATGGGTGAGCGAGTCTCAGGCGCGAGCGCTCGGCCTCTGGGACGATGCGCATCCCGATGACAACCCGCCGCGCGACGACTCCGGCAAGGTCGAGGTCCCGGCCTGGCGCCATGCGCTGATCAACTATCCGCATCCGCTTCTGCGCCAGGGCCTCGTGGTTCTCGACACGCCGGGCCTGAATGCCATCGGCGCCGAGCCCGAGCTGACCCTGAGCCTCTTGCCCTCGGCGCACGCGACCGTCTTCATCCTCGGCGCCGACACGGGCGTCACCAAGTCCGATCTCGCGATCTGGCGCGATCATCTCGGCGCCCATGCGCCGACGCGATTCGTCGTCCTCAACAAGATCGACACCCTCGAAGACCCTCTTGCGACCGTGGAGCAGGTCGAGGCGCAGATCGTCTCGCAGCAACGCGAGACGGCGCGTACGCTCGGCATCGCCACGCAACGTGTCTTTCCGATCTCGGCGCGAAAGGCGCTCGCGGCACGTATCGCCGGCGACGAGATGGGCCTGAACGAGAGCCGCCTGCCCATCCTCGAGGCGGCGCTCGGCGCTCAGCTGCTGCCGCAGCGCCGCCAGGTGCTCGAGCAGGTCGTCCAGGAAGGCAGCCTGCAGATCGAGAACCTGGTCGTCCGCCACATCGGCGATTCGCGCCGCCAGCTCGCCGAGCAGACGCTCGAGCTGCGCGGCCTGCGCGGCAAGAACAACGCCAAGGTGCGCTTGATGATCAAGCGCGTCGACGCCGAGACGGTCGAGTTCGAGGAGTGCACGACCCTGTTGCAGGCGATGCGCTCGGTGCATGCGCGCATGCTCAAGGACATGCTCGTCGACCTCTCGTCCGACCGCGTGCGCGACGAGGTTGCCGAGATGCAGGCGTCGATGGGCGTCTCGATCCTTCACCTCGGCGCGAAGAAGGCCTTCGTCGTCCTGTGCGAGCGGCTGCGCGCCCTGCTCGCCTCGGCGCAGCGTCGCAACGGCGAGATCCGGGAGATGCTCGGCGCCTCGTTCGCGCGGCTGAACGCCGAGTTCGGATTCAGCCTCACGCTGGGCAAGCCGCTCGAATTCGAGCGGTTCACGAGCGAGCTGCAGCTCATCGAGAGCAATTACGTCCAGTACCTCGGCCTGACGCTGGCGCTGCGGCTGGCGCAGCCGAAGTTCATGGAGCAGTTCCGCCGCATGCTGATCTCGAAGCTTCGCGTCGTCTTCGAGAACGCGAGCAGTGAGCTCGAGCTGTGGAACAAGGCCGTCTCGGCGCAGGTCGATTCGCAGCTGCGCGAGCGCCGCAAGGCATTCAAGCGCCGGCGCGAGACGCTCGAGAAGATCCAGATGGTGGCCGGCGAGCTCGAGGCGCGAATCGACGAGATCGAGACCCAGGACCAGCGCCTGCTGCAGCTCCAGACGCGCAGCAGCGAGCTGGCCGAAGCCTTGCGCGAACACGCATTCGCGGCGTCGCTGGCGACCGACGCGTCGATGGCGATGCTCGACATTCCGCTCTTCGAAGATGCCGTCCCGGTCGGCGAGGACGAAGCGGCGATGCAGCGCCAGGCGTGAGGCCGAAGCGGATCTGCCTTCGGCATTGAAGGGCGGCCAGCGCAAGCTGCCGGCCGGGCTCGCCGGGCGCGTCGTCGCCTGGCAGCGAACTCACGGGCGGCACGGCTTGCCCTGGCAGCAGCCGCGCGAGCCCTATCGCGTGTGGCTCTCCGAGGTGATGCTGCAGCAGACGCAGGTCGCCACGGTTCGCCCGTTCTTCGATCGCTTCGTCGCCCGCCTCCCCGACGTGCGCGCCCTTGCGGCGGCGACGCAGGACGACGTTCTTGCTCTCTGGAGCGGCCTGGGCTACTACGGCCGAGCCCGCCATCTGCACCGCTGCGCCCAGGTCATCGTCAGCGCGCACGGCGGCGAGTTTCCACGCACGAGCGAGACGCTGGCGGAACTTCCCGGCATCGGCCGCTCGACGGCCGCGGCGATCGCCGCGTTCTGCTTCGGCGAGCGCGTCGCGATTCTCGACGGCAACGTCAAGCGCGTGCTCGCCCGCGTCCTCGCATTCGAAGGAGATCTCGCCGAGGCGCGCGCCGAGCGCGAGCTCTGGGACGCGGCGACGGCGCTCCTGCCTTCGACTGACATCGAGACTTACACGCAGGGTCTCATGGATCTCGGCGCAACGATCTGCCTCGCGCGCTCGCCGCGCTGTCTGCTCTGCCCGGTGAACGACAGGTGTGCCGCGGCGAAGCGCGGGACGCAGGAGCGCTATCCGGTCAAGACACGGCGTCTCGCGCGCAGCCAGCGCAAGAACGTCTGGCTCGACTTGCGCTGGCGCGGCCAGGTGTGGCTCGTGCGGCGTGGCGTGACCGGCGTCTGGGCGGCGCTCTGGAGCTGGCCCGAATTCGAATCGTTCGAGTCGTTCGAGCTCGCGACCCGCAGCTGGCCGGGGCATGGCGAATCGCTGGCTTCCTTCACCCACGTGCTGACCCACTTCGACTGGCACTTGCAGCCGGTGCGATGGACGTTTCCGGCACGCGCCTCGGCGCGGACGCTCTCGCCTATGTTGGCGGCGTGGCCGAGCGGCCGCTGGTTCGACGTCGATGCGGCGCTGGCGCTCGGCCTTCCGGCACCGCTCAGAAAGCGCCTTTCGGCCGCGTAACGGCTCAGTGCCTGCCGTGCTCGACGCGCAGCAGCGAATCGACGATGTCAAGGCGGGCGAGCGGATCGGCGAGCGTCATCAGGCGCTGCCTGGCTTCGAGCGGCAGGGGAAGGATCTCGCACCAGCGATTCGCGACCCAGGCGGCACTCTCGAAACGGTGCGGCTCGAGGAACGGCTCCGCGCCTTGCGCCGCCAGGCTGGCGATCGCGTCGGCCAGGCTTTTCACGATGTTGGCGTGCGCGGGGCCGGGCGCCAGCAGCGGATCGTCGGCAAGCGCGCTCGCCGCGCCGAGCCAGAGCCCGTCGCCCTGCTGGTGCGTGGCGCCGAGCGCGAAGCGCCGCGTGCCGCGGCAGCGGACGATGAGGATGCCGGCTTGCGCGCTGTCGACCTCGATCAGCTCGGCGAGCGTGCCCACCTCGTGCAGCGAAACGGCGTCGCCGGAGATGCCCGCCTCGACGCCGCTTTTCAGGCAGACGACGCCGAAGGGCCGCGCCTCGCGCATGCAGCGCGACATCAGATCGAGGTAACGCACCTCGAAGATCTTCAGCTCCAGAAGGCCTGCGGGAAAAAGTACGGTCCGCAGCGGGAAAAGCGGCAGCTCCGGGTCGGAGAGAAGGGGCTCGATCACGACGCATCGAGCTCGCGATGGCGGACGAACGTGGCCGCGCGGTCGCGAAACGCCGCGGCGAGACGCTCGACGAACCAGACCGAGCGGTGCTGGCCGCCGGTGCAGCCGATCGCCACGGTCAGGTAGGCGCGCTGGTCGGCCTCGAAGGCAGGCAGCCAGCGGCGCAGGAAGGCGTCGATCTGGCCGAGCATCTCGGCGACCTCGGGCTGCGCCATGAGGTATTCGGCGACGGCCGCGTCGCGCCCGGTCAGCGGCCGCAGCTCTCGGACATAGTGCGGATTGGGTAAGGCCCGAACGTCGAAGACGTAGTCGGCGTCGAGCGGAACGCCGTGCCGGTAGGCGAAGCTCTCGAACACGAGCGTGAGGCGGCTGTCGGGGGCGCCCACGAGCTCGCGGATCCAGGCGCGCAGCTGCGTCGGCCGCAGGTTGCTCGTATCGACGATGGTCGAGACGTCGCGCAGGCCGGCGAGCAGCTCGCGCTCGAGCTCGATCGCTTCGACGAGCGCGCCGCGGTCGGCAAGCGGATGGGCGCGCCGGGTTTCCGAAAAACGGCGAACGAGCGCGCCTATCGTCGCGTCGAGAAAGATGGCCTGGATAGCGACGCCTTCGCTGCGAAGCTGCGCGAGCAGCGGCAAGAGATGCGGCAGCGAGCCGGCGCTGCGCACGTCAACGGCGATGGCGATGCGCCGGTCGCGCCGCTGCTGCTCGAGGCGCAGGAAGTCGCGCAGCAGCTCCGGCGGCAGGTTGTCGACGCAGAAAAAGCCCGCGTCTTCGAGCGCGTGCAGGGCGACCGACTTGCCCGATCCGGAGATGCCGGTGACGAGGACGACCTCGCGCAACGGCGCCGCGGCCTCGCCGTTCGCTTCGGGTGCTGCGGCGTCGGCGGTCATGAGGGCTTGCGCGCCCGCACCGTCAGTCGTTCCGACGATCCGGACGACAGCATCTCCTTCGCGTGCGCCAGGCTCGTCGACGAGAGCTTTTCGCCGCCGAGCATGCGGGCGATCTCGGCGACGCGCGATTCGCCCGCCACCGCGTCGGCCGCGCTTCGCGTCCTGCCGCCTTCGGTCTGCTTGGAGACGACGAAGTGATGATCGGCACACCCGGCGACCTGCGGCAAGTGCGTGACCGCGAGCACCTGCCGGTCGCGGCCGAGCTGCTTCATGAGCCTGCCGACCGTCTCTGCGGCGGCGCCGCCGATGCCGGCGTCGACCTCGTCGAAGATCAGCGTTCCGGCGGCGTCGCTGCCGATGTCGAGCTCGCTGGTGACGACCGCGACGGCGAGCGCGATGCGCGACAGCTCGCCGCCCGAGGCGACCTTGCCGAGCGGCCGCGGCGTCGTGCCGGCGTGGCCGGCGACGAGGAACTCGGCCGACTCGAGGCCGAACGACTGCGGCGCCTCCGCCGCCTCGAGTACGACCTCGAAGAGGCCGCCCTCCATGCCGAGTTGCTGCATCGCCTTCGAGACGGCCGCGTCGAGCTTCGGCGCCGCGGCACGGCGCGCTGCGGAGACGCGCTTCGCTTCGCTGTCGTAAGCGGCCCGCGCCGCGTCGCGAGCAGCGCGCAGGGCGTCGAGATCGGTGGCCGCGTCGAGCGCACGCAGCTCCGCTTTCCACTCCGACACAAGCGCGGCCAGCTCGGCCGGCGGCCGGCGATAGCGCCGCGCCAGACCGATCCACGCCGACATGCGCGCGTCGAGGGCGCCGAGGCGCTCGGGGTCGAGCTCGGTGCGGTCGAGATAGCTCGACAGCGTGTGCGCCGCGTCGCGAAGCTGCGCTTCGGCGCCTCGCAACGCCTCGATCGTTTCGGCGAGTCGCGCATCGAAGCCGGCGACGCCTTGCAGCGCATCGATGGCCTGGCCGACCAGCGATTCGGCGTCGCTGGCGCTGCTGCCCGCGTCGCCGCCCGACACGGCACTGAACGCGGCGCGCGCGGCGTCGATCAGCGACTGGCCGTTGGCCAGGCGGGTGTGCTCGGCGTCGAGCTCCGACCACTCGTCGGCGCCGGGAGCGAGCTTGTCGATCTCGCCGACCTGCCAGACCAGGCGTTCGCGCTCGCGTTCGAGATCGGCCTGCTTGCCGCTCGCCGCTTCGAGCGCCTGCGTCGCGCCGCGCCAGGCCGCCCAGCAGGCGGCGAGCGGCTTGGCGTCGATGCGCGCGTAGGCGTCGAGGACAGCGCGCACCGAGGGCGCGCGCGTCAGGCTCTGCCAGGCGTGCTGGCCGTGGATGTCGACCAGCCACTCGGCGGCCTCGCGCAATTGCGAGATGGTCGCGGCGCCGCCGTTGATCCACGCGCGGCTCTTGCCTTGCGCATCGATCGTGCGGCGCAGCAGCAGCCGGTTCGCATCTTCGGCCGACGCGTGCTCGAAGCCCGCCTCGGCCAGCCAGGCGCCGAGCGACGCCGGTGAGTCGAATTCGGCGCTGATCTCGGCACGCGCTGCGCCTTCGCGGACGACGCCCGCTTCGCCGCGGCCACCGAGCGCGAGCTGCAAGGCGTCGACGAGGATCGATTTGCCGGCGCCGGTTTCGCCGGTGAGCACGGTCAGCCCGGACGCGAACTCGATCTCGAGCGCATCGACGATCACGAAGTCGCGGATCGCGAGGCGAAGCAGCATGACGGCTAGTGTCCCGCGGCCCAGTGCAGCTTGCTGCGCAGGGTCGCGAAGTAACTCCAGCCGCGCGGGTGCAGGAAGCGGGCGCGGTGCGCCGACCGACGCACGTGGACCCGGTCGCCGTGGGCGATGCTGGTGAGCGACTGCATGTCGAAGTTCACGCTGGCGTCGCGGCCGGCGACGATCTCGATCGCGACCTCGCCGGTGTCGGGCACGACGATCGGCCGGTTCGAGAGATCGTGCGGCGCGATCGGCACGAGCAGCCAGCCGGCGATGCCGGGGTGCAGGATCGGCCCGCCTGCCGAAAGCGCATAGGCCGTCGAACCGGTGGGCGAGGCGACGATGAGGCCGTCGGCGCGCAGGTTGGCGACGAACTCGCCGTCGATCTCGATCTTCAGCTCGACCATGCCGGCGGTCGCGCCGCGGCTGACGATGACGTCGTTCAAGGCGACGCCTTCGAAGATCGTCGCACCGTCGCGCTTGACGTTGCCTTCGAGCAGCGTTCGTTGCTCCTCGTCGTAGTCGCCCTCGAGCATGGCGGCGAGCGTCTCGGCGAAGCCTCCGTAGGCGACGTCGGTGATGAAGCCGAGCCGGCCCTGGTTGATGCCGATCAGCGGCGTGCCATGGCGTGCGACCTGCCGGGCGATTCCGAGCATGGTGCCGTCTCCGCCGAGGACGATCACGACATCGCAATCGCCGCCGATCGCGGAGGCCGCCAGCGCCGGCCAGGCATCGATGCCGGTGTTGCGCGCCGTCTCGCCCTCGATCGAGACGCGCACGCCGCGCGCGACCAGAAAACGAGCGATCGACTCGAGCTCTTCGCGGATGCCGCCGGACTGGAATTTGCCGACGAGCGCAGCGTGCCGGAAGCGTGTCGACATGCGCGGGATTACACCACAGCGACCCTTTTTGCCGCAGGCGAAAATGGCCTCGCCTGACCTCTCTCATACCATGCTGGACGAGCGCGCCAAGACCCTGCTGAAAGCCCTGGTGGAACGCTACATCGCCGATGGCCAGCCCGTCGGCTCGCGCACCCTCTCGCGCGCCAGCGGCCTCGAGCTCTCGCCGGCGACGATCCGAAACGTCATGGCCGATCTCGAGGAGCTCGGCCTCATCGCCAGCCCGCACACCAGCGCCGGCCGCATTCCCACGGCGCGCGGCTACCGCCTCTTCGTCGACACCATGCTGACGGCGCAGCCCCGGCAGCTCCCCGAAGCGGCGCAGGGCAACGCGTTCGAGGCGCAATTGAGCGCCGAGCAGCCACAGCGCGTCATCGCCAACGCGGCGCAGCTGCTGTCGAGCCTGTCGAACTTCGTCGGCGTGATCACCGCGCCGAAAAAGCCCAGCGTGTTCCATCACATCGAGTTCATGCGGCTCTCGGAACGGCGCGTGCTCGTCATCCTGGTCGCGCCCGACGGCGACGTGCAGAACCGCGTCATCTTCACCGCGCAGGACTACACGTCCTCGCAGTTGCTGGAGGCGAGCAACTACCTGACCGCGCACTACGCGGGCCTCACCATCGAAGACGTGCGCGAGCGCCTGAAGACCGAGGTCGACGCGCTGCGCAGCGAGATCAGCGCCTTGATGCAGGCGGCGGTGCAGGCCGGCAGCGACGCCATCGCCGAAAGCCACGAAGAGGTCATCGTCGCCGGCGAGCGGAACCTCCTGACGGTTCAGGATTTCTCGAGCGACATGGGCAGCCTGCGCAAGCTCTTCAACCTGTTCGAGCAGAAGACGCAGCTGATGCGGCTGCTCGAGGTCTCGAGCCGCGCCGAGGGCGTGCGCATCTACATCGGCGGCGAGAGCATGGTCGTGCCGTTCGAGGAGCTCTCGGTCGTCTCGGCGCCCTACGAGGTCAACGGCATCGTCGTCGGCACGCTCGGCGTGATCGGGCCGACGCGCATGGCCTACAACCGCATGATCCAGATCGTCGACATCACGTCGCGGCTGGTGAGCAATGCGCTGAGCACGAAGTAGCGACGCTCGCGGGCCGCCCGGGCTCGCATGAGAAGATTCCCGTGCGGGCCGTTAGCTCAGTTGGTTAGAGCAGAGGACTCATAATCCTTTGGTCGCTGGTTCGAGTCCAGCACGGCCTACCACGCGACGCCACTGCCCGATCCTCGCATTGGCGCCCTCGATGCGCCGGCGAGCGCCGGATGGCGAACGTAGGCTCCGCCGCAGCGAAAATCCGTTACCCTGTCATGTGCATGACGCTGGCGGCAATCCCGCCGTCGACAGCGCCTTCACTTCCGGAAATTGGCAGCCACCCTCTGCGACGCTCCGGACTCGGCGACCCAGCGCTCGACAAAATCCTGCGCAGAGGATGACGCGAATGAGCCAGCCCGAACCGCTTCGTCTGCATGTTCCCGAGCCCTCCGGGCGACCGGGCCATCAGACCGACTTTTCCTTCCTCCACTTGTCGCCTGCCGGCGCGGCGCGTCGCCCGCCGGTGAACGCCTTGCCCATCGACACCACGGATCTGGCCTACACGCTGATTCGCGTGCTCGACGATGAGGGCTGCGCCGTCGGCCCCTGGGCCCCGCAGGTCGATCCGCAGCTGCTCTGCCGCGGCATGCGCGCGATGCTGAAGACCCGCATCTTCGACGCCCGCATGCTGATCGCGCAGCGTCAGAAGAAGATCTCGTTCTACATGCAATGCCTGGGCGAAGAGGCGATCGCGACCGCGCATTCACTGGCGCTGGCCGAGGGCGACATGTGCTTTCCCACCTATCGTCAACAGGGCCTGCTGCTGGCGCGCGACGATGTGTCGATGGTCGACATGATGTGCCAGCTGATGTCGAACGAGCACGACCCGCTGAAAGGGCGCCAGCTGCCGGTGATGTATTCGCTCAAGCGCGCCGGGTTCTTCACGATCAGCGGCAACCTGGCGACCCAGTTCATCCAGGCGGTCGGTTGGGCGATGGCCTCGGCGATCAAGGGCGACACCCGGATCGCCTCGGGCTGGATCGGCGACGGCGCCACCGCCGAGGCCGACTTCCACACCGCGCTCACCTTCGCCCACGTCTACCGCGCGCCCGTGATCCTCAACGTCGTCAACAACCAGTGGGCGATCTCGACCTTCCAGGCGATCGCCGGCGGCGAGGCCACGACCTTCGCAGCGCGCGGCGTCGGCTGCGGCATCGCCTCGCTGCGCGTCGACGGCAACGACTTCCTCGCCGTGCTGGCGGCGTCGAGATGGGCGGCCGAGCGCGCCCGCAGCAACCTCGGGCCGACCTTGATCGAATGGGTGACCTACCGCGCGGCGGCGCATTCGACCTCGGACGATCCGTCGAAGTACCGGCCGGCCGACGACTGGTCGCACTACCCGCTCGGCGATCCGGTGGCACGGCTCAAGCAGCACCTGATCGCGATCGGCGTCTGGTCCGAGCAGCAGCACGAAGCCGCGCAAAAGGAGCTCGAAGCCGAGGTCGCGGCGGCGCAGAAGGAAGCGGAGCGCTACGGCACGCTGACCGGCGGCCACACGCCGCCGCTGGCGACGATGTTCGAGGATGTCTACAAGGACATGCCGCCGCATCTGCACGATCAGTTGCGTCAGGCCAGCGCATGAGCACGCCGACGCTAACGCTCGTGGCCGAGCCGGCGCCCGGCACGGCGAGCCCGCCTGCGCCGGCCGCCGGCACTCGGCCGATGACCATGATCCAGGCGCTCCGATCGGCGATGGACGTCATGCTCGAACGCGATCCCGACGTCGTCGTCTTCGGCCAGGACGTCGGCTACTTCGGCGGCGTGTTTCGCTGCACCGAGGGGCTGCAGGCGAAGTACGGCAAGTCGCGCGTGTTCGACGCGCCGATCTCCGAAGGCGGCATCGTCGGCGCGGCGGTGGGGATGGGCGCCTACGGCCTGCGGCCGGTGGTCGAGATCCAGTTCGCCGATTACTTCTATCCGGCCTCCGACCAGATCGTCTCCGAGGCGGCGCGCCTGCGCTATCGCTCGGCCGGCGACTTCAGCGCGCCGATCACCGTGCGCATGCCGTGCGGCGGCGGCATCTATGGCGGGCAGACGCACAGCCAGAGTCCGGAGGCCCTCTTCACCCACGTCTGCGGCATCCGCACCGTGATGCCGTCGAACCCCTACGACGCCAAGGGCCTGCTGATCGCGTCGATCGAGAACGACGACCCGGTCATCTTTCTCGAGCCCAAGCGCCTCTACAACGGCCCCTTCGACGGCCACCATGACCGGCCGATCGTCTCCTGGTCGAAGCACCCGCTCGGCGAAGTGCCCGAGGGCTACTACACGGTGCCGCTCGACACGGCTTCGGTGTTTCGCCCCGGCAGCGATCTCACGGTGCTGACCTACGGCACGATGGTCTTCGTCTCGGAAGCGGCGGCGCACGAGACCGGCATCGACGCCGAGATCATCGACCTGCGCACGCTCTGGCCGCTCGACTTGCCGGCGATCGTCGCGTCGGTGAAGAAGACCGGCCGCTGCATCGTCGTTCACGAGGCGACGCGCACCAGCGGCTTCGGCGCCGAGCTGGCGGCGCTGGTGCAGGAGCATTGCTTCTATCACCTCGAAGCGCCGATCGAGCGGGTCGCCGGCTGGGACACGCCGTATCCGCATTCGCTCGAGTGGGCCTACTTCCCGGGGCCCGCGAGAGTGGGCGCCGCCATGCAGCGCGCGATGGAGCCATGAAGCAGCGATGAGCACGCACGTCATCAAGATGCCCGACATCGGCGAAGGGATCGCCGAGGTGGAGCTCGTCGCCTGGCACGTCAAGCCCGGCGACGCCGTGACCCCGGATCAGGCGCTGGCCGACGTGATGACCGACAAGGCCAGCGTCGAGATCCCGTCGCCGGTCGCCGGCATCGTGTTGTCGCTCGGCGGCACCGTCGGCCAGACTCTGGCGGTCGGGTCCGAGCTGATTCGCATCGAGGTGGCGGGCGAGAACAGCGCGTCCGACGAGGCACCGTTGGTTCAGTCTCCGGTTGCAGCGCCGGCCGGAGCGACGTTGCCATCGCCAGGCCTCGTCCGGTCGCGCCCCGCACCTGCCGCACATGATCCGTCGACGGTCTTGCTCGACCGCCCGATCGCTTCGCCTTCGGTGCGGCGCCGGGCATCGGAGCTCGATCTGGATCTGCGCGACGTACCCGGCACCGGCCCCGGCGGTCGCATCATGCAGGCCGACCTCGACGGCGCAGTTGCCAATCGAGCCTCGCCCGCCCGCGTCAACGAGCGCTCTTTGCCCACCGGCGTCGCGCGCGAGGATGAACAAGCCATCCCCGTGATCGGCGTGCGGCGCAAGATTGCGCAGAAGATGCAGGAGTCGAAGCGCCGCATTCCGCATTTCACCTACGTCGAGGAGATCGACGTCACCGAGCTCGAGGCGCTACGCGCGAGCTTGAACGTCCAGTGGGCCGGCCGGCGCACCAAGCTCACCCTGCTGCCCTTCCTGTTGCGCGCGCTGGTGCGGGCGGTGCGCGAATTCCCGCAGGTCAACGCCCGCTTCGACGACGACGCCGGGATCGTCACGCGCTACGGCGCAGTGCATGCCGGCATTGCCACGCAGACCGAGGTCGGCTTGATGGTGCCGGTGCTGCGCCATGCCGAAGCGCTGGACCTGTGGGCCATGGCAGACGAGGTGTCGCGCCTGGCCGCGGTGGCGCGAAGCGGCAAGATGACACGCAACGAACTCACCGGCTCGACGATCACGATCACCAGCCTGGGCGCGCTCGGCGGCATCGTCTCGACGCCGGTGATCAATCACCCCGAGGTGGCGATCGTCGGCGTCAACCGCATCGTCGAGCGGCCGATGATGCGCTCGGGCGCGGTCGTGCCGCGACTGATGATGAACCTGTCGTCATCGTTCGACCACCGGGTGGTCGACGGCATCGATGCGGCCCGGTTCGTGCAAGCACTGCGCCGCCTCCTGGAGATTCCGGCCACGCTGTTCATCGAATAGGGCGCCACAGCCCGACCGGCGAGTCCGTTGTCGGGCAGCGTTTCGCGCCTGCGATGTTCCCCCCAGCAGCACCGCGTGCACGCCGCGCGGCGCCAGGTCGCAGGCGAGCGTGAGGCCGGTGCGGCAGCTCGTAGGCCGGCGCGAACATCCAGGTTTCTTCGGCACCCATGCGCGCGCTATAGCGCGCCGGCTCGTCTACTTGCCTGCGTAGGCGCCGAATTTCTTCGCGTCCCAGACCAGCCCGATGCGCGTCACGGGGTCGAAGCGACTGCCGGGCTCGACGTCGACCGTCGCGCCGCTCTTCGTGTAGAAGATGACGGAGCCGTCGTCGGACTTGATCTCGCCCGTCGCGTCGGCCAGGTTCTTCTGATACCAGGCACAGACTGTTTCGGGCGAATCCTTGGTGACGATCACGATCGTGACGGGGCTCTGCTTGTCGACCTTTGCGACGTTCGCGGCATAGAACGGCACCGGCGGCTGCGCCCACGCGGTGGCTGCGACGGCTGCGAGGCCGGCAGCGGCGAAGGCCTTGCGATATTTCATGATGTGCTCCTGATCGGTTGTGAGAAAGGATGTGTTCTCCTAACCGGAAAATCGGCCGCTTCCCGCCATTCGTTCGCCATCAGACAGCTCAACCTCGGTTTCGCGCTCGCACTTTCTGCCGCGCTGCCACGCGCTCGTTGGCGGCGAAGCTTCATCACGTCAGTCAAATCCGATGCGTCGAAGCCCGACGACACACTCATCGACAAACGCCCGCACCTTGGTGGACAACAGCCTCGAATGCGGATAGATCACCTGGACCGGCAGCGGCTCCATCTCGAACTCCTCGAGGACACATTCGAGTTTCCCTGACTTCCTGCCCGCTGCCACCTGGTACGAGAGAAACATGCCGAGACCCAATCCATTCATGCACGCGCTCAAGGAACTGTCGATGTCGCTGCAGGTGAGCACGCTGTTGATCGGAGCGACGACGCCGCGGCGTCCGACCCGAAAGTGCCACTCGCTGCGCGGAGACAACCCCGTGTGCCTGATGCAGCGATGCGCCTGAATCTCCGCCACAGTCCGCGGAGCGCCGTGACGGCGCAGGTATTGCGGCGTGGCGCAAACGACGCGACGCACCTGACCCACCGGGATCGCCACCAGCGACGAATCGCCGAGATGGCCGATGCGCACCCCCACGTCCAGCCCCTCCTCGACGACGTTCACAAAGCGATCCACGAAGAGCAAGTCGGCGTTGACTCGCGGGTGACGTCGGATGAATTCGTTGACGATCGGCGCCACATAGCGCCTGCCGAACAGCACGGACGCGGTGACGGCGAGCCGGCCTTGCGGCTCGAGATGCCCCGACTCCAGCCCGGCTTCCGCTGCCTGGACGCCGGACAGGATGGCCCGGCATCTCTCGAGATATTGCGCGCCCTCTTCGGTCAGATGGAGGCGCCGGGTCGTGCGATTCAGAAGGCGTATTCCGAGATGCCGTTCGAGTGCGGCAAGCGTTCGAACGACCGAGGGCAACGAGGTACCGAGTGCGAGCGCGGCCGCGGTGAGGCTGCCGCCATCCACGATCCTGACGAAGGTCGTCATGGCCCGGAACCGATCCATGACGAGAATTATTACTCCGCCAAATGAAGGAGTCTATTGCCCGCTTCGCCATTTATTCCAGGCAGAGAAGCTATGAGACTCGCTGCATCGCCGCATTCTGCGAGGGCGCCTTGAACAAATCGATCGCGTTGGCCGCAACCCTCGTCGGCGTGGCGTTTGCCGCATTCGGTGCACTTGCGACGGATGAACCGGCACCGGCACATCACCACGAGGAAGGCGGTGCTCCGCCAGACCAGCTCGGCCTCGTCCACTTCGCGACGTCGTGCAGCCCGAATGTCGAGCCGAAGTTCAACCGCGCGATGGCGTTGTTGCACTCGTTCTGGACCAAGGACGCGATTGCCGGCTTCAACGGCGTGTTGAAGGAGGACCCGAACTGTGCGATCGCCTACTGGGGAATCGCCATGGCGCTGCAGCAGAACCCATTGACCGCACAGCAGCCCAGCTCACAGTCGGCCCAGGACGCGCTGGCCGGTCTCGACAAGGCCAAGGCGATCGGAGCCAGGACGCAACGCGAGCTCGACTACCTCGCCGCCATCGACCTGATCTACAGGGACGCCGACAAGACCGATTTTCGCGCCCGCAGGTTGGCCTACGAAAAGGCCATGGCGGCACTGGCTCGGCGCTATCCCGACGACACGGAGGCGGCGATCTTCTACGCGTTGGCCCTCGACATGACGGCGCCGCTGACCGACAAGACCTATGCCAATCAACTGAAGGCGGCGGCGATATTGGAAGAAGTGTTCAAGCAGCAGCCGGAGCATCCGGGTGTCGCGCACTATCTGATCCACAGCTACGACTACCCGGCGATTGCCGATCGCGGGCTACCGGCAGCGCGCGTCTACACGAAGATCGCGCCCAACAATCCGCATGCGTTGCACATGCCTTCGCATATTTTCACGCGGCTCGGCATGTGGCAGGAATCGATCGACGCCAACGTGCGCTCGGCCGCCGCCGCCAAGGCCGAAGGCAACGGGCAAGAGCAGGCGCACGCGATGGACTACCTTGCCCTCGCCTATCTTCAGCTTGGCGAAGATGCGCAGGCGGAGCGCGTCGTCGCCGAGAGCGCTTCGGTCAAGGTCAACCCTGCCATCTTCATCGGAAACTATGCACTGGCGGCGATGCCGGCGCGATTCGCAGTGGAGCGTCGCGACTGGAAGGGTGCGACCCAGTTGCAGGTGCGTCCGACGCCATTCCTGTTTCCCGATGCGCTCACGCGTTTCGCGCGCGGTCTTGGCTATGCGCGAACCGGCGACGCCGCGTCGGCGCGCGAAGAGGAGATGCAACTCGCGCAATTGCGGGACGGGCTCGCGGAAAAGAAGGACACCTATTGGTCGAACCAGGTCGAAGTGCAAAGGCTCGCCGTTCACGCCTGGGTCGCGCTGGCGAATGGCCAAAAGGACGAGGGGCTGCGGTCCATGCGCATGTCGGCGGACCTGGAGGATTCGATGGAAAAGCACATCGTGACGCCGAGCCCCGTGGTGCCGGCGCGCGAGCTTTTGGGCGAAATGTTGCTCGAAGTCGGGCAACCTGCAGAGGCGCTTCAGGCGTTCGAATCAGCGGCCAAACGCGATCCGAATCGCCTCCGCGGTATCTACGACTCGGCTCGGGCGGCGACGCTTTCCGGCGATCGCGACAAGGCGAGAACTTACTACGCAAGACTGACTGCGCTCGCCGGAAATGGCGATGGCGCCAGATCCGAGCTGCAACAGGCGAAGGCCTATCTGGCGCAGCCATAGCGGAATCAGGCCCACCTGATGGCGTGCGCGAGGGCATAGAGGGCGGCCGCCAGGATGACGCTGCGCAGCGAGGATAGGAATTTCAAACGCCCTTTTCCTGTCAGTGGCAGCAACAGGACTTGCACACGTTGATGCGCGCTCGTGTGCACTCGAATACGACCTTCGATGAGGTGATTTAGTAGTCGATCCCTTTGATGAATTGCTGCGATCGGATGATCGTGAACCTGTTCGGATCGTGGGCGACCAGAGCGTCGGCAGTCGGGTTTTCGAAGGTACCGTGGTACTGACGACCGTCGTCGCCACGGTAGGAGATGGTGGACCTGTCGAGTGTGTAGTTCTGCATGGCTTTGCTGTTGGCGCTGATGTCGTCCATGTGCGCGTTGAACGCGGCTGAACTGTTTTCACGGCGCTGGTTGGCTGCGGCCGCTTGCAGCCTCGAGCGCTCGCCGGCGGCGGCTATGCCATTGAGCACGGTTTGTTGCTCGCCGTTGATGACGGCCCGGTTCTGGCTGTAGGTTTTGTACATCGCGTTCATGACTTGGCTCTGGGTTGGATAGACCGACACGGGGGCGTTGGTGGCGGTAAACATCAGGCCCCAGGTGGGGACGCCGCGTGCGTAGACGGGGTCGAGGCGAACATTGCCCCTGCGCAGGCCCTTGCCGTCGTGAAGGTCCACTTCAAAGACGGCCTGTATGGCTTGTGGTCCGACTTTCTGCGAGCTGACGAGATGAAAGCTGCCGGCGGGCCTTCCTCTGCTTTGGCGCACCTGGTTGACGAGGCTGGCGTAGGAAGTGAATAGATCGCCCTGCATCGGCGCCACGAGTGTTGGCCCGTTCTGGCGAAACCCGCCGCCGTAAGGCATCCCCTGTTGCCCTGCACGGGGATCGTGAATCTGCTGAAACATCGAGGAAATGTCCATCATTTCGCCGTCCGGTCCCAGGGCGGAGAGGTACCCGCCGGCGACGTTGGTGATCTTCCATCCGGGCGGCAGACCGATGCTGGCGCTGCGGTCACCGCCGGTGGACTGGCGAAGGGTGATGGGCTCGGTGGACTGCTGGCTCGGTGAGCCTGCAGCCGCGGGACTTCGTACTGAGGCGGCGCCCCAGGCTTCGTTGAGCGTCTTCATCATGACGGGTTGACTCTTGGCGAAGTGAGCGGAGTCGTCGTAGAGAACGGCACCGATGGGTTTGCTGCCCTGATTCATGGAGACAATGACCATGCCGTACATAGGAACTGTTCCGCCGCCCTCCTTCTTGGCCTGGGTCGAGAAGAAGGTGGCGACCGAGTTGCTGCCTTTGGCCTGGAAGAAGTTCCCGATCTGCGGCCTCTCGCCGAAGTGGCCGTGAACGCTGCGCAACATCACACCCATTGCGCCCTGCATCGTCGATTGATCGGCGATTGGCCCATAGACGATCTGCCCCCCGCCGGGGTTGTTGATGATCTTTAGGTTGTCGTTACTGGAGCTGCCAGCACTCGGCTGGGATGGGGGCTGGCTCTGCGGGATTTGACCCTTGTTTTCCGCGTCGGCGGGGGCGGCGTTGAAGAACAGGAGAGTGCCGACGACAGCAACGACCGGGAGCGAAAGCAGGCCTGCAAGACGCGTGCGGGACATTGAATGCTCCTTGAAGGTGAAGTCTGAAGTCAGGCTGCGAGAGGGTCATCGATAGTATCGGCCCGACGTAGGCCGCTTACAGCGCCTGCCCACGCGCGCTGGCGCCCGTGGCGGCACACGGGCCTGCAGACCCAGATGTATGAGGATGCGCTCGATGACCAGCGCCTCCAGGATCCGCCTCACCGGCGGCGTCGTCGAGGCCTGCACGCCGACCCCGATCGGCGCCGACGGCGCGGTGCACGCCGTCAACGGCGGGGCCGCTGAAGATGTCGATCTGGATACGGCCGCCGCTGTCGTCGCTGACCTTCCTGGCGAAGAAGGCCAGGCCCTTGTGCCAGGGATGGTCTTCCTTGAAGTAGTGCGCGGTGCGCAGGGTGAAGAGCGGAGCGGCCTTCTGCTGCGCGGTGGCGTCCTGAGGCGCGGCGAGCAGCAGCGCGGCGCCGCACGCGGTGACGAGCGAGAGGGCGGCGGCGCCGAGGCGGCTCGAGGCGGCGGCGAAAAGGGAAGAGGTCATGGTTTGTCTCCTGTAGGTTCTTGTGGCGGGATCAGAAGCCGTAGACCTCGGCCGGGTTGTCGACGAGGATCTTTTTCCAGCGCGCGTCGTTGTCGACGCAGGCTCGCGCCCACTCGAGCATGGCGAGGCTCGACGGCTCGGGCCTGGCGTTCGGGTGCGGCCAGTTGCTGGCCCACAGGCACCGCTCGGGAAAGCGCGCGGCGAGCGCACGCGCCAGCACGGCGACGTCTTCGTACCCTGGGGCGCCGCGCTTCGAGGTCTCGTACGGCGCCGAGAGCTTGATCCAGACGTCGCCCTTGTCGAGGACGCGGCAGAGCGAGGCGAAGGCAGCGCTCTCGACCGTCACCGGCTCGAGGAACTTGCCGACGTGATCGATGACGATCTTGCCCGGCAGGCGCAGCAGCATCGCCTCGTGCTGCGGCAGGTCGCGGCCGTCGAGCTGCAGGCCGATGTGCCAGCCGAGTGACGCTATCCGCGCCGCCGTCTGCTCGAGGCCGCCCCACGGCAGCACGCCGCCCGGCAGCATCATGTAGCGCACGCCGCAGATGCCGAGCTCGTGCAGCCGCTGCAGCTCCGCGGCGGGGACGTCGGGCTCGACGACGGCGATGCCGCGCGCGTCGGTGCCGAGCGCCGCCATCCCCGCGAGCGTGCAGCGGTTGTCGAAGCCGTAGGCGGTCGGCTGGATGACGACGACGCGCGTCAGGCCGAGTTCGCGCTGCACTTCGCGGTAGGCCGACACGGGCGCGTGCGGCGGCTTGAAGGTTGCGGTCGGCGCGAGCGGGTAGCTGTCGTCGTAGATGTGCATGTGGCAGTCGCATGCGTTCGGCCACGCTGCGGTCATCGCGCTCTCCTCGAGTTGGACGTCGCTGCCGTGCGCGCGCCGGCAAACGCCGGCCACTGCCGGATCCGTGTCGCCTGTGCCGCGTTGACGGCGCCGGTCGGCATCTCGCCGCGCAGCAGCGACGCGACCTGGGACACCGTCTCCATCGACTGGTGCTCGATCGCCGGCAAGGTCAGGCCGCCGATGTGCGGCGTCGCGATCACGCGCGGGTGACGCGCGAGCGCCGGGCTCGGCATCTGGTCGGGCGCGCGGCCGACGTCGAGCGCGGCGCCGCCGAGGTGGCCCGAGTCGAGCGCGGCGAGCAAGGCGGCCTCGTCGACGAGATCGCCGCGCGAGGCGTTGACGAAGAACGCGCCCGGCGCCATGCGCGCGAACGCGGCGGCGTCGATGAGGTCTCGCGTCCGCTCGTTGGAGACCGCCAGGCAGACGACGAAATGCGACTCGGCGAGGAGATCGTCGAGCGCCATCTGGCGCACGCCGTCCCGGGCCGCGATCGTCTCCGGCGCCGCGACGGCGACGCGCATGCCGAAGGCCGAGGCCAGCCGGCACACCGACTGCGCGATCCGGCCATAGCCGATGATGCCGATCGTCGAGCCGCACAGCTCGCGGCCCATCGCCGGCGTCGCGACCCCGCCCTGGTGGTACGACTCGGCGTGACCGACGATGCCGCGGCCGAGCGCGACCATCGTCGCCATGACCCACTCCGACACCGCTGCCACGAAGCCGGCGCTCGCCTGGGTGACGAGCACGCCGTTCGCGCTCGCGGCGGCGACGTCGACGGTGCTGATGTCGACGGCGCAGCGCATGAAGGCGGCGAGCCGCGGCAACTCGACGAAGAGCCGCGCCGAGCCGAGCGTCTGGCGGTAGCCGATCATCAGATCGCAGTCGCGCGCGGCGGCGATCAGTTCGTCGATGGCGAGCTCGCGCGCCTGCGGATTGAAGCGAACGTCGGCGATCGCCTGGAGCGCGGCGAGGGCGCGCGGGCCGTAGTACTGCTCGAGCGGGTCGGGCGGATGGGTCAGGAAAACACTCGTCATGGTTTCGCCTTCGCCTTCATGGTTCCCGACCGGCCGCCCGGCCAGGCGCGGGCCGACGAGGGCGGCGCCGCGACCGATTCGCGCTCGATCAGCCGCACGTCAGTGAACACGCGCTCGCGCGTCGTCGCGGCAGCTTTCGCGCCACCCTGCATCACCTGCTCGACCATGGCGCGCGCCATCTCGCGGATCGGCAGCTGCACCGTCGTCAGCATCGGGTTGGACAGGGCCGACAGGAACAGGCCGTCGATGCCGACGATCGACACGTCCTCGGGCACGCGCGCTCCGCCTTCGCGCAGGCCCGCCATCAGGCCGAGCGCCATCAGGTCGTTCAGGGCGACGAGGCCGCTCGGCCGCTTCGGGTCGCGCGCGAGCTGCAGTCCGGTGGCGCGGCCGACCTCGGCGATCACCGAATCGCCGTATTCGTCGAGCGGTCCGCCGTCGAGCACCCGGGCCTGACCGCGCAGGCCTGCGGCTTCGGCGGCGGCGAAGAAGCCGGCGATCTTGTCGCTGCGGCTCATGGTCATGCCCGCCACCGTGACGAAAGCCAGCCGGGTGTGGCCTCTGGCGATCAGGTGCGACGTGGCCAGGCGCGCCGCCGCGCGGTTGTCGGGCGTGACGTGGCCGACGCTCGACGGCCGGCCGCGCGCGGCGCGCCGGTCGTAGCTCATCACGTGCAGACCCTGAGCGACGGCGGCGTCGAGGTGGCTCTCCTCGCTGAGCGACGAGATCACGATCACGCGGCGCACGCCGTGGGCGCGGAGGTCCTCGAAGAAGGCGGCCTCCTTGGTCGCGTCGCGGTAGGTGCTGCCGATCAGCAGGCGATGGCCGAAGCGGTCCTGGGCGAAGGTCTCGACCTCGCGCGCGATGTAGCCGTACATCGGGTTGGCCATCGACGGCACGAGCAGGCCGAGCAAGGGCGTCTGCCCGGTCTTCAACTGCTGCGCCGCCTTGCTCGGCCGGAATTTCAGCACCGCGATCGCGGCCTCGACGCGCGCCAGCGTCGTCGCGCGCATGCGGTCGCTGCGACCGTTGAGGACGTTCGAGACGGTGCTCACCGACACCTCGGCCTCGCGCGCCACGTCCTGGATCGTGGTCATTGAAGGAATCGGCGTCGTGTGGTCACGATGGGTCTCCCCGGTGAGTTTGTGTATCGATTTACTGTATCGATCCACTTGACGCGCGCAGGGCGGGTTTGCCCGCATCGGAGGGGCCGCGACCGGCCGCGCTGTTCATCGAAAAGGCGCTCTTGTCAGAGCGGCATCAGCGCAGCGCGATGGCGTGCCACCGTCGCAGGAGCTGCAGGGCCAGGCCGATGAACGTGGCGGCCCATGCGGCCAGCGCGATGTAGAGAAAGAGCGGGGCGAGGAAGCCGAGGAAATCGACCACCAGCGCCTCGACCATCTCGTGCGTGCTCGCTGAATACATCCCGAGCGGAAAGACCGCACCCCAGTAGAGCGGGTCGTACTTCAGCGGGAAGCGGTCGCCTGCCGTCGCCCTGCGATCTCGATCTAGGCGCTCTTTCGCGCCGCCAATATCAATCGCGGATCATCGCTGATGATTCCCTGTACGCCCTCGCGCCACAGCCGGAGCGCGTACGCGGGGTCGTTGACGGTCCAGACATGGATCACGGTGCCGCTTTCGCGCAGGGCGCGCGCCAGGGCAGCGATGGGCACCGGAAGACCGTGCCAGCGCGGAGGGATGCAAAGCGCCTGAAAGAGCTGGGGACCGATACGTCGTCGAAGCAGCGCAGGAAGCAGCAGACGGGCGACATCGGGCGTGCTCGCGCCGAGCGCGAAGCCGGCGCCGCGCAGCGGGCGCGTCGCGTCGGGGTCGAAGCCCGCGACGATGATCCGGCGCGCGATGTCGTGACGGCGAACGGCGACCTTCAGGAGCTCGGTCGCCGCGGCCGTCTTGAGCTCGATGATGCAGGGCAGATCGCGCGGCAGCGACTCGATGATCTCGTCGAAGGTGGAGACTCTCACACCACGCCCTCGCCACGGGAACGTGCGCCCCTCATCGGGCGTGAACCTGGCGCCGGCGTCGAGACTTCGCAGCTCCGACACCGTCCTGAGGGCGACCGGTCCGCTGCCGTCGGTCGTTCGGTCGAGCGTCTCGTCGTGAATCACGACGAGGGCGCCGTCGCGGGACACGCGCAGATCGAACTCAACGGCGTCGACACCGAGCGCCACGGCCTGGCGCAACGACTCGAGGGTGTTCTCCGGTGCGTGGGCGCGATCGCCACGATGTCCGATGACCAGCTTGGCATGAGGATCGAGCAGGATGAGTACGGGCATGTCCTCAGGGGGCGCAATAGGCGACTAGAGTACGCCAGCATCCACGCTTGCCTCGCACTCGGCGGGTAGGCTAGGTGAGGCGGGCCGCTCGAAGCCCCGGCAGGAATCCTTGAATGAGCGCATTGCCTCCCTGGAGTCGCTTCTACGGCAACGTTCCGTCTTCGCTCGACTATCCCGAGGTCACGCTCTACGAGGCGCTGGCCGTGACCGCCCGGCGCGTTCCCGACGCCATCGCCTGGGACTTCTTCGGCACGCGGTCCGACTACCGCTCTCTGCTCGCGCAAGTCGATCGTTGCGCCGCGGTGCTGGCCGGCGAGGGGCTCAAGGCCGGCGACCGCTTCCTGATCTCGATGCCGACCTCGCCGCCGGGCGTGATCGCGTTCTACGCCGCGATCCGCATCGGCGCGCTCCCGGCCTTGATCCACCCGCTCTCGACGGCGCCCGAGATCACGCACTTCCTCGACGCGACCGGCGCGCGCATGGCACTGACGCTCGATGCGTTCTACGCGCCGCTCGCCGCGGCTTCGCCGCGAAAGCCGCTCGACAAGATCATCCTGGCGCGAATTGCGGACTACCTCTCGCCCTTGAAGAAGCTCGGCTTCTGGCTGACGAAGGGCCGCAAGATCGCCAAGGTGCCTGCGGATGCCCGGGTGAAGTGGTGGGCGCCCCTGATGGCCACGGCGCCGCGCGAGGTGGCGATCGCCGACGCCAACACCAACGACCCCGCTGCGATCCTGTTCTCCGGCGGCACGACCGGGCGGCCCAAGGGCATCCTCCTGTCGCACCGCAACTTCATCGCCGAAGGCCGGGGCTGCGCCGCGTGGTGCGCGATGGACGAGAACGACGCCATCCTGGCCATCCTGCCGATCTTCCACGGCTTCGGTCTCGGCGTGTGCGTGAACGCCGTCTTCATGGCCGGCGGCAAGTCGATCTTCGTGCCGCAGTTCAGCGCCGAGATCGTGGCCAAGCTCCTGCGCAGCGAGCGGCCGAACGTGCTGGTCGGCGTGCCGACGCTGTTCGATGCGTTGAGCAAGGACCCTTCGCTTGCCGATGCCGACCTGTCGTGCCTCAGCGCCTGCTTCTGCGGAGCGGACACCTTGCCGCGCGTTGTCAAGGAGCGCTTCGAAAAGCTGGTGGCCGAGCGCGGCGGCAAGGTCAAGCTACTCGAGGGCTACGGGCTCACCGAGGCGGTCAGCGGCATCATGGCCATGCCGATCGGCGAATACCGCGAAGGCTCGATCGGCATTCCGTTTCCCGACATGCTGGCGAAGATCTGCGCCCCCGGCAGCACCGACGAGGTGGTCGTCGGCCAGGAAGGAGAGATCTGCATCGCCGGCCCGGCGGTGATGCTGGGCTACCTCGACGACCCGCAGGCCAACGCCGAGACGCTGCGCCTGCATGGCGACGGCCGCACCTGGCTGCATACCGGCGACCTGGGCCGCATGGATGCAGACGGCTTCTTCTACTTTTCGGTGCGCCTGAAGCGCATGATCAAGTCGTCCGGATTCAACGTCTACCCGGCACAGGTCGAGGCGGTGATATGCGAGCATCCGGAGGTGGCCGAGGCGTGCGTGATCGGCGTCCCCGACCCGGCGCAGGTCGAGCGCGTGATCGCCTATGTGGTGTTGCGCGAGCCTTCGCGCGCGGGGCCGCAGATGCAGGACGCGCTGATCGCGTTCTGCCGCGAGCGCCTGATCAAGTGGTCGTGCCCTCGCGAAGTGGCGTTCGTCGACACGCTGGCGCTGACCAACGTCGGCAAGGTCGACTACCGCTCGCTGGAACGACGGCATGCGGAGGAAGCCGAGACGCGAGACGGCGCCTGACATGGACAACACCGGCATCCCCGCGCATGGCGGTGAACGCGTGGCTGCGGCCCTCGCCGCGAACGGCGTTCGCTTCATCTTCACGCTGTGCGGCGGGCACATCTCGCCGATCCTCGTGGCCGCCAAGGCACGCGGCATCAGGATCATCGACACCCGCGACGAGGCGACCGCGGTCTTCGCCGCCGATGCGGTGGCGCGGCTCACCGGCACGACCGGCGTCGCCGCGGTCACCGCCGGCCCGGGGCTGACCAACACGATCACTGCGCTGAAGAACGCGCAGCTCGCGCAATCGCCGGTCCTGCTGCTGGGCGGTGCGGCGCCGACCGCCTTGCAGGGCCGGGGGGCGCTGCAGGACATCGCCCAGAAGCCGCTCATCGCGCCGCATGTGAAATGGCTGAAGCAGGTGCGCCGCGTCGCCGACCTCGGTTCCGCGGTCGAGGAGGCGCTCGTCGTCGCGCGCGAAGGCGTGCCGGGCCCGACCTTCGTCGAGTGCCCGGTCGATCTGCTCTACGACGAGAAGCTCATTCGCGGCTGGTATGCCGATGCGGCCGGCAAGGGCATGGCGATCGCCGACCGGGCGCTGCGCTGGTATCTCGAGCGCCACGCCGCCAGGATGTTCGCGGGCAGCGGCGTGGCGTACGCGCCGGTTGGGCGCGCGGTGGCCGTCGGGGAAGCGAGCGAGGCCGCCATCGCAAGGGCAGCCGAGGCGTTCGCGAAGGCCGAGCGTCCGCTGCTGGTGATCGGCAGCCAGACGCTGGTCGAAGCGTCGGAGGCCGCGATGGTCGCCGCCGCCGTCGATCGCTTGGGCGTGCCGGTCTATCTCTCGGGCATGGCGCGCGGGCTGCTGGGCCGCGACGCGAGCCTGCAGATGCGCCACGCCCGCCGGCAGGCGCTGCGCGAGTCCGACTGCGTGTTGCTCGCCGGCGTGCCTTGCGATTTCCGGCTCGACTACGGTCGGCACGTGCGCCGCTCCGCGACGCTGGTCGCGGCAAACCGCAGCCCTCGGGATGCGCGGCTGAACCGCAAGCCCTCGATCGAGGCGATCGGCGACGCGGGGCGATTCATCGCGGCGCTCGCCGATCGCGTCGGCGAAAGAGCGAAGCGCCCGGAGTGGATCGTCGCGCTCGACAGGCGCGACGCGGAGCGCGAGGCCGAGATCGACGCGCAGGCCAGAGTTCCCGGCGGGCACGTGAACCCGGTCGGGTTCTTCCGCGCGCTCGATCGCGCGGCCGGCGACGGCGCGATCTTCGTCGCCGATGGTGGCGATTTCGTCGCGACCGCGTCGTACATCCTGCGGCCGCGCGGTCCGCTCGCATGGCTCGACCCGGGCGCATTCGGCACCCTGGGCGTCGGCGCCGGATTCGCGCTCGGCGCCGCGGCCGTACGGCCCGGCTCCGAGGTCTGGCTCGTCTGGGGCGACGGCGCCTGCGGCTACGGGCTTGCCGAATTCGACACCTTCGTGCGCCACGGCATGCCGGTCATCGCGGTGGTCGGCAACGATGCGGGCTGGACCCAGATCGCGAGAGAGCAGGTGAAGATGCTCGGTGACGACGTCGGCACGGTGCTCTCGCGCACCGCCTACCACGAGGTGGCGCGAGGCTTCGGCGCCGAGGGGCTGGAGATCCGCGACGATGCCGAAGTCGCGGCCGTGCTGGCGAGAGCCAGGGATCTTGCCGCCGCGGGCCGTCCTGTACTCGTCAACGTCTGGCTCGCCAAGACCGAGTTCCGCGAGGGCTCCATCTCCATGTGAGCCGTGACCGGCAACCGCCGTCCACTCCGTCGTCCTGCCGTCGAACTCTTCGCTGTCGGCCTCCGCGTCGTCTTGGGACGGATAGGAATTTCAAACGTCCTTTTCCTGTCAGTGGCAGCGCCAGGCACGGCACTCGACACTCTTGATGCGGCTCTTGGAGTCGACAGCGGCCTGTTGAGCGGCGGCGATCTCGGTCACAAACGCCTGTCAGCGGGGGGCTTGTACGAGTCAACCCGGACGATCGGGCCGTCTTGACCCGTCCTGGAGAGCCCCAGACGCAGCCGGCCCCCTCGGCCCCGGACGCCGCCTGAACGCAAGGCTTGAGCGCAAGTCAGGCCGCTTACAGCGCCTGCCCACGCGCGCGCCCGCGGTGGCACACGGGCCTGCAGACCCAGATGTGTGAGGATGCGCTCGATGACCGGCGCCTCCAGGATCGCAGCGATGATCTTCAACTCGCCGCCGCAATTCGGGCAATGTTCCAGATCGATCTCGAAAACGCGCTTCAGCAGTCGGGCCCAACTCAGTCGCACCGGCCTGTGATGCGCACAGTTCGCCTCGCACGCGGCGGCTTGTGCTGCCTCGGCGTGCTCGTCCGGCCCCGATGGCACCACCATCGCGCGCAACTTGGCGTTGGGCGCCAGCACGCCGTGGAAGCGGATCAGGTGCAGGCGCGGCCGCGGCACCAGTGCAGCCAACCGCTGCATGAATTCCAGCGGCGACATTACCAGGTGTGTCGTGCCGTCGTGCCAAGGTGTCTTCAGCTTCAGCAACACCTGAGCGACCGCGTTGCACTGCACGCGCTCGTTGGCGGCATCAGCGCATCGCGACGGCGCGCAATCGTCGCAGGAGCTGCACGGCCAGGCCGATGAACGTGGCGGCCCATGCGGCCAGCGCGATGTAGAGAAAGAGCGGGGCGAGGAAGCCGAGGAAATCGACCGCCAGCGCCTTGACCATCTCGTGCGTGCTCGCCGAATACATTCCGAGCGGAAAGACCGCGCCCCAGTAGAGAGGGTCGTACTTCAGCGGAAAGCGCTTGACGATGTAGCGCCAGACACCCAGCAGCACCAGCATCGGCACCCACTAGGTTCCCGTTGCCCAGTAGAAGATGGTGAAGCCCTTGAGGAAGGGCAGGATCGAGGTCAGGAACGGCGCCTCCGGTGCATTGACGATCAGCAGCGAGCCGGCAAGCGTGGAGACCGCCATCGCCCCCATGTTGATCCAGTAGGGCGGCGTCAGGTCGTCGGGGGCCAGGCGGAAGAAGGTATAGCGATAGAAGATCAGCGACATCATCCAGATGTAGAGCATGCCGCCCCATAGCCACATCGACAGTGCGAAGAAGTTCAGCTCGAGCTTCCAGGGCGGGCTGGCGTGGGCGGCCAGCAGAGCGCTCAGCACTGCGAGCGACTGGGTCGCCACCACCGCCAGCAGCCATGCGCCGGAGATTCCCTGATCCAGCGAGGGCTTGTTCTCTTTGATCGTGAAGGCGACAAAGATGGTGTACGTCAGGCCCACCCACAGAGCCAATGCCACGCCTGCGAGCGCCGTCGCCACGCGATAGCCGGCTGCGAAGATCACAAACTGGCTGCCGAGGACAGCCGTGCCGGCGACCATGGTGAAGAACCCCGGGCCGCGCAGATGATCGACCATGTCGGCGAAAAACCGTTCCGGGTGGCGCACCATGCGCAGCACGTTCAACAGCCACAGCACGAGCCATGCGGCCACGTTGAGATAGAACAACAGCCTCGCGTGGCCCGAAGGCCCTGCAGATGCGCCGCGAGGGAGACGATGCCGGTTGCCATCACCATCGCGAAATAGGCCGGCGACAGATCCGCCAGATCGGCCCAGGCAGGCCTGCGCAGCGGCCGGGTGGTCGGCCCGTCGGGAAGGTCCGGTGGAAGCGTGTGCATCGTTGTGCCGCGATGGCGGACGCGCTGAGCACAAAGGCTGGCGGCGTGGCTGCAAATACTATCGCGCCGTCCCCTTCGGGACGCTGACGCTGCACCGAGCCTATGATGATTTCTCCGAGGCTGAGGAACGGGTCCGGCCTCTCTCAACCGGAAGGAGCAAGACACATGGCCAAGAAAGCAACTGAATCCGGCGTCTACCGCGTCACGGAGATCATTGGCACGAGCCCGGTTTCCTGGGAGGCCGCGGCGAAAAACGCCGTCGAAACGGCCGCCAAGTCGCTGCGCGACCTGCGTGTCGCCGAAGTCAGCAAGCTCGACATGAAGATCGAAGGCGGCAAGGTCGTCGCCTACCGCGCGCGGGTTTCCCTGTCGTTCAAGTACGACGGCTGATCATCGAACGATCGAACCCGGCAGCGGCGTTGCCACCCTTTCCATATGAGGGGCTGGCCGAGTTGCGCCAGCCGGTCGTCGATGCATTGACGCGGGTCGTCGATCCCGAGATCGCCCTGTCGATCGTCGACGTCGGCTTGATCTATGGGGTGAGGATCACCGCCGCCCTGGCACAGGTGCGAATGACCATGACCTCGGCCGCTTGCCCGGTCGCCGACCTGATCGTCGAGCAGATCGAGAACGAACTGGATCGCGTGTTGCCCGCCGGCTGCGTGATCGAGGTCGAGCTGTGCTGGGAGCCGGCCTGGACAGCCGACAGGATGAGCGAGCGCGCCAAGCGCTTCATGCGCTGGTGAACCTGCGGAATGCCAGGGCGCCGCGCCGATCAGGCCGCGCCGCGCCCGTACGGTCGCTTGCCGCGGCCATCGCCAAACCGGCCCTGATGCTCATCGCCGTCGCCGCGCTGCTTGCCGCGGTGGCGGGCGGCCTGCTTCGCGCCGGCGTGACCTGGCAGGGCCTGCCCGAGAGCGCCCTGTTCGGTCGGGCGGTGCTGGCGCATGCGGCGCTGATGATGTCGGGCTTTCTCGGCACCATGATCGCGATCGAGCGCGCGGTCGCCGTCAAGCTGCGGTGGGCCTTCGCAGCGCCGTTCGCATCGGGCATCGGCAGCCTCTTCCTGCTGACCACCCACAGCGACGTCGGCGCGTGGCTCGGTGTGCTCGGCGCCGGGGTCTTCGTCGGCGTCAACCTCGTCGTGGTGTTGCGCCAGGGCGCCGCCCATACGCTGCTGCTGCTGGTGGGCGCGCTGGTGTGGCTCGTCGCCAACCTGTCGTTCGCGGCGGGGCAGGGTGGCGGCGCGACGGTGCCGTGCTGGTTCGCCTTCCTGGTGTTGACCATCGTCGCGGAGCGACTGGAAATGACGCGGCTGATGCGCCGTCATCCGGCGGCCCGGCCCTCTCTGCATGCGGCCGTGCTCGCGCTGCTCGCGGGCGCCGCCCTGTCGGCTGCCACGCCGCTCCCGGGCGGCGTCATCTACGGCGTGGCGCTCGCCGCGCTGGCCGCCTGGCTCGGTGCATTCGACATCTCGCGTCGCACCGTCCGGGCGCATGGACTGAGTCGCTACATGGCGGCATGCCTTCTCGGCGGCTACGTGTGGCTGGGTGTTGCCGGTGTGGCGTGGGCGGGCATGTCGATCGGTCTGCCCGCACGCGACGTGGCCTTGCACGCCCTGGGGCTCGGCTTCATCGTCAGCATGGTGATGGGCCACGCGCCCGTCATCCTGCCTGCGGTGGCGCGCATCAAGCTCCACTTCAGTCTCTGGTTCTATGTTCCGCTGGCGCTCCTGCACGCATCGCTGATGCTTCGGCTCGGCGCTGGCCTTGCCAGCCCGCAACTGCGCGCCAGCGGCGCCGTTCTCAACGCCGTGGCGCTGGCGCTCTTCGCCGCCACCGTGGTGGGCTCGGCCATCGCATCGCGCGCACGGCGCGGCGCGCCCCTTCCAACCGAGACCATCTGATGGCGAATTCCATTTGAGCCGGCCTCGTCTGGACGGCAACCCGCGCTGATCCCGTTGGACTACGTCACCGTCAAGGCGATTCACGAGACCGCTGCCGGGCTGTCTTTCACCGGCTTCTTTGCGCGGGGGCTCGGCTCGCTCGCGGGCGCCGCATGGGTGCGCAGCCGCGCTGCCAAGACGTGGCCGCATGTCGTCGACTCGGTGCTGCTGCTGTCCGCGCTCTCGCTCGTGTGGATGCGCAGGCTCGACCCGATGTCGGCGCCGTGGCTGATGGCCAAGATCGGCGGCCTCGTCGTCTACATTGCCTTGGGGCTGGTCGCCTTGCGGCCCGGGCTGTCGGTGCCGGTCCGCATGGCAGCATGGCTTGCTGCGCTCGCGACCTTCGCCTACATCGTCTCGGTGGCGATCACCAAAAGCCCGGCGGGTTTCTTCGATTCTTGATGGAGCGCAAGTCCCTCGACAGCCATTGCGGCGATCCTTGCAAAATGGACAAGCCTTCGCATTTCGAGCAACTGCTGCAAGCGGCTGCGGCCGAGCCTGAGCCGCAACGGCTGCTTTTCGTCTTCGCGGCAGCCGAGTTGCCGGAAGACGCGACGCCAGCGCAACGCCAGCGCTTTGCTGCGGGCGGCGGCGGCACGCTGGAGCCGGTGATCTGCGTCGACAAGGGGCTCGACGAGCTGGCGGGCTTCGACGAGCTCGTCGCTGAATCGCGCCAAGCGGGGCCGCCGTGGCACGTGGTCTTCGCGGCCGGCCTCTCGGGGCGCAACGGCCAGCCGCCGAGTACCGGGCAGGTGGAGCAGGCGCTGCAGAAGATGGTCGAGCGCGTGCGCGGCGGAATGATCGAGAGCTTGCTTGCGCTCGACTCGTCGGGCGAGGCCTTGCACTTCGTCTGACGCGTCGCGCGCTTGACCTGCAGCAAGACCGGCACGCTCTCGAGGTGCGAAGCTGCGGGCTTCAACAGGGGCTCGCATGAGACACGCCACCACGAAAATCATTCTCGACGAGCACGCCGCCCTTTCGGCCATGCTGCGTTCCATCCTGCTGCTTCTGGCGCAGCATCGACGGCAAGGCACGCTGCCCGACTTCGCAGTCTTGCGGGCGATGCTCTTCTACGTCGACGAGTTTCCCGAGAAGCGCCACCACCGCAAGGAGTCCGAGCTGCTGTTTCCCAAGCTGCGCGCGCGCACGCCCCTGTCGCGCGACCTGCTCGACCACCTGGACGAGGATCACGCACGCGGCGAACGAAACATCCGCGACCTCGAACACGTTCTGCTCGGTTTCGAGATGATGGGCGAGCCGCGTCGCGAGGCGTTCGAACGGGCGGCCGAAGGCTATGTGAACTTCTACCACGCGCACATGGCGATGGAAGAAGAGCAGATCCTGCCGCTGGCCGAACGCGTGTTGACCGTCGACGATTGGGCCGATCTCGACGAGGCGTTCGGCGCCAACCGCGATCCCCTGACGGGGCACGAGCCCGAGGCGGACTATCGCGCCCTCTTCACTCGCATCGTCGGCATAGTGCCGGCGCCGATTGGGCTGGGTGCCGCAAGCCGATGACGCCGCTCGGGCCCTTGCGACGGTACGTCATGCACGGGCCGGGCGGCGCGCCCGATGCCGCGAGCTGAACTGCGGCTCGCCACCGTCTCGGCGAGAGGAATCTCTCGCCGAGACCACGATCAGAACGAGTACTTCATTCCAACGCTGACGCCTTGCAGATGGCCGCCTGCCCAGCAGTGCGGACCATTGCCGTTGGGATCGAATCCCGACGTGTCGGGGTTCGACGCATCGTGGCAATCGGTGGTGACCGAACGCCCTCCCGCACCCAGGTCGTAGTGGGCGGCCGTGTGATTCAGGGTCGCCGCATAGTCGGCGTAGAAGCCGAATTGCTTGTCCACCTGGTGCTTCCACGCCAGGGTGAAGAGGTTGGCGGAATTGTCCGGATCAGCGCCGCCCGGCGTGTTGTGCTGGCCCGGGTCGCCGGGTGACTTGTTGGCATGGGCCCAGCCGAAGTGCAGGCTGTCGCTCGGCGCCAGCTGCTGGCTGATCGCCAGCCAGTAGCCGGATCGGCTCCGCTCGTTTTGCGCCGAAAGCGCGTCCGGCACCCGACGCGTCATCTTCTCGTAGATCGCGTTCACCGTGGTGCCCGTGGGCAGCCTGTACTGGGCCCCGACCTTGGCCGCACTTTCATCGGCCACATCGGTCGGATCGAACGCGCCCAGGTCGCTGGTCCGGTTGACGGAACGATGCAGCTCGTACGCACCGATCGCGTAGAGGCCGCCGATACGGTACGTGGCGCTCACGCTGTAGGCGCTGCCGTAGGCACCGTCGTTGCAGGCCACCGGAAGGCCGCCGCTTCCCGGCACGTTGCCTCCCGCGCAGTCGGCTTCTCCCGATGACAGATTGCTGCTGTCGGAGGCGCGATTCTGGCCGGGCGCGAACAGCGCGTTGATGTGGAATCCGCTCAAGCTCGGCGATTCGTACCAGATTGCGTGATCGAGACGGGTCCCGAATTCGACCCGGTTGTCGCCGCCCGAATTTCCCATGATCACCGAATAGTCGCCCCACATTCCAGAGAAGGGATTCATCGAGGAGGTCGCCGTCTTGTAGGGCGCATCGGTCTTTCCGATCTTCACTGCACCCCACGCCGGCGCGGCCAATCCGATGTAGCTGTTGCGAGACGTCAGCCCACCCTTGACGACATCGCTCGTGTTGCTATTGCTCGCGCTCGACCCCGACGCAGCCGACACGTCGATCTGCGTTTCGAGTTGATAGACGAACCGGGCCGGGAAATTGCCGAGCGACTGAAAGCCTCTCACGCCGACATAGGACAAGTTGGTTGAAATGTCGGCAAGCCAGCCGGTCCTGCCGACCGGGCCCGTCTGAGACTCCCCGGTCGTCATGCCGCCGATTCCCTTGGTGGCGCTGTCGATCGAGAGATCCAGGTTTCCGTAGATCGAGAGCTCTCCTCCCCGGGTGAAGAAGGTCACGCCGTCGCCCTTCTTGCGCTCGAACCATTCATGGTCGCCGGAGGCGGCCGGCACCCCGGCAGTCGCTGCTGCGGGAGCGGGCGCCGGCGCGCTCTGCTGCTTGGCCACCTTGTCGAGCTGAGACCGGAGCATGTCGATCTGCTCCTGAAGCAGATCGATCTTCTGCTTCAGCTCCTGGTTTCCCGCTTGCGCGCTGGCCGGGCCGTTCATGCCGACGCAACCCGCGCCGAGGACCATGGCGCCCGCGAACGTTCTCAGCTGAAATCTCATTTTGTCTCCCGTGTGTTTTGTTGGCGATCGCTGGCAGCTCATGAGCAGGCCCCATTCCACACTTGCCCATTTGCAACCGCGGGGGCCGACTTTGGGCCGCGTCTTTCTCCGGACTCTTGACCCAAATCAACTTACCCAAACTGCGTGGCAATCGTTATCCCTATGGGCGACGCGGAGCCGCTTCATTCATGACCGGAATTGGCCGAAGCAACCTGGAACTAATATGTGAATGAACCGTTGATGAACCGTGAATTCATGGAGGCTTAAATACAGCCGGAGATCGAAAGTCGTGCGGAGAGCCGGCGTTGTCCTACCCGTTCTGACCAGAGCTGCGCCTAGATTGTCAACACCCTTTCCGCTCATCGCCGCCGTGCAGACTGAATCCAAGATCGACCGATCGACGGCGCCGAGCGTGCAAGCACGTGTCGCGGCGCCGCGCGTTGCAAGAACATGGACCGAGCGCGAGCGGATGCTGTCCATCTGGATGCACGGCGCATCCAGGCGCCGATGGGTGGTACCGGTGCTGGCGCCGGTCAGCCGCATCGGCGACGGATGGATCTGGTACCTGATCGTCGTCTGCCTGCCGTGGGCGGGCGGTGCGCACGGCGAGGCAGCGGCGGTGCGAATGTTCTGCGTCGGGGCGGTGAACATCGTCCTGTACAAGATCATCAAGGGCTGGATCGCCCGACCGCGCCCGTGTCACGCGTGCAGCGGCATCCGGGAGTGCGTCCGCACCCTCGACGAGTTCAGCTTCCCGAGCGGCCACACCTTGCATTCGGTGGCCTGCAGCGTCGTGCTCACCGCCTACTACCCTGCGGCTGCCTTCTTCGTCTGGCCGCTGACCATCGTGATCGGAGTTTCGCGCGTGGTCCTCGGGCTGCACTACCCAAGCGACGTGCTCGTCGGCGCCGTCCTCGGCGCGACGACCGCGCTGGTCAGCTTCAATCTCCTGTAGACAGGAAACGCCTCTGCCTGCCTTGGTCGAGAAGTGCTAGAAAGCGCCTTGGTCATTGGACGTGCGATCCGGTGCCCCGGAGATCCGTTCATTGAAAGCTGGCATCGCCATCCTGGTCTTGTGTACCGCCGCATCGGCATTCGGGCGCGGTGTCATCCGGCCCACCTCGCCCGAGCTTTTGGAGTCGTCACAGAGTGAAGCCGTGGACCAGCCCGCGCCCCCTCTGGGCTGGCGGGCGACGCAGATCAACCGCTGCGTCGACGCCAAGGGCAGGGTGACGCTGCAAGACCTGCCGTGCGCACCGGTCGTGTCTCGCGCCGCCAGCATTCCCGCGGCGGCAGCGGAGATCGCCGATCTCGCCACGCTGGAGCACCGGCCCTTGCCCGGCGCGACGCAGCGCAATGCTCGCGAGCAGGACGAGAACAGCTTCAGCAAGGGGCTGATCCAGGGCACGTGGCGACTGGGCCTGTTTCTTCTCCTTTGCTACGGTATCTACCGCCTTGTCCGCTTCGTGCGCGACGCTCTGCGCCACAAGCGCCTCCAGGCAGAGATCGCGACCGAAAGCATGCGCTACGCCAGATCGACCCGACCGACCCAACACTACTGACGCCACCTGCCCATCAGATGACGATTCCAGCCAATGCGCACGGCGTGTATCCGATCGCGCCGACGCCCTTTTTCGACGACGGCGCCATCGATTTCGAATCCGTCGATCGACTCGCCGACTTCTATCTCGCATGCGGCGCGACCGGCATCACGGTGCTGGGCCAGCTCGGCGAGGCGCCGAAGCTCGAGCACGGCGAGAGCGTGGAGGTCGCTGCGCGCATGATCCGGCGAGCCGGTGCGCTGCCCGTGATCGTCGGCGTCTCGGCTCCCGGCTTCGCGGCGATGCGCGCGTTGACGCGCGAGGTGATGGACCAAGGCGCCGCCGGCGTGATGATCGCGCCTCCCAACACGCTGCGCACCGACGATCAGATCGTCGGCTACTACCGGCAGGCGGTCGATGCGATCGGCGCGGGCGTGCCGTTCGTCGTGCAGGACTACCCGCTGACGTTCAAGGTTCAGATGACGCCTGGCGTGATCCGCCGCATCGTCACCGAGCTGGCGTCGTGCGCGATGCTCAAGCACGAGGACTGGCCGGGCCTGGAAAAGATCAGCGCCCTGCGCGCCTGGGAGCGCGACGGCTCGATGCGGCACATCCCGATCCTGTGCGGCAACAACGGCCTCTTTCTCGACTACGAGATGGAGCGTGGCGCCGACGGCGCCAACACCGGCTACGCGTTTCCCGACATGCTGTGCGACGTCGTTCGTCTCTCCGCCGCAGGCCGCCGCGAGGAGGCGCACGATCTCTTCGACGCGCATCTGCCGCTGCTGCGCTACGAGCAGCAGCCCGGCGTCGGCCTGACCGTGCGCAAATATCTGTTGCAGCGGCGCGGGCTGTTGCGCTCGGCGGCGTTGCGTGCCCCGTCGGCGCCGCTCACGAAGGCGGCGCGCGGCGAGGTCGAGCACCTGCTGAAGCGGCTGGCGCGGCACGATCCGCGCGCGGCGCTGCCAGGCTTGGTCGGCTGACTTGGTCGGATGAAGACATGCGACCGAGTGCGCGCCGCCACGACCGGCTCGTTCTGACCTGCGAGCACGCCGGCAATGTTGTGCCCGCCACCTACCGGCATCTCTTCGCCGGCCATGAGCATCTGCTGCCGACGCACCGAGGCTGGGACCCCGGCGCGCTGCTCCTGGCGCGCGAGATGGCGGCGCGATTTTCGGCGCCGCTCTATTTCGATGAAACGACACGCCTGCTGGTCGACCTCAATCGCTCGGTGGGCACGCCCAGCCTGCATTCGGAAGCGACGCAACATCTCTCGCCGCAGCAACGGCGCCAGATCCTCGACCGTCACTACCACCCGCACAGGCGCAGCGTCGACGACGCCATCGCCGCGGCGCTCAGGACGGGCGATCGCGTCGTCCACATCGCCTCGCACAGCTTCACGCCGGAGCTGAATGGCCATGTCCGCACCGCCGACATCGGCCTGCTCTACGACCCGGGACGGCCTGGCGAAGTCGCCTTCTGCACGGCCTGGCTCGAGGCGCTGCACAAGGCCGATCCGTCGCTCAGGCTGCGTCGCAACTATCCCTACCTGGGCAAGAGCGACGGTGTCGCGCAGTCACTGCGCCGCCAACACGCGGCGGGCGTCTACGTCGGCATCGAGCTCGAGGTGAACCAGCGCTACGTCGAGGCCGGCGGAGCGACCTGGCGAACGCTGCGCAAGACGCTCGTCGAAACGCTCGGCGAGGCGCTTCAGCTACGCGGCGGCACCGGGCCCGACGGCGGGTAGGCGGGCACCGGCTGCGGCGCCGGATAGGCGTCGGGCGCCGGCTGATAGGCCTGCGGCGAGCGCGTCACGCGGGCGCGGCCACCGGTCATGACGAGAACGACCGGCTCGCCGACGGCCCAGTTGTCGTTGCCGAGGCCCTGGATCACCGAGCGGCGCTCGCCATTGCGCAGCTGCACCAGGATCTCGACCGCCTTTTCCTGCGTGGTCCCGCGTTCGACGGCGTTGCCGACGACGCCGCCGACGACGGCGCCGATGACGGTTCCGACGACCGAGCCGCCACCGCCGCCGACGTTCGACCCGGCGACACCGCCAGCGATCGCGCCAGCGCCGGCGCCAATGCCGCTTTGGCTGCCGTCGATGACCACGGGACGCACCGAGAGCACCGTCGCGTCGTAGACCTGCGACATGCGTTGCGCGCCGTAGCGGGGAACGACGTCGGGGTTAGAGGTGGCGCAGCCGGCGAGCGCGGCGACGGCCAGCGCGGTCAGAAGGTGTTTCATCGTCGTTCTCCTGTCAGGTGCACACGCAACGCGGTGCCATCCTGG
>Ga0075520_1000047_pt1 | contig 37095 bp, 34 predicted proteins | sample NGEPerB_FD_75100 | JGI IMG/M metagenome (GOLD analysis project Ga0075520, IMG submission 75100) | Arctic peat soil microbial communities from the Barrow Environmental Observatory site, Barrow, Alaska, USA - NGEE PermafrostAB12-B | ecosystem: Environmental > Terrestrial > Soil > Wetlands > Peat ... | reverse complement strand
GTTGGCGGTCTCGATTGTGAGCTTGCCCCCGTCGGGCATGGCGTCGCGGGCGTTGACCACCAAGTTCATGAGCACCTGCTCGATCTGACCCGGATCGGCCAGCGTCAGGCCGAGGTCAGGCTCAAGCACCTGGACAAAGTCGATGTCTTCACCGAGGATCCGCCGAAGCATCTTCTCGATCCCCGAGGCGACATGGTTCAGGTTCAACACCACGGGCTGCAAGACCTGATTACGACTGAAGGCCAGTAGCTGGTGGGTCAGAGCCGCCGCACGCTCGGCGGCCTTTGTTACCTCTAGGAGGTCGTCTTTGAGAGGGTCGCCCTCGTGTAGCCCCGCCAACGCGAACCCTGTGCAGTTCAGAATCACGGTAAGCAGGTTGTTGAAGTCGTGCGCCACGCCGCCCGCGAGGCTGCCGATTGCCTCCATCTTCTGCGATTGGTGGAGTTGTAGCTCCAAATCTCGCCGCTCCGTAAGGTCGCGCGTGATTTTTGCGAATCCGATAAGAACGCCGGTAGAGTCGTTGATTGGAGACAGGACCACGTTTGCCCAAAAAGTCGAGCCGTCCTTGCGCACGCGCCGGCCTTCCTGTTCAGCCCGACCTGTCTGTGCGGCGGTGACCAGATTTTTCTGCGGTTGTCCGTCCTCAACGTCCTTGGATTGATAGAAGACGGAGAGGTGCTTACCAACAATCTCACATGCCTTGTAGCCCTTGATGCGCTCGGCTCCGACATTCCAGCTCGCCACGTTGCCGGATGGGTCGAGCATATAAAGAGCGTAGTCCTTCACGCCATTCACGAGCAAGCGAAAGTGGTCTTCGCTTTACTGGGTCGCCGCATTTGCATTTGCCAATGCAGCCGCTTGCTGTCGAACGCCGTCCTTCATCTCTTTGTTCAGAACTCGCGCGCGGTCTTCAAGATCTCTGCGCTCGGTAATGTCCTGAACGTGCGTCTCATTGTGCTTGGCGATCTCTGCTTTGTGCATCTCGTCAATTTTTTCGAGATGCGCGGCCGATCCCTCTTCGTATTCATTGCCCTCGAGTCTGATTGTCACATTCATCACAGATTCCGCGTCTTCGCCCTCATTTTTGATAAGTCGCTGCTAGGCGGAGCGAATTTGCCTAGGGACAGAGCTGGTAGCTAATTCGTTGGGTCCGTTCCCGTCTTCGCGAGCATGTCGCACACCGCCACGAGCTCGACTTGCACAACAATTTGCAGTGAGTATGTCATCATCATGATGAAAATGACAGTTGCCCCCGCAAAATGAAGCCAACCACAACTTCCGGCACAATGTCAAGGTGCGGAGAGGTGGGATTCGTGGGCGGGGAGCGCCGACCTGCTCATTCACTGTTCTACAGGCGGAACTATGAGGCCATAAAGTGGAGTACAGGCAAAATGCAAAGCAAAATGCGAATTCGAGAATCCAAACAAACGGTGGATGGTATTCAATTCTCAAATGCACACAACCAATCTTTCGATCGACTGCGCTAGGTCGTTACGGAACACGCCTCGTACCTTCTTGGGCAATGAATTCGTGAGCGTCAACCTATCGTAAACACTCAGAGTTACACCGCAAACGGAGAATAGGCGCGAAAAATCAAGCGTCGGTAGTTGAAGTCAGCAGGCGGCCATGCGCTCAACTATCGGTAGACCATCGAGCCTCACGCATCACCGACCTCTTGCCGCGCCGTCGTCCACCACCGCATGAACATAAGTCGCGATACGACGTCACCGTTTGGTCCGATAGGCCATCATCGATTTCGTCTGGTTCTCTCGAATTTGGCCATATGATGGCGATCATCCGTGCACATGCCGAAGCACAGATCACGTGATTTGCACCTAAGTGAATCGCGGCGATCTGGAGGAGGAATTCTGAACACTAATCACAAGGATCGTGTCAATCCTTGGAGCGACTGATCTTAGTGCCAGCGGAGCTCTGAGCTCGAGGCTCTACACTACCTGCGCTGGGATCATCCTCGCCTTAGCTGTCATGGGGATGACGATCCTGTTGCGAGAACGTTTCCCAGTCCAATGCTCCGGAGCCCGGCGGCGCGTAGATCAGTTCTGGCGCTTCGTACCTTCATCGACCGAGGATGTCCGTAATTCATCCTGGTCGAAGCCGTCCGCCATCCGCTGCAGCCTAGTGGCCACATCAGGTTTCGTGCTCCGAATGATCTCGGCAAGGTCAGCTATATCGTCGTAACGCACGGCGACTAATGCATTGACAATCTTAACCAGAATGTCCTTAGGAAGCGCTCGCAATGAATCATTGTGGAGTGATTGCTCATTTGTCTCAGCGTCGGTCTTGACCTGCTGCTCTTGCCGGTCAGCAAAATCGCTAACGTTACCGTCCAGCACCGCTCGGACCTTCCGCGTTAGGTCGGTCGCAGTGAACGGCTTAGCGATGAAATGCGTCCCCGCGTCGACCACGCCGTGGTGGCCGATCGCGTTGTAGGTGTAACCCGACATGTAAAGGACCTTGAGCGTCGGCAACGTCTTGAAAAGCTCCTGAGCGAGCAGGCTGCCGCTCATTCGTGGCATGACCATGTCGGTCAGAAGGAGATGAATATCGCCCGCGTGCTGCGCGCAGGTCAAGAGCGCTTCGTCGCCGTCGGCGGCGGTCAGTACCGTGTAGCCAGCCGCGTCAAGTATCCTTGTTGCGACCTTTCGCAGCGCCAGCTCGTCCTCGACCACGAGGATGGTCTCGGTTCCCGCGGCCCGCCTCGGGAGCGTCGAATGCTTGATGGCCGTCGCCATGGTGGCCAAAAACTCGCGCGGCAGATAGACCCTAAACGTTGTCCCTTGGCCGGGCTCACTGTAGACCCAAATGTATCCACCGCTTTGCTTGACGATGCCGTAGACCGTGGAGAGGCCCAGGCCCGTGCCCTTGCCCTTTTCCTTGGTAGTGAAGAAAGGCTCGTAGAGCCTGGCCTTGGTCTGCACGTCCATGCCGCAGCCCGTGTCGGTAACCGTCAACAAGACATATGGCCCGGGTTCCATGGCCGCATAGCGCGCCGCGTAGTCCTCGTCGATCTCCACGTTGGCGGTCTCGATTGTGAGCTTGCCACCCTCGGGCATGGCGTCGCGTGCGTTGACCACGAGGTTCATCAGCACCTGCTCGATCTGACTCGGGTCGGCCAGCGTCAAGCCGAGGTCAGGCACGAGAACCAGGACAAGGTCGATGTCTTCGCCGAGGATCCGCCGTAGCATCTTCTCGACTCCCGCGGCGATCTGGTTCAGGTTGAGCGGCATGGGTTGCAAATCCTGCTTGCGGCTGAAGGCCAGGAGCTGGTGGGTCAGCGCCACCGCGCGCTCGGCGGCTTTTTTCACCTCCAGCAGGTCGTCTTTCACAGGATCGCCTTCGCGCAGGCCGTCTTCCACAAACCCCGTGTAGCTGAGGATTACGGATAGCAGGTTGTTGAAGTCGTGCGCCACGCCGCCCGCTAGACTGCCGATCGCCTCCATCTTCTGCGACATCCGCAATTGCTTCTCGAGCTTCTCGCGTTCCTCCTCGGCACGTTTGCGCGCAGTAATATCCCTGAATTGCCACACCCGACCAAAGTGTTTTCCGTCTGCATCGAGCATCGGCGCCGAATAGCGGTCGAACGTCCTGCCGTCTTTCAGAGCGATCTCGTCCCGACTTTTTTCACCAGGAGCCGCGTAGAGGTGTTTCACCTTACTGATGAACTCTTCCGGAGTTACCAGCTTATCCATCACCGATTGCTGGACACATTCATCAGATTTGGATTCTATGATGTCGAGAGGAATACCCCACATCTCAGCGAACCGCCGATTGGACGATATTGTCTTGCCGTTAACATCCACCACGTGGATTCCGTCAATGGACGCTTCCTGTTGCGTTGACAGGATGAGATTCCTGAACCGCAGTTCGTCTTCGGCCCGTTTCTCAGCACGCTTGCGCGCTGTGATATCGCGGATGTTGCATTGGATCACGTTCTGGTTGTCGACGCGGTACATGTTGCTGACAAACTCGACATCTATCTTCCGTCCGTCGCGTGCCTCGAGCGGAAGATCCTCGTAGCGAACGTACTCCTGGGCATGCAGTTCGGCGAAGGAAGCCTTGGAGGCGGCGATATCCTTGAACGGCCCGATCTCCCAAAGGTGCTTGCCCAGGAAGTCCCCGTACGAGTAGCCCGTCAACTCCATCAAAAACGGATTGACATCAACGATTTGCGCGGTGTCCCCATTGAGAATTAGGATACCGTCTTTGGCGGCTTCGAATAGGCGGCGGTACCGCATCTCAGACGCTTCCAGAGCGTGTTCGTATTCTGTCTGCTTGTGTTCCATCTGCACCCCCGTCGCTACGGCGCCTCCTCAACTGGTGCCGGTTTGGCTGGGCCGGGTCCCGGCGCGTAGGTTTATCGCAAACCTTCGCGATGTAGAATTGCAATGCATTGCAGAGTGCCATCCTTACGGCGCGAATGTCCGTCGACACTGCAAAAGACGCCAAACAAAACCTCCCTTGCGGGGCTGCGTGCATTGCTCACCGCGGCGCACAATATCGAACGGCTGCTAAGACACCTGGGCGAACCAGGTGAACCTCCGAAACGTTCCCCGGCAAGGGACCCCCTCCGTCTTTCAAATCTCACATGATGCGGTGCAGGTTGGGAGGGCCGAACCGGCCCCAATCGACCCAGGCGCAGTTTATCGGAGGCATATCTTAATCATTCCTGGCGAGTACCCAACGAATTGGCCGCCCATCGCATGATTCGCAATATGCCATTGGTCATTCTCATAAAGCGAACTACTCGACCTTTGGTTGTGCACGGGAAGAAACTGTCGGGTCGAATTCCTGTGGAGTGACTGGTCATGTGTGGCAATGATGGCAGCCACGCCCAACTGCCAGAGCGGCATGTTCATTGCTTAGGCAGTTCTCGTTCTTGCCGAAGAAGACTGGCCCGTTACCCCGTCGGAAATGCTGCGCGGTGCGTTCCGACTTGAGTCAAGTTTCACATAGTGACTGCGTAATCGCAGTTGACTGATCAATTCGGCAAGCACTCTCTTTAGTGATGGTTCGTCAATTTAAGGAGGATTCGTGGCTATGACTTTTCGCAGCAGCCCAACTAAGGATTGCCGTCTTGTGCTTTTCATTTCGCTTACAATTGTAGGCTGCAATGCAACACTAAATACGGACACCTGCACGGTCAACGGTGTCGGCGGGATGTCAGGGTTCGATCCGTGCCCCTCGACTGGCGGTACGTGGGGCACCGGCGGGAGCGAAAGTGGGTTAGACACGGATGGAGGCGTCGTAGATTCTGGGCCAGAAGACCCTGTGAATTGCAGTGAATGCCTCACCAACAATGGCGGCTGTGATCCGCTCACAACTTGCGTCAATGTTGACGGTGGCCATACTTGTGGCGCTTGCCCGGCTGGCTACACTGGCACTGGTAGTTCGGGCTGTGTGGACATCAACGAGTGCCTAACGAATAATGGAGGCTGCGACACATCTACCACCTGCGCCAATGCTCCGGGCGGTTCGACATGCTGTAAGCAGTTTTATGCAGACTGCAATAACGACGCGACCGACGGCTGTGAGACCATGCTCGCGCAGGACGGCCAAAACTGCGGAAGCTGCGGACACGTCTGCGCCGTGACGACGACTAGCATCGGCCAATGCGGATGGAGTGCCGGAGGAGTCTCCGCCATGTGCATTTCGTGTGACTATCGAGGACCCACCAGGCACTACAATTGCGACCTCGACGTAAGCAACGGCTGTGAGGTCGATGCCTGGATTGACAACAATAACTGCGGCGGTTGCGGAATCGTGTGTCCCGTAGGCACAGCCTGCGTCGGCCCGCCTGGGACCTGTGTCCCGCTCAACTAGCCCCAGTCTACGCGACTGCCCCGCATAATATCGAGAGCTTACTTCGACACCTGAGTGAACCCCTCGAACCACCGCCTCGGTCACCCGCGCGGGACCCTCCGTACTTCAAAAGTCGAGTGGTCCGGCGCAAGTTTGGCGAACTGAACTAAGTTCGTGCAGTGCGCCGACTTACCCACTTTTCAACGGCTGGGTGACGCGAAACTGCATCCGCCACTGGCCATTTTCATCCGCTCCGCTGCCACGTGCCGCCATCACGATCGGATCTACCGTAGATTGGGGATAGGCGCCATGACCGCCACGACCGTAAAGTGTGATGCCGAGTGAATCGGCGCTGGCAGCATAGGGACCGTACGTGAAGGCAACTGTACCTACGGGAAGTTGGTCGTGAACGTGGATTGCAACAGCCAAGTCCGGCTTGCGGAAACGCCTAAAAAGGCCATCTTGCAGCATTGCACTAGCCCCCCTGCTCGCCAGCCGCGCAGCAGTCTGTTTTTCCTGGCCAGAAAGCTCCGGATTCGCGTGGAGCTCGCCATAGAGTGAGTCCGCGCGCGCCAATTCGGCGTCTACTTGATGTGGCTCAACTAGCGGCGCGGCCGCAATGTGTAGAGATATGGCAAAATGCGACAGGGCTGAAAGCACGCTGACGTTGAAACGGGACTTCAAGTGAATCATGGGGGTACTGATCTCGAATGGCATTAATGCATGGCTCAACGCTGGCACGAACCTGCAGCGCCGATGCTACCACCCAATTTCAGTAACAGGGAAGACGGCAGCGCCGTCAATACGCGTTACTTCGCACCTTGCGCCCAAATACCGTCAGCCAAATAATCTTGAGGTCAAGCCAAAAGCTGTACCGCCTGATATACTCGAGGTCGTGCTCGACGCGGTGAATCATCTTCTCCAGTGTGTCAGTTTCACCTCGAAACCCATTGACCTGAGCCCAGCCGGTGATGCCCGGCTTTACCTTGTGGCGCAGCATGTATTCTAGGATTAATGTGCGATGCTGCTCATTGTGTGCCACCGCATGCGGACGCGGGCCCACCACGGACATGTCCCCGCGCAAGACATTAAAGAACTGGGGAAGTTCATCGAGCGACGTCCGTCTCAAAAATGCGCCCAAGGGTGTCACGCGCGGATCGGAACGCTTGGCTTGGTTAACCACCTTGCCATCTTCAGTGGCCCGCATGCTCCGAAACTTGAATATCTCGATGATGCTCGCGTTCTTGCCGTAACGACGCTGTTTAAACAGTACCTTACCCGGTGAGCTCAGTTTCACACCAATGGCTATCGAGACGAGCAGGGGAGAAAGCAGGACGAGGGCGCTCGTCGCAAACGCGACGTCTAAGCAACGTTTTGAGATTCCGCCAACATCCAACACGCTAGAAACCACCAAATCCTTATGCTCTTCGGGCTCAAGCGCTAAAGCCAAGATGACACTAACGAGGAAGCGTTCCTCGTCGATGTCGAACACGTTATTGGCTTCGCTAATTTCCCGCACCAGCTCCGCCACGTAACGCCGCTGCTCGATCGGAAGCTTGCGCAGGCGTTTGGTCGTTTTTTCCAAGTCAAAAGCCTGTGGATCGAAATAGATGATATGTTTTTCGAGCCACTCGGGAACTTTTCCACCTGCAAGTCGGGCTTGAATCTTACGTAATGAATGGCGCTCACGCTTGCAAGTTTCTCCGTCCACGTAGGCTGCCGCCAGGAGCAAGTCGGCCACTAAACGCAATAACTCGTCGTCCGCCGGTGGCGGTGAAGAGCTGCGACGCACTTCCGTTATGCGCTGGGCGCTAATGCGCGTGTAGCCAATAGTCACCGGCGCCTGAGACAGGGGCATTGAATCCGGGCACTGTGAATCTTGGTCAGGGACCGAAGTGAGCATATCAGCCGTACCGCGAACCTTACCAATCAGAGCTGTAACAGTCCAGACAGCAGCGCCCTACGCGACGAGAATCCTTGAAAATCGTGGTTACAATATGCGAGCCTCGCAGAAGTCCGGCACTCGAGACTGTCCATACCTAATTCCATTTAGATCGAGCAGCAACGAAATCCGATGAAATAATCTGAGGCGCTGCTGAGACCATTGGAACCCGTGTCACAGGCCATGAAGTTGCTGGGCATAACGAACGAACCGCCACGCAATCGACAATATACCGGCGGTGGTCCTAAGCAACTATTCTCCCATTCAGAAACGTTACCGCTTAGGTCGAATACCCCCGCATAGCCTGTTGTCGACGTTACGCAACTTCGGAGCGATCCAACGACTACCAGACCCACATCGGAATCGAGACCAGCGCAGCCGCTCCATTGGAACACACTGCCGTAAGGATACGCGTTCATTCCTCCAGAACTACAGGCCCTGTACCATTGGCTGGTATTCGCATCAGCGCCGTTATCATAACTGTTAGAACCTCCGTTTATGGCGCCACAAAGGCGCTTGCCTACACCCAGGCAGTACGCATAAGCATCGCACCAAGTCACGTGCACGACCGGAAGGTGGTCGGCATCAGCGCCGGTGATTTGTGAATTTTGGGGGGCATAGCTGCTAATGGTGCCGCAAACGGCATCTGTTTTTGGCGGTAGTGCCGGGTTGGTTGCCAACCAAGACTGATACTGACCTTGGGTTACCTCGGTCACGTCGATGCGATAGTCTGGGCTCCCGGCTGGACCGGAAATTGTCGCCATGTTTGCTACGCAGAGGCCACTACAACTTTGGTAGGCTTCAAGGTTTCCAGTGCATCCTACGCCTGCACTGGCGCTGCTTGATGCTGTCCCCCCGACTGCACAGGTACCGCCCGTACTCGTGCCGCTCCACCCAAAACTACCACCAGCTCCTGCCAAAGCTCCGGAGCCTTGGCTGTTTCCGCCACACGCTTGCGCTAACAATCCAACAAGAATGGCCACTCGCATATTCTTGACTCCATCGTACTGACTGTTGCCGCCAGTTGAATACGGCAAATTGCCAACAATTGCCGACGCGCATTATGGATACCCGTGCGAGAATCGGGGGGGTTTGTAGCGAATCGATGAACCTTGCCTCATATTCCTACATTGATTGTTCTGGGCCTATTGTGGGTTTTTGGGCATTCGCACAATTCGGTTGAACAGTCCAAATACTAAGTAGTCGCCGTCGACGACAATATTGCTGGCTGGGGATTCATTCGGGAATGTATAAATGGTAGTGGCCGTATCGCTGGCGGGGTCATATCTCAACACTCGAGACTGTGTCGCGTCGTGACCGTCCAACAAGTAGAGGATGGTATTATCGGCAGCAGCGCGCAACAACGCTCCAACCAACTCCGACGGCCCAATGCGTGTAGCTACGCCATCTTTTAAGCGGAACAAGCCATTGAGAGCCGGAACGTCCAATGATGCGCCAACGAAATAGAAGACGTCGCCAATCCAAGCTGGATCGGTGACAAATAGACCTTGCGTGACCAAGTCTGACTGCGCACGAGTTGCCAAGTCCAATGCATGGATGCCAACACCATCGTCGAAGTAGACGTTTCCATTCGACCCCAGCCACGTATTGTCGATACCTGAGAGCGAGCTGTTGTAAAGCAGCTCAGGAGTACCCCCTGCGATACTGACGCGACTAATCTGCGCCACCTGCGGCGTAGCGTCGCCGTTGCTTTGCCAGTAGATATATTGTGCATCGCTCGGAACACTCCAGTGCCCCGCCCAGCCCCCCATGGATAGCTGCGGTCCGCTCACAAGATCTTGGCGTTGTGATCCATCATCGAGCGCCGTGCACAGGCGCGAAGTTACATCGGTCGCGTCTACGAATGACCGCCAATACAATCTATCCGCCGTGGCTGACAGTGCGTCCGGGGACAGATCGCCATTCAATTGATTCAAACCCGTAGCGTCCCAATTGACTTTGAATAGGCCTGGGCGGACGACGTTGGTCCAATAGATCCCGTTATCGTTAACGGCAACATACCGTACAGAATCCTGCTCAACCTGCGCGAGCTCTGATACCCCTGGCGCATTACTCGGATTTCCATTGGTATTCGAATCGGACGTTGTCCCCCCACAACCGCCAACCAATGAAGGAGCAACCAAGCCGAATAGCAACAGAGATACAATATTCATTTCGTTCCCTGCTCCTGGCAGGGTCTCGCCAAGATTAGCAAAGACCCTGTTAGGTCGTCAAGCGCTGGCTACAGATCGCACATGACAGTAGCGTAAGGGGCCGCCTCGATCTGCAACGCAGTGATCGAGCCGACATACGAATTGATTCCGGCGACACCGAGTACAACTTTGGCGGACGGTGAGTAATAGTCCGCTCGCGCCAATTGCCGCTCTATATAGGCGGTATTAGTTCCAAGATAAATGATTGTGAGCCGCCCGGCACCGGTGTAGTTCAGGGTGCCTCGGTAGGTGAAGTTATTAGCAACAACGAGCGTCACGTTGCCAGTCACCTGTATTATCGCGTCGGGCTCGATCATTGCGGTCATTAGATTGTACGTGCCCGCGGAAAGCTGCAGCGTTGCCCGAGATTTTACACTAAGATCCCCGTATGATCCGGGTGACAGCACTTTGGTTTGGCTGGGCTCCAAAGACACGGCAGGTCCACCCAACGGTTTGGCTGCGGAAAGCTGGATGGGCGGCGCCAGATAGAACGGATGCATATTTGGGATAGTCCGTCGGTGATGACACCGTTCTGGGTAGTGATGGTACTGGCGCTGAATACCTTACCAAGGACGTGAGCGCGATCACGGAGCCAAACCGTTCCCCCGCTCCAGATATCGCCTGATGTTGCTGCAACTCCAAGTTGAGCTTGGCCACCAAAACCGTTGGCAAACGGAGTTCTGTCACTTAGTTTGGTCTTCAACACCACGCCATCGGGCAGGTAGACGCCGGAGGTGCCGTAGAACGAGGGAATCACAGAAATTGTCTGAGTAATTGATTTGGCATTTCCTGCGTTGTCCGTGGCAGTCCACACAACTTGATGCTGACCGACAGGCACAGAGCCCTTGCCGTTGGACAAAACGATTGGTTGAGACAGGTTTTGACCATTTGAGGCCACGACACGCCCGGTCACTTGCTTTACACCGTCCGAATTCAGGACGACTGCGCGCCACCACCAGCACCAGCGAATCGGGGGTTCCATCAAGGCGCAGAGCTTCCCCGCTTGCATAAAACCGAAGGACCTCCTGGGTGAGGAGCATCCGATCACGGGCGGCATCGTGGGTTACTTCATGCCGACGGAAGCGTGGTCAAACGCTTATAATTCGTCCACAAATGGCCCGACACTAGACGCTGGCCATGCGGTAGGCGTATTGATATTGGCCACTATGGTCAATAACGAAGAGCCGGAGCCTCTCGAGCTAGGAGCAGTACGGCGACTACCCCGTTCCGTCAATTTAGGTTGTTTCGCCCTTTTTCGAAGCTTCGACGACAAGGACGTGCCTGGAACGCTAAGAGGTTGGACCTGTCTGGCAGTTCCCAAAACTCCCTATGGGCAAGTACTCAACCAAGTTTTGCAGAATGAAGTGGGTCGAAAGCAGCTCACAAAGGCCACTCATTTTTTAGCGTTCCCTTGTTCGTCAGAAATTGAACTCGCGGCAGTTCATAAAGGACTCTGCAAAAAATACAATCCCTTGTTTAACGCGTGGCCCCCAACATCTTGATTAGGCACGCGGATTAAACCGCCCTGTCCACCTGTGTAAGGAAACGAGACCACAATGGCAACCAGAAAATCAAAGAGCGAGACAGCTGACAAGAGAACGCCAGTAACCACTGGCCAAAGAAAAGGCCATTCAACTACTGGTAAAATCCGATCAGAACAGCGTATGACGTCCACACCTGAAGCCATGCTCGGAATAAGTACTCGACTACTGATTGAGGCTGCCGGAGCCGACAAAACCAAACTGTTCTTTTACGTTATATCGGAAGTCGTTGGAGTTATTGGATTTGAGGAAAGCCAAGCTATATTTGAGAATATCTTTGAAGAATCCACTTCTAAGAAGAAGTAGCCATTGACCCAGACATTGACTCAATGTTGCTGGTTGGCGTCAGTTGAGCAAAATCAGCTGAGCCCTGTCCACTTGGAAAACCACTTTGTCTCCACGATGTCCGGCCTTATCGATGTCGTGATCTGCAATCGTTGACGATGAAGATTGGAGCATAAATGCCCGGAATGACGGAATCTACCAATCCAGTGCCGAACTCGTACGACGATCTTCATCGCCTATTGCAATCCGTTGCAGATGCGTTCGAAAAGCCGATTCTCAACATATCGTACATTGGTGCTGAGCAAGATGAAAAGCGACTTATCAAAGGCAGTCTGCTCTTCGAAAGGGGCCCATACTCTTTCGAATTGTCTGCTATCTGTTACGAAGATATTGATGCCACGGTTAGACCCGGCAGCGGAACGCTTCTGCACTTGTTCGGGACTCGAACTACAATTGAAGCTTTGTTTGCGGGGAGTCGCCCCGGTAAACCGAACAAGGGGGTCGTCAACATTACGTTCGAGCTGACGAAGCTGCAAGGAGTCGAATCGTCATTTACCTTCAAGTGTACCGGGTCGCATAAGGTTGAAATCATGATGACTTTCAAAAAGTGAAACGGGCCAATGTCGGTACCTGGTGGTTGGCTTGCTTTGCTGTCCAGTCCGTTGACTTAGTGTTGGCATTCGACGGTCCGCTGAACGTTCAGGGGGAATAACTTCGAACGACCGTCGTTTGAACTATTGCAAGCAGGCCATCCCGATTCAGAACGGCCAAAACTTCGGTATTTGACCACCCGTGAGTCTCGAATTTGAAGATAATGTTGCCCGTTTGTTTCAAACATCCCAAGTAACGAATCACCTCGGAATATTTCGATGAAGATGGAGGCACAAAAACAAGCATTAAGGCGCGCTCCCCCACTCGACATTGTTTGGCTCTGTAACCATGCTTACAAAATGACCATTGCAGGCCAAGAGGAGGTCACCCAATAGCAAGAAATCCAACGGATGAACCAAGCCAGTGTACAAAAATACAAAAAGAGGCCACCCCGAAGCCATACATTTCCCCAACTGCACCGGCCTCCGATCGAAGCCCCACGAGTACGTGACCGCCTGTCGGTTTCCTCTGTGGGGCTTTGATTTGTTTTCCGCGTTTTGCCCCACTGTACCTAGCATTCTTGCGCTGACGGGGCGGCAGTAGACGCCGGAGAGCGGGATCGCTATGCTCTACGCATCTGCTGGTTCGCCTGTAGCTTTCACCCTTCTAAATCGCCAATGCAGAAGGCAATACTCATCACGGGCGCATGTCGAGGCATTGGGTCTGGCGCAGCGCGCTTAGGTTCACCGGGCGAATACGTGGACTATGCCGCTTCCAAGGGAGCTATCGACACAATGACCATCGGCCTCGCTCGTGAAGTGGCAGACGAAGGCATTCGCGTCAACGCCGTTCGTCCGGGACTTGTGGATACGGATATTCACGCAAGCGGCGGTGATCCGAATCGCGTTGACCGAGTCAAGGCGTTCATACCCATGAAACGCGGCGGAACGACGGACGAAGTCGCTCGAGCGATCCTCTGGCTTCTGTCAGACGAGGCTTCCTATACTACAGGCTCATTCATCGACGTTGCTGGCGGAAGGTGAACAGCGCGTTAGACTTGCCGATTGGGACTGAGCACCCGGCCGGAGTGAGCGTCTTCGCCCAAACCCAAAATTAGCTTCGCGAATTTCTAGTACCTCAATTCAATAGAATCGAGGTACTAGGCGGAGTCATTCAACAGCAACTCAATTGCCCTAAATGTAGAAAGCCCTCGCTGGACGCAGCGCAGGGTTCGTTTGCTAGATTTGAATTGCCGGAACGCGCACTCGAATGTACCCAATGTCGCGGGATCTGGGTGCCTCATGCCATTATTGAGGCTTGGAGGGACCAACCCTTCGTTGATATCGAGGCGGGCCGAATGCCCTCGATTCCCCCGGATGACGTGCGCACCGGGCTGTGCCCGTGGGGTCATGGAATATTGATTCGAGCTCGCGTACAAGTTGATCGAGTCTTTCACCTTGAACGATGCAGCGCCTGTCGTGGGGTATGGCTCGACAAAGGGGAATGGCAGCGTTTGGCGGCGGCGGAGTTTCTAGATCACCTCGATGATCTTTGGGACCCCGACTGGCAGAAACGGCAGCGTGAAGCTCATTCACGGCACGAGATTGAATCTGCGCTCCGCGAACGATTGGGTACTGACGTATTTGAGGCTTTAGCGAAAGTTGTAGACGAGATTTCTAAGCACCCGGCGCGCGCGCAAGTATTGGCTTGGATTAACGAACGGATGCGCTAATCGGAACCGCCACCGACGCGATACCCGTGACCGCTGCTTCCCTGAGCGATCCGACCGCTTGCTAGTTTCATGCCACCGTAGGGTTCAACAAAACGCAATGACGTCGCTGCTTGCACCAGTCGTTTTGTCATCCCCAGCCAAGTCTCGTGTTGTTCGATTGACAGATCATGAAGTTCTTGCGGATCATCGCTAATGTCGAAAAGCTGAGAGCGGGGCTCGCCGTTTGAAATGAGCTTGAATTTCCCGATGATAATTGCGCGCCGGTAATGTTCGTGGGTGTCCTCCGGCAAGTCCAGAATTATAGGCTCACGGTCCTCCGGTGCGGCCGAATCGAGGACATCACTTACAAAGCTTCTGCCAGTCATCGCACTCGGCGCCTTTACGCCCATGAGCTCCAATATGGTAGGCGCCAGGTCAATTTGGGAGCGCATTGCGTTGATGCGCTTTGGTTTGGATCCCGGCATTCGAATCAATAGCGGAACTCGCACCAAAGGTTGCCATAGCTCGAATGCGTGATGTTGCATGCCGTGCTCCCCAAAACATTCTCCGTGGTCCGAGGTGACGATAAGCGCCGTGTTGTCCCACCAAGATTGTTGTCTTGCCCAATCGAAGAGCCGTCCTAGCCAAAGATCGGTGTAACAAATCTCCGAATCGTATCGATCGCGTTCTTGGTCGCCCCAATTGGGGCATTCACTGTGTTTAATGTAATCCTGGTGGGGGTCCATGTAGTGAGTCCAGGCGAAGAATTGCTTTGTCGAGAGGTCGGCGTTGTCAAGCAACTTGATTCCCAGAGCCGTAATGGCCGAGCTGCTGACCTCCTTGCCCTGGGGCGCATTCGCGACTTCGCTAGTCACTGGTTTGACTACGTCGAAACCTTGATTGAGCCCCCTAGCGTGAATCAAGTAGGGGTTCACCTGCCAACTGAGTGTGAATACGCCGTGATCGTGGAGAATCTTCGCAATGAAAGCGTCGGATTCTGTGTACCCGGCAAAGAACCAGCCGCTACGGTGAAGTGTCGACGGGTAGCGACCTGTCATGAGTGAGGCCAAACTCTTTGCTGTACTGCTGGATACGGAATATGCATTGTCGTAAGAAACACTATTTTCCGATAGCTTCGTCAAATTCGGCGCAATATTGCGGGCGTAGCCATGCAAGATGACATCCGCACGCATCGCATCAACAGTGATGAGCAGCACATTGAGCGCTCGACGTGGGGTTACGACTTTTGGCGGGCCCGCTGCTGTGGGCGAGCCGGTGTTGTTGGTCGAGGGCTGAAGTGCGGTTCCGGCTGAAATAAGGTGATTCTCCCGGGCTTTGTCACGCGGCCGACAGCCCACCAATGAGACGTACAGCCAGACCCATACAACTGCGCCCAAGAGACTACACATGGCTTGAGACGAGCCCAAATGGGTGACCGTGCGTTCAAGATTTGCAGCCGGGAGGCGCAGTTTCCCGGCCAAACCGCGACGCAACCGAATTGAGGAGTGACTGCGAGACAAGGCTGGGGCATATTACTGCGTAAGTTGGGCCGAGCGCCTCGCTATCTTGAATACAGCTGATGTTCTGAGCCAAAAGGGAACCTTTGCATGGCAAATCTTCACTTACCAATCGCAAATAAGATTCACGCCTTCTTCGAGACTCGAAGTGAGTCGACTCGTCCAACTCGCAAGCCCACTTACAATGACGTGTTCGACTTGTTACGTCAAAGGCGCGACGACCCAGACTTTTGGACACCCCTTACCGAAATGTTGCGAGAACTCGTGCGGGACGCGGCGGCGGCGGAGGCAGCCACGTGGCACAGCATTCCGCAACTAAAGCTCCTTGCCACCTGGGATGCCGATGAACTTGCGCAACGTTTGCGTAAGGCTCTACCCCAGGTAGTCGATGGGGCTGCAAGCGACTCTCGCAGTCCCAAATCGAGTTACGCGACGTTTGTGAGCGAAATGTCCCCGGGTGTGCTGAGTGCGTTTCTCCTATTGGGGCTTGCTGCGGGCTGCGATAGTGCCCCAAATTCGGGCGTTTCCTTGCGGGATGCGGGAGGCACCGGTGGCTCAACGTTCGTGTTGAATCCCACGGGCGGCAGCAATAGTGTTGGGGGAGCTGAGGCCTGTAACGCCGGCACCCAAGATGGCGGCACGCATATCGTTGCGGACCCCTCAGATGCCGGATTGCCCCCTTGTTGTACCACTAGCAGCGCGTCTTCCCTGTGGAACACCATCAGTGAATCTACATTGGACGACCAGGCAAAGCGGGCCCTATTCACATGCTTCGAGAAATTGAAGTCCAGCTGGTGCGATGGCTTGGTTGCGTTGTTCAAAACGGGTACGCCGCAGCAAATTGCCGCGGAATTGGAGGGTTTGCTCCAATGCTGCGACACGGGGTCCCCGATATTCGATTCCCGCTACACAGCAGACCTGCAGAGCCGCATTATCGAAGGGTGTTACTCGCAAGTAATACTCTACAAGGGGGTTTCCTTCCCCCCGGAGGATCTAAGCGCTCAAGACGTGAAACCCACATAGTGTTGTTAGAATGACACTCAATGTTGCGACAATTCTAAGACGCAAGCCGGCGTTCTGTTTCTGGGAGATCACGGATGCCTGCAATCTTCGATGCTTGCATTGTGAGGCAGATGCCGGCCGTTCGTCACCTGACGAACTCCGCACCGATGAGGCCCTGGGCATTGTAGATCAACTGGCGCATGCGGCCTGTGAACAGCTATTTTTGACTGGGGGAGAGCCGCTCTTGCGCAAGGATTGGCCGCTGATCGCCCGTCGAGCACGTGATCAGGGGATGTCCGTCACGATTATCACCAACGGTGTCTTAATTGATCCATCATCGATTCATCGCATGCTCGAATCGGGTGTCACTGGGCTGTCGGTATCGCTCGACGGTGATCGCGAGGTCCATGACGCGCTACGCATTCCCGCTTCGGCGTCCATCAAGTCAAGTTACGACTTGGCAATTCATGCGATTGAATTGGGTGTCGCTTCGCCGATTAAGACCGCAGTTATTTCACAAGTCCATCTCCGCAATATCGACAATCTGCGCGCTTTGTATGAGCAGATGGTCTCGCTAAACATCGCTGTCTGGCAGGTTCAAATTTGCATGCCGCTCGGACGCATGCGAAAGCGTGCCAGCGAATACGTAATTGCACCCAGTCAAATTCGACATCTCAGCAACCAATTGGCACAATTCATTGAGGAAGGCCGACTGCGAATCGCCGTCGGAGACAATATTGGCTACTATGGTCCCAATGAACCCACCTTACGCGGCTCCTTGAGGGACACCAAGTCATTTTGGATGGGCTGTTTGGCAGGTTGTCGCAGTGTGGGGCTCTGCTCAAACGGCGATGTCAAGGGATGCCCTTCTCACCCGCGCTCAATGGCAGTCGGCAACCTGCGAGACACGCCCTTTGGCGAGATCTGGGATGATACCGGAAGGTTCTCGTATAACACAGAATGGAATGAGCAGCTCCTCGAAGGTAATTGTCGGGACTGCGCATTTCGACGACTTTGTCGGGCCGGCTGCAAGTCGATGGCTCTTGCAACCACGGGCACCATCTACAACAACGTTTACTGCGAACAGCCGTCACGCGATTGCAGCCACGATTGTGCCCAAGGCTCCAACGGGAACGTGAGGACGTCATCTTGACATTACCGTCGCGACAACCTGAGCCCACCGTATCGGCTGAATCGGACTCAACGCGGCTTTCCCGCCGGACCTTTCGACTCCGAACTTGCGTCTGGGAAATTACTCTAGCGTGCAATTGTTATTGTGTGCATTGCGGCTCTAGCGCCGGCGCCTGCCGTCGCAATGAGCTCACCACAACGGAGGCACTAGCGCTCATCGCGGAGCTGGCTGAGTTGGGTTGCGAATCCGTCACTTTGTCTGGAGGCGAGCCACTGCTGCGCGAAGACTGGCCTGAGTTAGCCCATGCCATTAGAAAAGCCGGTATGCGCCTAGAAATGATTACTAACGGCCTGTGCGTCGCCGAACAGGCCAGGGTCATTCACGATTGTGGATTCTATGGCGTAACATTTTCCGTAGACGGCCCGGCAGATATTCACGATTCACTGCGGGGAGTTCGCGGTGCCCTCCAGCGACTACTCGAGGGCGCAGAAGCGCTGCGACAAATGGGCACGCGCATTGGTGCGGTGACGCAAATCAATCGCTGCAATATCGATGAGCTCGCTGCCATTCACGAGCTACTAGTAGCTCACGGGTTTGAAGGTTGGCAATGGCAACTCACGATGCCTCAAGGTAGAGCCAAGCAGCGTTCCGAGCAATTGTGCCTATTGCCAACCGAGCTGCCACGGCTGGAACAAACACTTCTAGACTTCAGAAAGCGACGCGGACCGTTTATCTACGCGGCCGACAACATTGGCTATATGAGTCGAAATGAACCATTACTTCGATCATTACCTGGCGAGGAAATGGGATTCTGGACAGGTTGCCGCGCCGGGATCAATGTAATCGGTGTTACGAGTGACGGGTCTATTCGAGGATGTCTATCTCAACCCCCGGCAGCTAATGAAGGCAATATTCGCGAACGAGGACTTTCATCAATTTGGCGCGATCCCATGGCATTTGCCTACAATCGCTGTTTCAGAACTGACAACTTGCAGGGAGTCTGCGCCGGCTGCGCATTTGGCAAAATCTGCCGTGGGGGTTGTCGTGGGCTTGCCTGGGCCGCATCACCGGAGCAACCCTGCAGCAACCCTTACTGCACTTACAGCGTAACCCGTTGATTCCGTGCCGCTGCGACACAAAAGATGCGACGTGCCGCCTGCCTTAGCCCGCAGGTTTGTTCCGGCGGACCTCTCACTGCGTCGATCGGTAGCTTTTTGCGATGAAATCCACCGCTAGGGGGTCAATGGTACGGCCAAAAGCATGCGAGCGGCCGCGCGACCAAGCACCCAAGCCGCCCTAGCATGGCCGCGAGCCCCGTTATCGCACCCTGCCCCGACAAATCTTGAGGTTGTATCGCCGCGCGGGGTCGAGTATTCGAATATCTCTATGAGATCTCGATTGCCGGCGGGCGTAACGGTTTTTGTGGTTTTGGGGTTAGTCGTCTCGTGTAATCAAAAAAGCGAGGAAAATTGCAGCCGAGCTCAGGGTGTGATTCGCCAGGCACTGGCCGCAAAGAATTTCGCAGGGGCAGCGCAGTGGCGAGATTACGCCTACAAACAGTGCGCCGATAAGAACGTCCTTGCGCAACTTGATCAAGAAATTGTCACGCAGCAAGCCCAAGTTGAGGCGGCAAAACTGCAAGCTTTGCGGGCGGAACAGCAGAAGCAACAGATTCTTGGTCTGTTTCAGCAATGGATTGCGGGCGGCCGTGCCGCCCCCGAGCGCTCCGTACAAAGCCCAGCCTGCGAGGGTGATGAGAAATCCGAGGCCGCCAAAAAGAAAGAACGATTCTGCAACGGTAATCGAGCATTGGCAGGGCTAGACGGCGCGGCTTTCATTGTACGCTATTGGGAAAAGGAACCCGCAGAGGCGGTACGCTACTCGGTAAGACTGGCTCAACCCGCAAAGTGCGATGCCCTTGGACCTAATCGCATCCTCAAGGTTATAGCGGCACCCGCGACCAATGGCTCAACGGTAAACCGCTACTATTGCGAGTTTATGGGAGGCGCATTGAACGGATTGCAAGCGCTGGCCTCCGAAGCTAATAACGCGGACCTCTACGTCTTTTCACCAAAATACTTAGAGCATGATGCGGCTTTTGCGGCGGTTCTTAAATAGGCCTGTCCGAAGGACCCATCATTTCGGTAGAATCGCGCTACTTGTCGATCGTTTCTAGGTTAGATTTCTCGGGTAACACACATATCCGCGACGGCCATTTTTATTGAGATTTCGATGCCCGGTCTAACGCTCATTCCCAAATGAACGGGGGTCTCGATCTTGAATATTTTCATATTTATGTGCATCGAGCCCTCAATAAACGCAAGCTTATCGGTACCATGCGCGTGATAGGTGATGTTCACCGCACGTGTCACGCCGTGGAGCGTAAGCTTGCCTTTCGCCTTGGCACTCACGGGCACAGCGTTGGGCCATTGCAGCTGTGACTTTTCAACTTCAAGCGTGGCTAGGGGATATTTTTCCGTCTCCAAGTGCCGGTCTCTCATGTGATTATCGCGAAATGAGATCCCCGTCGAAAGACTGTCGAGACGGACACAGATTACGAGCACCCCGTCCTTTTCCGTCAGAAGGATCTGGTCGCTTTTGCCAACAAACGAAAGGCCCACAGGGCCACGCGCCATGAAGATAACTCTTGCAACCCCCTGACTGGTCAACATGGCTACTCAGATGCCTTACGCATGCACTTCACATTAACGGCAAACGACAACAAAGTATCCCCGCGAGTATTTAGCATAACGGTGAGACTAAGTCTGCCCTGTGTGTGTGGTTTGAGCGTACGTACAAACTACGGACAAGCGTCTTTATCTACTAACTTCGTTGTGCTATTGTGTCCGTTATGCATAGGCAACTTAGGGCCAACTGGGTGCTCTTTTACTTAGTTTTCATCAGCGTCGGCTGCGCCTCTGACAAAGCAACGCCACCCGAAGACGTAACCGCCTGTGAGGATTGGCGTTCCGCCTATTGCAACGCACAGTCCAGCTGCGACTCAGATGCGGGCGCGGATTGCCGCGCCTTAGTGGACACGGTCCCCTGCACTTCTGCACCTGATGCGCGACAATGCGTCACAACGCTTAAGACTTGGTCTAGCTGCACTTCATTGCCGACAGGCTGTGACGTCAGCAGCATTTCTGATCGGCCCCTGGTTGAGCGTTTTTGCAATGACTACGTGAGCAAATCTTGCGACCTTTACGCAGGACAATGTGGAGCGTACAGCGCCAACGTCGACACCTGCAAATCGACGTTTCTGCCAGCGGGCAGCGACTGCACTCGGGCCATCGGCTACAGCCCGCAGTTTACGGACTGCATAACGGCACTTCTGACCGCCGGGTGCTACCCAGTTCCATTGCCGGTATGCGACGGTGCCATCACATTCCTTGCCAACTAGGCAGACGTCTGAACCTGGTACTCACACTGCGCGTCCGGTTACCTGCCTGGTCTACGGACAGGACCAAACGTCCGCGGAATCGCACGTACAGTTGACAATAGTGGGCTGAATCCCAGTTTGGACGAACTTGAGGGAACAGGACGTGTCGGTTCCATTCACGCACGCCACATTGATCTGCGTCGCCACGGTTTGAGGGCACGCGGTCACGGAATTTGATGTGCAAGTCCAGAGGTTCGAGCCGGAGCAGGTACAGTCGTAAGTCGCTGTACCCACATTAGGGACCGTCGTGCTCGTTGTACAAGTAGCCCCGACTGTCGCGCACGGGGTACGGGTAGGCGCACCAAGAACCGCTGCCAAACAAGACGCAACAGACGAGCCACCCCCTACTGCAGCAGTGCCGCCCACTGCTACGGCTCCACCGGTTGCCACTGCTCCGCCGGTTGCCACCGCTCCACCGGTTGCCACCGCTCCACCGGTTGCCACCGCTCCGCCAGTCGCTAACGCTCCGCCAGTTGAAACGGCTCCGCCCGTTGCCGAAGCGCCGCCGTCCGTGGTGGATACGCTGCCGCCTGCGTTTGTAGTGCCACCGGTATCACCAGTAGCACCACCTACATCCGAGCCACCCATGCTGGTACCTCCTGCAGTGCCTGTGGACCCACCCGCGCCACCCGCGACTCCCGTACCACCTGCGCCAGCCGCGCCGCCGGCGCCGCCCGCGCCGCCTACACCTGTTCTGCCGCCGATACCAGCCGCACCCCCCGCACCGGTGGGAACTTTGCAGTTACCGTTGTTGCAGCAAACGCTAAGAACGGTGTCGCAAGTGAGGTCCGTCGTTGCGCATCGAGGCATGGAACTTAGGCATGAACAACCTTGTTGTCCCGCTGGACAATTATAAACACCACCCGTACCAAGTTTGCCACCCGTACCGCGGATGCCACCCGTACCGCGGCCGCCTGTCGCCGTGACGCGGCCGCCTGTCGCCGTGACGCGGCCGCCTGCAGATGAATTTGCGCTACCGCCTGCACCGCCCGCGTTCGCGGCCGGAGCATTCCCGCCCGCGGCAACGTTGTCGTTTCCACTGGTGTTGTTGCTCCCGCAGCCGACAAGTATTACCGCCGCGGAACTCACCGCGATTGCCCAGAATCGTGCACCGCTCCCAATGATTGCTAAGTCAGATCGTGACATTTTCGTCCATCCTTTCCTTGATAATCTCTTGGGCAATTGCCGAAGGGTGCGCGGTACGCTTAGTTCTGTCGCGCGCCTATTATCGTTGATGAACTTGGTTTCGCGTCACACAAATGGCCCGGCCTGTCCGGATTGTCTTTTTTTTGTTGGTGTGACGGCACGCACAAGGCAGCTGCTGGAAAATTCCGCGCTCCAATGACTTTACGTGCTCCCGCCTCATTCCAATGATCGGGCGCCTGATTCGTTATTTCCTAAAATAGGAGCAATTTGAGGGAATCTCAAATTTAGATACGTAATTTCAACTAGTTAGACATGATTTCGCCCTTCGGCGCCTGGTACCCATTGACGTTGATATCATTGTCACTAGGTTCCTAAATAAGAACAATTCTGATTTGAGATATCCGTTCGATGGACTCGCCCTCGTTTGAAACCAATCTTGATAAGTTCCGAGACTCCTGCCGAGAGTTGGGGATAAAAGCGACCCACCAGCGTCTGGAGATCTACCACGAAGTGGCACACAGTACGGCGCATCCGGATGCTGAAGCCGTCTTCCGGGGTGTACAATCTCGTCTTCCGACTGTATCCCTAGATACGGTCTACCGCACTCTCAAGTTACTTACTGAGCTTGGCTTCATTACTACTTTAGGACAGCGCCAAGACTCGCTTCGCTTCGATGCCAACAAGGAACCGCATCATCACCATGTTTGTGTACGTTGTGGTAAAGTTCAAGACGTATCAAGTCCCCTTGTGGACCTGGAAAATGTCGGTCGCAACGTGAGGGGCGTGGGCACCGTGCTAAGCGCGCAGATTGAAGTCAGAGGGTTGTGCATTGCTTGCGCGAACCGCGACAGCACGGCGATAACCGTGTAGCAGCCACGAAATAGTTCTGTGAATCACCGAGGGCCGAACATCGGCTCCGCGTAGTAGGGTACATAACTCGTCATCAAAGACAACATACTGGAGATACCAAAATGTCAATCATCAATTCCAACCTCCCCGAATTCTCCGTGCAGGCGTATCACAATGACCAATTCAAGACGGTCTCAAGCAAAGATCTCAAAGGTAAGTGGGCCATCTTCTTCTTCTACCCGGCTGATTTTACCTTCGTCTGTCCGACAGAATTGGGCGATCTTGCGGGCAAATATGAACAACTCAAGGGGATGGGGGTCGAGGTCTATTCCGTGAGCACTGATACCCATTTTGTGCACAAGGCGTGGCACGACGCATCCGACACTATCAAAAAGATCAAGTTCCCCATGCTGGCCGACCCGACCGGCTCAATCAGCAAGGCATTTGGCGTCTACATCGATGCCGAAGGCCTCGCCTATCGAGGAACGTTCTTGGTCGATCCAGAGGGCAAGATCAAGCTTGCCGAAATTCAGGACAATAGCATTGGGCGCAATGCGGATGAGCTCGTGAGAAAGGTGCAGGCAGCGCAATTCGTTGCCTCACATCCGGGGGAAGTCTGTCCAGCCAAATGGACACCCGGAGCCGCCACGTTGAAGCCGGGTCTCGACCTAGTCGGAAAGATTTGATCTATTCACTATTATTACGCTAAGGGACCCGTGCCGTACGCATGGGTCCCTTCAGGGAGCAGGGGCTGCTGCCGGGCAATGATTACTGGAGTAAGCGGGTAAGGGTAAACCATGTTGGACAGTACAATCCTCGAACAATTAAGGAATCACTTTGCCGGACTAGAAGCTAGCTATGTCCTGTCGGTTTTTCCGAGTAATCATGCAAGCCAAGCGGAATTGTTGGCAATGCTCGAATCACTTGCGACCGTCAACCCTAAGCTACGCGTTGCACAGCAAGGGCCCGAAGTGCCCGGGGTTCAATTCGATCTACTTAAGGACGGCGCTCCTACGGGCATTCGATTTCGCGCCATCCCCGGCGGTCATGAGTTTACTTCGCTCGTATTGGCAATCCTAAATGCCGACGGCAAGGGCAAGCTGCCGGATGCAGGCATTGTGCGCCGAGTCAAAGCCCTCAAAGGTCCTATCGAGCTTCGTACGTATATTTCACTTTCCTGCACGAATTGTCCGGACGTCGTCCAGGCTTTGAATGTGATGGCGCTAATACACGGCGATTTTCGGCACACAATGATTGACGGAGGCATTGCCACGGAGGAAGTCACGCGCTTGGGTATTCAAGCCGTACCGACCGTATATGCCGGCGACAAATTACTACACGTGGGAAAGAGCACTTTTGCGGAACTGCTGGACGTCGTCGAAGAAACCTTTGGAGTCAGTGAAGCTGAATCAGCTACGACTGAGGCGGACAAGAAAGCCTACGATGTGGTCGTAGTAGGTGGCGGGCCTGCAGGTGTAGCTGCTGCCATCTACAGCGCCCGCAAGGGGCTTCGCACAGCGTTAATTGCTCAAAAACTAGGTGGGCAGGTGCAAGAAACCTTGGGAATTGAGAACATGGTTTCCATCACTTACACCGAAGGGCCACGCCTGGCCGCAGATCTGGAAAAGCACTTGCGCTCTTACCCCATCGATTTATTGGAACATCGTCGCGTAGAGCGAATCGTCAATGGTGAAGTTAAGGAACTCAGGCTCAAAGGGGGCGAGGTCCTGACCACGGAGGCTCTGATCTTGGCCACTGGCGCCAAATGGCGCGAACTCGGCATTCCAGGTGAAAAGGAGTACTTAGGCCGCGGCGTAGCATTCTGTCCCCATTGCGATGGGCCCTTCTACAAAGGCAAGCGCGTGGCCGTTATCGGTGGAGGCAACTCCGGCGTCGAAGCCGCGATCGATTTAGCCGGCATTTGCGCCCATGTCACATTGGTCGAGTTTCTTGACGTGCTCAAAGCAGACGCCGTGCTGGTAAAGAAGCTAAGATCCCTGCCCAACATTGACGTTGTCACTAACGCACGCGCAACGGATATCGTAGGTTCTGGTGAAACGGTGACCGCGCTGAAATTACGCGACCGGGCAAAGGACGAGGAGAGCGAGATCACATTGGATGGTGTATTCGTTCAGATAGGCCTGGTGCCGAATAGCGGGATTGTAAAGGATCTTGTAGACGTCAATCGCTTTGGAGAAATCGTGGTGGACGCGAGGTGCCGCACCAATGTGCCCGGCATCTATGCTGCCGGAGATGTGACAACGGTACCCTTCAAACAAATTGTCATTGCAATGGGTGAAGGGGCCAAGGCTGCTCTCAGTGCGTTTGAAGATCGGATGCGTGCGGTGTAGGAAATGCCGAACCTGGGAGTATTCATAGTAGAACCGGCCCAACCACCAGCCCCTTTGTAGGCCGGCAAATCGTGACTGTAATCGATTCGGGCGGGACTCGAACACTTAGGCCATGTTCGCGACGGGACTCTTCGCTTATCCTCAGGGCATGGCGACACTGCAAAACCATGTCCAGCGTTTTTGGGGAGTGCGAGGCCTAGCTGCCACGCTGATCTTGATCTGCGTATCTGGGTGCAACGGCGAGGAACACAAGAAGCAGTTGGCTGACCTGCAACGCAAGGCTGACGAACGAGTAGCCACGGTTGAGCGACAGTCGAAGGAGCGAATCGACGCCATCGAGAAACAGCTCGAAGCGATGAAGGCCGAAGTCCTTGACGCGGCCTCCAAGGCTAAGGCCCAAGTCGATGACGCCGTGTCGAAGGCGCAAGCCAACGTCGAGGATGCAGAGAAAGTCACGAGTGCAGCTGTTCACAAAGCGCGTGAAGCTTACAAGAGCGAAGCCAAGGTTCGCCTTGCTGGTCTGAATCAGGAACTAGCAACGGTTACAGCGGGTGCACATAAAGTGCCCGCCAAGGCCAAGGCGGCCTATGACAAGGCCATCAAGAACGTTCTGGCCCTACAGAAGGACATTGCCAAAGACATTGCCGCCTACGATCAGGCGACGCTCGACACCTTCGCCAAGACCAAGGCAAAGCTGGACCAAGATCTCGCCAAGTACAAAGCGGCAATCAAGGCCGCCAAGTCCAAAGTGCCAGGATAGAGCCCTTTTCTAGAGCCGCGAAGATGAATTGCTCAGAATGAATGCCCCACAATGGCTTTGGCGATCCATTGTTGTGGTGTCGCCTGCGTCAACCCTTTTCCGAGTCCGACGTTGAGCTCCCAGGCAGGCTCGTCCTTAGCACTATCCTCCGCTGTTTCTGCTAGATCAAAAGCCAAAAAGAGCAAATGTTCCTGCTCATGACGAGGCGCAAGCGAAGTCAATGGTCCGAGTCCCGCGTAGTATTCGGCGCCCAGCATGAAACCTCTTTGGGTATTGTAACCGAATTTTCCAGCGGGTTCGAAGTCGGGCTTGAATTTTTCCGGGCCGGACATCGCGTACCCGATGATTGGATTGGCAGCAAATAGCCAATGTCCGTCATACCAGCCAAGAATCGGGCGAAATTCATTGGCCCAACCCGCTTGTTCAACGGCGCGGGGCACGCGACCTACTTCAACATTCATACCGAAGAAAAATTTACCCGTGTAACGCTCGGGCACCACAAACTTTGCACGAAATTTTACGCCCGAAAAACGATATTGGCCGTCCCCGTTAATCATGTTCTGAAGGTAGCCACCGAGTTCGAGAAACTCCGTAATACCGAGGGCGGGCTCGAGCGTTAGCCTTCCTACGTGATTGGGAGGTTGTTCGCCCGGGTAGCTCGGGATACGGCGCCCGTCGATCGTGTAGTTGATGTGAGTTTCAAGACCGAAATGCCAAGGTCGATTGATGTCGGCCTGGTACACTTGAATCTCGAACAGGTCGACAGCGCGGGCTGGGCTGGTCGAGAGCATTAGGACCCCCACTATCGCTAATCCAGCAGCCCCAGCCCATTGCTTAGTATAGGAAATCATTATATATTATCGTCTGATCGCTCGGATTGATAATGATAACTATTATCAATTAGCTCAATCTCTGGGGGGACGCAAGCCCAAGTCAAAAGGACCCAATCTCGTTATTCAGTGGTGAGCGATTACCTTCAGAAGCGGCAAAGCCTGCGCCATCCACTCAAAGTAGCAATTGTCGCCCCGCTACTCTCAACTGCCTGTGGGAGGTAAAAGGTGGGACCTGTAGTAGCGGGCCGAATTCATGTATCGCCGTCATGCTCGATCAACACTCGCCCTGGCACTGGCTTCCAGTCTGGCCGTTGCGTGCCGTCATTCTAGAGGAGATCCCAAGCCTGTTGCAGACACGACGCCTCGCTCAACCCATTCGGTGGCGACGCCCTCTGCAATGGCAACTTCAAGCGCGCCGACAGCCGAAACACTGCCTCCGCGTCTGTTAGAGAGCAGCGGGTCATCGGCCTGCAATGAGCAGGCTCCCCAAGCATTCTTGGTCGACGCTCATTATAATGGCAGGTCCCTAGCCACCGCAGATGCTCGTCGCGATTGGAAGGCAGCCGTGGCTCGCTCGGTTCGCTATCGAACCGAGCAATATGGCTATTACTCGGGATTCGGCAACCGCGCTTGGAACGACAAGCTGCTAGCGTCTCAAATCCGGACAGCCAAGTTCTTCGGTCTAACGGTCCGACTTCACGAGCGAGTGCTCCCCGCTCTAAGCTGTGTGGAAGAAGCCCTGCACCGAGAATGCTCGGCGTCACCTTACCAACCGAGGGCGTTGTCCGGCATACGGCAGAGCAATACGTATTTTGACGGAGATGTTTCCAATCACATGTACGGTATCGCGCTAGACATCGATCCGATTCAGAACCCTTGCTGCAATTGTATCGAACCCTGGCGCAGTAGCCCGCGCTGCCAGGGGAAAAAGACCGATTTTGAACGCATGGACATGCCACAATGCTGGATCGCAGTATTCGAGCGTTTCGGATTTTATTGGCTGGGGCACGATGCGCTGAAAGATACGATGCATTTCGAGTTTCTCGGCGACCCGAGCCGAGTGAAGAAAGACACCTTGCAGCCTGATTCTACGGGATCCGGTCACTGAGTCCCGCACAGCAATATCGGCGTAATTTCAGGTGAAGGTGGTTCCGGGGGAGCTCCCATTGAATCACTATGTATTCCAGGCTTGCTCTTTGACTTCGAGAAACTTCACTTTGGGCCAGTCCTTCTTTGCTGTGTCAAGGTGCCAAGAATTGCGCGCCAAAAAGACCGGGGCACCCGCGTGATCCTCCGCCATGCTGGAATCATTCGCATTCGAGAATTCCTCAATGGTCTTGTGAGTTTCCGCCTCCACCCAGCGCGCCGTGTAAAGCGAGGTGCCTTCAAATGCCACCGGGATTCCGTACTCTGTGCGGATGCGATCCGCGAGCACCTCAAACTGAAGTGATCCTACGACACCAACGATCGCACTGGTGCCAAATCGGGGTTTGAACACGCGAGCCGCCCCTTCCTCCGCCAACTGCTCCAGGGCCCGACCCAAGTGCTTGGCGCGCAAAGGATCCGTCGCGCGCACGCGTTGCAAAAGCTCGGGGGCAAAGCTCGGAATTCCTACGTAGGTGAGGATCTCGCCTTCCGTAAGCGTATCGCCGATACGCAATTTACCATGATTGGGAATGCCAAGGATGTCCCCCGCAACGGCCTCGTCCGCGATTTCGCGATCTTGAGCCAAGAAGAACATCGGGTTGTGAATCGGCATCTCATTGCCGGAGTGTACGTGCAATAGCTTCATGCCCCGGTGAAAATGGCCTGAGCACAAGCGGATGAAGGCTACTCTGTCTCGATGCTTGGGGTCCATGTTCGCCTGAATCTTGAACACGAAGGCCGTAACTTGGTTCTCATCCGGCAACACATCGCGCTGCTTTGCCTTTTGTGGCCGTGGTGGGGGCGCAAAATCGTGAATGCCGCGAATCAGCTCGCGCACGCCAAAGTTGTTCAGCGCACTGCCAAAAAATACCGGGGTTAAATGGCCTTCGCGGTAAGCCTGGCGATCAAAGGGTTTGCACAATCCACGTGCCATTTCGACTTCATCGCGCAGTCGGCGCACAGCGCCTTCCGGCAACAGCGCATCGAGCTTCGGATCATCCAGACCGGAGCATACTTCTGCATCCGTGTCTTTGTCCTTGCGATCGAATAAAAGGAGTCGGTCGCGGAGCAAATCGTAACAACCCAGAAATTCGCGCCCCATGCCAATCGGCCAGCTGGCAACAGTCACATCAAGGGCAAGTGTTTGTTCAATCTCGTCTAATAGTGCGAACGGCTCACGACCATCGCGATCCATTTTGTTAATATAGGTGAGGATTGGAACATCCCGGAGGCGGCACACCTCGAATAGCTTGCGCGTCTGAGTTTCGATACCTTTGGCAGCGTCGAGCACCATCACAGCGGAATCAACAGCCGTCAGCACGCGGTAAGTATCTTCGCTGAAGTCTTGATGGCCCGGAGTATCGAGTAGATTGAATGTGACGCCATCCCAATCAAAAGTCATGGCCGAAGCCGTTACGGAAATGCCTCGTTCACGTTCGACTTTCATCCAATCCGAATGGGCCCGTCGCTGGTCGCCCCTCGCCTTGACCGCCCCAGCAAGTTGAATGGCTCCGCCAAAGAGCAGTAGTTTTTCGGTTAGCGTCGTTTTGCCGGCGTCTGGATGAGATATAATCGCAAACGTGCGGCGACGCGCGACAAGTTCGGAAAGTGTGTTCATGCGGGCGCGAAATCTGGCTCAGATTGCCGCGTGGCGCCAGCCCCAGCAGAAGCGCCCCGCACGGCAATCGGCGGTGCGAGGCGCTATTCGGCTAATTATTCACAATCGTCGCAATGCGACGTCTGACTGTATGAGTTATCGGTCGGTCACCGACGGCGGCAGCTGCAGCTGTGGCAACTGCGCGTCAAGTTGGCCTATCCACGTTGCGATCTGTTGGCGTTGACCGGCAAGATCTTGTGTGACAACCGGTTGATACTTGGCAAGTGATTCCGAAAGCGGGGACAGTTCCGTTGAAGGGTGACTGGATGCCAGTAATCGAGAGGCCAGTTGTACCTGTTGCTGCGCAATGCCGAAGTTGCGAGCATCAAGGGCGTCTTGTGCTTGCCCGAGAAACCGGCGCGCCTCAAAGCGCCGCAGCAAATCCGTTGAGACCTGTCCGTCTTTCAAAAGGTGTTCCGCCTTTTCTTCGACAGCACGGGTCGTCCACCAACCTTGGCCTCGGCCAATGCCCCAGACGAGGGCATGAGTCGCGACCAACATTAGCGAAATTCGCAGATTGCGGCGCCATCGTGACTTCCGCTGAGGAGCAGCAAGAACAGTCTTGGCAACAGCGTCTTGGTCTCGCATAGCAAGCAAGACTAAGAGAAGCTCGATTTCAAATCAATACGGATTTGACAGGCTCCGGTTCTCGATTTGCGGGTTTTTTTGGGGCTTGATCGGCACGGTAAAGTGCATCATTAGCTTAGATAATTAGGTCGTATGAAATCGTCTGAATGCACCTTGTGGGCTTGGCTGTTGGGATCATGCATTACCGGCTGCGGGGTAGTTACTGCATTGCCGGACACAGTGGACGGTGTAGGCGGGTCTCATCCATCTAGCGGCGGCACCTTTGGTATTGAGCCATCCACAACTGGAGGTGCGACGGCCGTCGGCGGGGCCGGAGGCGGAGCCGGAGCCGTCGGCGGGGCCGGAGACGCGAACTCGACGTCAGTTCCGGTGGATACTCCGGTGAGCATTCATGGCAAGCTTAGTGTCAGCGGAACTCACTTGGTCGACAAAAACGGTAATGCGGTACAACTCAAGGGGCCGAGCAGCATGTGGCTCAATTGGGAAAACACCGGCTACGCCGAAAACAAGCAGGGCGTACAGTGGCTACGAGACAACTGGAATGCCAATCTAATCCGGGCTGCGATGGGAATTACTCCGAGCGGTGCCTATTTGACGAACCCGGACAAGGCAAAGGCGCAAGTAAAGACGGTCGTACAAAACGCTATTGATCTTGGCATGTACGTCATCATTGATTGGCATGAAGAAACCGCGCAAAATCACCAAGCGGATTCCATAGCCTTCTTCACGGAAATGGCCCAAACCTACGGTGACACTCCCAATGTCATTTACGAGACGTTCAATGAGCCCTTGAACGTCGATTGGACTACGGTTCTAAAGCCGTATCACGAAGCAGTCGTAGGGGCGATTCGAGCCGTGGATCCCGACAATATCATCGTGCTCGGTACGCCCAACTGGTCGCAATATGTTGACGTGGCTGCGCAGAACCCCCTGACCGGTACGAACCTAATGTACACTTTGCACCTTTACTCGTGTACGCATACGGCGTTTTTGCGTACCAAAGGTGATGCGGCCCTTTCCCTGGGCCTGCCCATTTTTGTTACCGAATGGGGTGCAACCAATTCGGACGGCGGTGTTACGGGTACTTTATGTCTGGATGAAGCACAGCTTTGGCACGATTGGATGAACAAGAACATTATCAGTTGGGCCGCCTGGAAACTTGATGATTGCAAGGACCTTACCTGTTACTTCAAGGTGGGCGCCCCAGTTACAGGCAACTGGACCGACGATCAACTCAACGGCCACGCCCCCTTTGTGCGAGACCGAATGCGGGAGTAACGGACCGGGATACTATCGCGCGAAGCGCACGCGAATTGGGCTGGTTGTCTTGACGGTGGGGCGCCCGTCACGGACCAAACCCGGTGAGAAGCGTTGTGAACATCTTTTCGGCACGGGAGGCTCGCGCGCTTGGCTACCGGAGGGTGACGGATTGGGCTGCTCAGTTGCCATGCGGCGCGGACTAATTCAATGCGCTTAAATGCGCCACCATAACGGGCGTCAGGACTCAGGCCTGGAATTCAACGCGTTAGCTTTGCGCAGTCCGCTTGGCCCCGGGCTTTTCTTGCGGGTTTGGATTGGCAACCGACTCGGCGCTGAGAATCCGGCATGGTACAAGCTGGGGATGGTTGCCAACCCGAACGGCTCTCAGCCTGTATCAAACAATTCCAAACGAGCCATTTGGGGTTGGTCGCTTTACGATTGGGCCAACTCCGCGTTTACGACAACGGTACTCGCAGGTTTCTTCCCGGTATTCTTCAAGCACACCTATTCGCAGGGCGAGTCCGCTGTAGTAGTGACCAGTCGGCTCGCGACGGCGAGTTCATTAGCGATATTAGTTGTGGTCGTGTTGGCGCCTGTCCTTGGGGCGATCGCGGATGTAACCGCATTTCGCAAAGGGTCCCTGGCACTTGGAATGTTGCTTGGAAGTGCTGCGACGGCAGTTCTAGCGTTTATAGGCCGCGGAGACTGGTGGACGGCCGCACTCGTATTTGCAATCGCCAATATAGGATTTTCTTTGTCAAATGTGTTCTATGATTCGCTGCTTGTGTCCGTGGCCAAGGAACATGAGCGTGATCGGGTGTCTGCCTTGGGCTACGCGCTGGGTTATTTGGGCGGTGGCCTGCTCTTCCTAGTCAATGTAGTCATGGTCCTCCGGCCCGCGCTCTTTCATATCCGGGATGCGGACCTGGCAGTGCGGCTTTCATTTATATCCGTTGCCGTATGGTGGATCATCTTTACGGTACCGCTACTGCGTTGGGTCCGCGAACCTAAAGGGGAGCAAAGGTTGCGGGTCGGAGCGGCGGTTTCCGGTGTCCTGAGTGAATTGTGGATGACCGCCAAAGCCTTGCCAAGGCAACGTACACTCTTGGTTTTTCTAATCGCATTCTGGCTTTACATTGATGGCGTCGGAACCGTCATCCGTATGGCTTTGGATTATGGCGCGAGTATTGGACTTGCCACAAGTCACCTCATATCCGCACTTTTGCTTACGCAGTTCGTTGGGTTCCCGGCGGCTATTTTGTTCGGACGACTTGGCGAACGGTGGGGTGCGCAGCGCAGTGTGCTGCTTGGCATCGCCGTTTATGCCGTCGTCACTGTGTTTGCAACGCAAATGCATACCGCCGGGGAATTCTATGCCTTGGCGGCAACCGTAGGCCTGGTGCAAGGGGGCGTGCAGTCGCTGAGCCGTTCAATTTACAGTCGCCTAATACCCGCAGAACGTTCAAGCGAGTACTTTGGGTTTTACGGCGTGCTGGACAAGTCTGCCGCAATTTTTGGACCGCTTTTGATGGGCTGGGTGGGCCTATACACACACAGCTCGCGCCTTGGAATTCTCTCCATCTTGGTACTGTTCATTGCGGGGGGTTGGCTGCTCAGCAAAGTTAAGTTGCCGATTTTACCCATAGGTCAAGCGCCGCCACCCTAGAAAGCAGCGTGAGTCCACATCAGCGGCCCTTCTTATTCAGCCAAGTAGCTGACACAATCCACGCCGAACCATAGAGGCAGCCAAACCGGTTGACGTATTGACTCACCGCGCCGACAATCCTGCTAGTGGCGCGATTCATCAGAACTGATGGGTCCTTCGGACTGGCCGCTTCACGGCCATCGCGCCCCTAGCCTTATTTTCTTGGGCTTCGCCCAAACCCAAATTCGCTGCGCGAATTTCTAGTACCTCAATTCAATAGAATCGAGGTACTAGTCCGCTATGGCGACGAAGATCATTCTGACATCTGACGAGGCAATTCTTTGTCCAAAATGTGCAGAGAGTTTTCCGCTTCACCAGGGAATTACGAAACAGACAATTCAAAAGTACGAAAAGGAATTCGACGCGGCGAGTGAGATACGGGAGCAGGAATTACGGGAAGACATTCGAAAAGACGAAGAACGACGGGCAAAGAGAACGTATCTTGAAAAACAGTCAGATTTGCTAGAGCAGTTGCAGGCCAGCGAAGCCGCCCTAAAAAGAATGGAAGCCTCCGTTGGAAAGGCCGTCGATGAGGCGCGAACCAGAGCAACCGTAGATTTTGAAGCGGAAAAAAATGCACTCGCCCAGGACCTTGCAGGCAAGGACGCTGCAATAAATGAGTTTCGCACCAACGAACTTGCTCTCAGAAAAGAGAAGCAGACGCTACAGCAAGAAAAGGACAATCTGGAGCTGCAAGTACAGAGGCGCATTGATCAAGAGCGCCAGGCGATTCAGGAGCAGGCCTCAAAGGCTGAAGCCGAAAGGTTTCACCTGAAGGAAGCTGAATTCAAGAAGAAACTCGAAGACGCCCAAAGAAATGTAGAGGAATTAACCAGGAAGCTTGAACGAGGTTCTCAGCAGTTACAAGGTGAGGTGTTTGAACTCGAGATCGAGCAAGTACTTCGCGCGTCCTTTCCCCATGATACGATCAATCCGGTGCGAAAAGGTCAACGCGGCGCCGATGTATTGCAGATTGTTCACACCACCGCTGGTCAACATTGTGGTACCATAATATGGGAAGCCAAGCGCGCGGAGAACTGGTCCGACAAGTGGATACAGAAACTTAAGGATGACCAGCTAGAAGCAAAGGCCGAATTGGCAGTTATCGTTTCAACTTGCATGCCCGATGGAAACAACGAACCGTTCTTGGTGCAAAGTGGAATTTGGATTGCGAAAGAGCAGTCAGTAAAGCCGATTGCGCAAACCCTTCGCTTAATGCTAATTGAAGCCTTCAATCTGAAGCTCGCAAACACAGGTAAGAGTGAGAAGGTCGAGGCACTTTATGACTATCTTTGCAGTCCGCAGTTTGCCCAGCGCGTGCGAGCCGTCGTTGACACATTTAGTTCAATGAAGCGCGATCTGGATCGAGAGAAGGGCTCAATGATGACGCTGTGGAAGAAACGCGAGGTACAGATTGAGCGGGTTACAGCCAATATGAGCGGCATGGTGGGCGAACTTCAAGCCATTGCGAGCGAATCGCTACCTCAATTGGAATCGATCGACTTGCTCTCTCTGCCGGGTTCTGAAGAGGCATGACTGCACTTGCCAGGGGCCCCGGGTCGCGCTTCACCCGCGGGCCGAGGGTGGTGGGTCGCCCCATTCGCCCTTGATCCATTCCGTTCCGGTGGTACACCGGGGCCCGTCCTGATGTTCTCGTCCGTGCAGTCTTCTGCTGAAAACCCAGGCCCTCAACGTTAGGCACTCGGGGTAGCTAACGCAGCTCCGTGTGCCTAGGAGTTGCAATGCCCCCCACTCTTTATCCCGAAGCTCCGCTGACTATTGATGAACTTCGCGACGCCTGGCCCGTCCTGGCCGCGGATGAACGTTTCGAGGGATTTTTGGCCCTCGATCGGGAGGTGGCGGACGATTTTTTTCTCGGGTTGTCGGCCCCAGACCAAGTGCTGATGTTGCGTGCAATGCCGCAATCGGGGCGCCGGCTGTGGTTTCATCAGCTTGCGCCCGACGACGCTGCAGACGTTATTCAGGATTTTCCTGAAGATGAACGTGCCCCGATGCTGGCCCTAATCGACGAGGCATTCCGGCGAGAAATCCAGGGACTTCTCGCGTACGCGGAAGATGCCGCCGGTGGCCTGATGAGTCCGCGTTTCGCTCGATTACGGCCCGAGATGACCGTCGACGAAGCAATGCACTACCTGCGTCGGCAGGCGAGAGAACACCTGGAAACTTTGAATTATTCTTACGTCCTGGACATCGATCAACGGCTGATTGGCGTCGTTTCATTTCGCGATCTGTTCCGTGAATCCGGTGCAAAGTCACTGCGCGATGTGATGCAGCAGGAAATCATCAGTGTACCTGACACGATGGATCAGGAGGCGGTGGCTCGGGTATTCGCTCAGCATGATTTGAACGCAATTCCAGTTGTGGACGCCGATGGGCATATGAAAGGGATTGTGACTGCGGATGACATTGTTGATGTCGTGCAGAGTGAAGCCACTGAAGACATCCAGAAACTGGGTGGTATGGAGGCCTTAGACACTCCTTACATGCGGACGGGCCTAGCGGCGATGGTAAAGAAGCGGGCGGGTTGGCTGTCAGCGCTGTTTTTAGGCGAAATGCTCACGGCGAGCGCCATGGGACACTACGAGGTTGAAATTGCACGTGCCGTAGTGCTTGCCCTGTTTGTTCCCCTAATCATTTCGAGCGGCGGCAATTCGGGTTCGCAGGCGACGACGCTAATCATCCGAGCCATGGCGCTCGGTGAGGTTGGGCTTCGCGATTGGTGGCGGATTATGCGGCGAGAAATCGGCGCGGGGCTGTCATTGGGTCTGATCCTCGCCACCCTCGGGTTTATCCGAATTGTGGCATGGCAGCTAATGTTTGGCACGTACGGGGCGAAATACGCTTACGTGGCGGCGAGTGTTGCAGTCAGTCTTGTTGGCGTGGTCACCTGGGGAACCGTAATGGGTTCCATGCTGCCCTTTGTGATTCGCCGATTTGGATTCGACCCCGCGAGCGCATCTGCGCCCTTTGTTGCGACTTTGGTCGACGTATCCGGCCTTATGATCTATTTCAACGTCGCCCGCCTGATCCTTGGCGGCGTCGTGCTTTGAAAAAAAATGAACCCCACGCCTGCGTGATGCAGACATGGGGTTCAATGCGTCCAATCTTTCGGTATTCAGATCAATACTGAAACAGCATTTCGCGGTACTTGGGCAGCGGCCAAAGGTCGTCTTGAACTATGCCTTCGAGCTCGTCGGCAATCTTCCTCACGGCGAGCATGGCCGGAATAATGAGGTTGCGGAAGGTCTCGCCCTGATGATGAGCGTCAGTCCCATTCGCTTTTGCCAGGGCGGCATCCAAGCCGTCTATTGCCGACTTTAATGAGGCGGCACCGTTAGCGACACTCGTCAGTAATTCGATTTGAGCCGACGGCGGAGTAATGCCGGCTGACTTTAGAGCGTTTATTGAATCTGCTAGGTTCCTTTGATACGTGAAGACGGCAGACAGTATCTGATTTCGCGCTATGTCCAACGTTGCCGTGCCTTCAATGTTAAGGACCTTTACGTAACGTTCCCACCCGATCTCGGTGCGCGCCTCGTATTCGATCTTTGAGAGCACCTTGTGTCTTTCGAACAAGGCTGCGTAC
>Ga0075520_1000046_pt1 | contig 37264 bp, 44 predicted proteins | sample NGEPerB_FD_75100 | JGI IMG/M metagenome (GOLD analysis project Ga0075520, IMG submission 75100) | Arctic peat soil microbial communities from the Barrow Environmental Observatory site, Barrow, Alaska, USA - NGEE PermafrostAB12-B | ecosystem: Environmental > Terrestrial > Soil > Wetlands > Peat ... | reverse complement strand
TGGTGACCTTCAAGCCACGAGACTTCAAGAGTCGGCCGAGCGAGGAGGCCGTGAGGCCCTTTCCGAGCGAACTCGAAACTCCACCCGTAACAAAGACGAACTTTGTCATTTGAAAAACGCCGCACCCACGGATACCTATCTTAGCGAGACGGCAACTTGAATCTGCAGTATTAACGGGGTGTTTCGAGCAGTTGCAGCGCCAAGGCCCGCGCCTGGGGAGTTATCTCGTCCCCCGCCAGCATTCGTGCGATCTCACGAACGCGGTCTTCACCGTCGACGGATCGCACGGTCGTCGTTGTCGCGCCCTCGGCGACGAGCTTCTCGACCACGAAATGATGATCGGCCTTGGCCGCGACCGACGCCAGGTGCGTTACCGCCAGCACCTGCTGTTGACGCCCGACTTCTCGCAGACAGTCGCCGATCTGCTGGGCCACTTGTCCCCCGATTCCCGCGTCCACCTCGTCAAAGACGGCGACCACGTCCTCGTGTGCCGTTTCGAGAGAAAGTGCCAAAAGGACTCGACTCAGTTCCCCGCCGCTCGCCAACATCTGCAATGGCCCCTCGGGTTGACCGGGATTCGAAGTGAAGAGTATCTGGACGATCGAGCCATCGTCGCCCGCGACGTCAAAACGAAGCGTCGCACTGGCCAGAGCCACGCGGGGCAACTGCGCACGAAGCGCGTCGGTCAGTCGTTCGGCCGCCACTTCGCGGTCATGTCGTGCGGCTCGCCCGAGTTCGCTCTCTCGCGCCGTCAATTCCTCAATCTCCGTGTCGAGTTCGCCGAGCAAGCGCTCCTCGACGAATTGGGCTTGGCGTGCGCCTTGCAACGTCTCGAGCATTTCCGACGCTGCACCAAGTGAGCCGCCGTATTTCCTTGCGATCTGTTGGAGCACCGTGACGCGTTCTTCCAACCGCTCAATTGCGCTCGCGTCGTAGACGTCCGGATCCGCCAGGGACGCGAGCTCGTGGATGCTCTCACGTGCCTGGGCCAGGACACCGCGGAGTTCATGACGCGCTACGTCGAACGACGATCCGGCGGGAATCCGATCGATCAGCTGGGCGAGCTGGCTGAGGATGGCCTGGTCTGACTCACCGTCCAGGTCGGCCAATACCTTTACCAACGTTATTTGACCATCGCGCAGGTCACTGAGCCGGTTCAGGCCTTCGAGCGAATCACTCAGTTCGTTCGCTGACTCGATCTTGACCTCCTCCAACTCGGCGATCTGGAAATCGGCGAATTCGCGCTCACGTAGGCGACTGGCCTGGTCGCCACCAAAGCGGGCGCGGCCCGCGGTCGCCTCGCTGAGCCGTCGACGAACGCCGTCGAGCTCCGACGTCGACACGCCACCACTGGTGTCGAGCAATCTCAAGACGTCACTTCGGTTGCGCAGCGACAACGAGTCGTGCTGGCCGTGGATGACGATGAGATCACCCGCCAACATTCGCAGCGCCTCGACGCTGCTCGCGACGCCGTCGAGGGAGCTGCGAAGACGTCCCGTCGTGCCCGCCTCGCGGGTCAGGACGACTTCGTGACCTTCCCTATCGACGAATACCGCCGCGGCTCGACTCCGTGCCGAGAGGGCGTGACGCGTCGACGGACCGTCGCTTCCTATGCACAGCTCGAGCGCACCGAGCAGCAGTGTCTTGCCGGCCCCCGTTTCCCCAGTGAGAACGTTGAAACCTTCGCCGAACTCCAGTCGCGCGTCATCGATGACACCCAAGCCGTGGGCGTACAACTCCACTAACTGCGTCCTAGGCATGACCCTCTCGCAGGCTCTCGCGCAGACGAAAACCCAGCTCGACTCGTCGCGTCGCCACGACCCGCACGGGGCGTGGGCTACGACGTACTTCAATGGATTGACCGGCGTCGAGCGAGCCGATCGTTCGGCCATCGGCGACGATGACGGCGGACTTGTTGTCCGCAACCAGTCGAACCACCTTCGAACCGTCGACCACGATCGAACGATCGATCGTGAAGTGCGGAGCGATTGGCGTCATGACCATCACCAACAGCGTGGCGTCCACGACCGGACCTCCGGCAGAGAAGTTGTAGCCGGTACTGCCGGTGGGCGTCGCCACCATTACGCCGTCAGCCGAATAGGTCAAGTACTCGTCATCGTCGACGAAAGTCTTGACACGAACCATGTGACCCGCTTGCGCCCTTTCCACGACGACCTCGTTCAGCGCGAACTCTTCGAGGTCCGTGCCCGGCATCGAGATCAAAAGCGCTAGCCGATCGACCACGTGATCGTGCCGCATGGCGTGCTTGATGTTGTCGATCAGCTCGTCTGAAGGCACGTTCAAGAGGAATCCCAATCGTCCAAGGTTGACAGCCAGGACCCTCGCGCCGTACTCGTGCGCGAGACGGGCCGACTTGAGGAACGTCCCGTCGCCACCGAGGCTGACGACGAGGGTCGTCTCATCCATCGTGGGAGTTTCCGTGGTGTCGAGGAGTAGGAGATTTGAGTCGATGTCCTCGCCTTGGAGACGCTCGCCAGCTTCACGGGCGAGATCCACCGCGTCTTGGCGATTGCTGAAAGCCGTAAAGAGCAACTGGGACAAGATCCACCTCGTCAGGCAATGGTAGTAACAACAGGTCGCGGCTCCTGCCAACGTAGGGCGGAACAACTCCGCGAATCGGGTTGACTGCTCCGCGGCTGGCGGATGACGCCCGGTACGGTGTCTTCTGAACTGCGAGGGCGACTCCGTGTGCCGCAGGCTGACCACGACGTCAGCGGGCAATTGTTGTGATGACCTCATCTTGTCGACCTTGGCGAACCGACTTTTACGGACCCGACGGCGCCGTCAGTCCCTCAACTCGAAGACCACCGCCATTAGTATTCCCTGGTTCATCGAAATGCACGAAAGTGGGCACCGTGAGCGTTTTCGAAGATCAACCATTCTCCTCTCTCGATCTGCTCGAGGCGCTGCCCGACGGCACGGCGTTCCTCGACGACCGCGGCGTCATGCACTTCGTCAACGAACTCTTGTGCGAACTGACCGGCTACGCTCGCGGCGAACTCGTCGGCCAGAACGTTCAAATGCTCATCCCGAAGCGGCATCGCAGGGCTCAACGAATGGCCCAACGCGAGTACACCAGTAACCCGAATGCTCGCTTCATCTGGAGTGACCAAGATCTCACCGTCTTGTGTCGTGACGGCAGTGAACTGTCGGTCGACTTCGCCCTCTCGCTGCTGACCCTTGATAAGAAATCATGGATGGTCGCCTCCATCCGTGACAACCGGGCCGGTCGAGAAGCGGAGCAGGCCCGACTCGAGGCCGACGAGCGCTTTCGCCTCGCGTTTGAGGACAACATGGCGCCCATGGTCTTCACCGACCTCCTGGACCGGATTATCGCCGCCAATGACGCGTTCTGCGAGATGATTGGTTACACCAAAGAGGAGTTGTTGGGCAGGGATTCGAAGCCGTTCACGTACCCCGAGGACCACGGGATCACCGAGAACACGCACGAGCGAATATCACGTGGTGCCGCGGAAAAGGTTCGCTACGTCAAGCGGTATCTGCATCGAGACGGTCGAATGATCATCGTCGAAGTCTCGAAATCCCCCGCTCGAGACGCCACGGGCAAGACACTCTATTTCGTGGTGTCCGAACGCGATATCACTGAAGAGAGGGCACTAACGGCCCGTCTGTCGCTCCAGGCACTCCATGATCCATTAACGGGACTCGCGAATCGGGCACTCTTCGATGACCGACTCAGCCAGGCGCACGCGAGGGTGTTGCGCCAAGGTGGCATCGGCGCGGTCCTTCTCTTGGACCTCAATGATTTCAAAGGTGTGAACGACACGTTCGGACATCTCGTCGGCGATCAACTGCTGACGGCCATCGCGCGCCGTCTCGAAACCGTGACCCGCTCATCCGATACGCTCTGTCGATTCGGTGGCGACGAGTTCCTCTACCTCGCCGAAGGTCTCGATTCAGCCGAGCAGGCAGCACAGGTCGCGAGTCGACTCCTCGAAGCCTTGCGAGAGCCGTTCGTCATTGCCGGAGTCCAACTCGATCAGTTCGCGAGTATCGGTGTCGTCGTTTGGAACAATTCCAACGTAGACCGCTCTGTGTTCATCCAGAACGCGGACGTCGCGCTGTACGAGGCAAAACACCAGGGACGCGGCCAGTACGTGATGTTCACCCCTAGCATGCAGCAGCAGGTGGCAAGCCGACACACGCTGGCGCGCGAGTTGCGAACGGCACTCACGAGTGGCCAGCTCTCGATGCACTACCAGCCAATCGTTGACCTCAACTCAACCAAAGTGCTCGGGTTCGAGGCATTGATGAGATGGAATCATCCCGAGAAGGGCTCCGTTCCTCCCAACGTGTTCATCCCGCTGGCTGAAAAGAGCGATCTGATCCTCGACCTCGGTTCTTTCGCCCTGCGCGAGGCGATCGCCGCGGCGAGTTCTTGGGATCGAGGTGCGCCGGCGAAACAACGGCCCTACGTTACGGTCAATCTCTCCGCCCGCCAGTTTCACGAGTACGGTCTCGTCGACTTGATTCGAGCGACCCTCGAGGAGTTCGCCGTACCGCCGGAGCGACTCATTCTTGAAATTACTGAGCACGTGGCCCTGAGCGACGTCGCCGAGACGGTTCGCGTCGTCGAACAACTCGCCGACTTTGGCGTGGGCATCGCGCTCGACGACTTCGGCACCGGTTTCTCATCGCTTTCCTATCTAACCCTTCTTCGGCCCAGATTCCTCAAGATCGACCAGTCGTTCATTCGACCTGCCCGGGAGAGTGCGCAAAACGACGCCCTGCTCGAGACCATTGTCTCGCTCGGCGAGAAGATGGACCTGACAATGCTCGCCGAAGGGATCGAAACGACCGAACAGCTTGGTCGACTTCGCCACCTCGGCGGAGAACTCGGACAGGGCTACCTCTTCTCCGCCGCGGTGCCGGCGTCGCAAGTGTCCGTGCTGCTCGACAGCCCCTGGCCGGCGTGGAGGGTGGCGACGGACGCTATGAACTCCACCGAGATTGCTCAACCCCCAAAATTGCATTCTTCGCTGACGTGACCTGTTCTCGAGTCCTTGCACTTGGCTGCGCCGTCGTGTTCGCGGCGACCCTCCTGGTGCCGGTGACGTTCGGAGCGTTAGCGCGGGCCTCAACCGCATCGCTGTACCAACGGGTCTCGTCGAACGAGGTCGCGACCACCCTCGGCGTGAAGATCGCCAAGGTCACCAAGGTCGTAAATGGTGACGTCACCGTGTGCCGGTACCAGATCGGCACTCTGAGCCACGCCGCGTTTATACGGGTCCAGACGAACGACAACTTGTCGGGATTCATTGCCCACCAGAAACTCGCCAAGACCTACAGCGAGAATCCGAAAGTCGACATCAACTTCAAGCCGCACAGGGCGTTCAGCACGACTCTGGGCTCGGCGAGCTACGGCTATACGTACTCGGTCGAGGTGTTGAAGAACTCGACCATCGTCGACGTCGGTGCTGCCAAGGTCACACTCGACAAGGTCGAAGGGCTGGCGAAGAAGGTTCTCGCCATCTCCTGATTCCTTTTCGACGATTGCTACGAGGACTCGCCGGCACCTCGGTAGCGACGCAGCGCGATTGCCGACCAGATGAACTCCACCACTCCGAACGGCCAGGCGCGGGCGAGGAATCCGTACACCCCGGAAAGGACGCACCCGACGGCGAAGGCCGCGATGAAGTGGCGGCCACGCTTCTCCATCGCGTACATCACCATCATGAAGCTCACGGCGCAGACTCCGTAGATCGTGACGGCCATGTTGAAGGACCTTACTGGCCGATGCGCTCAAGAACTGCTTGATGCCGGCGGTGTTCGTCACCGCTACCTCAAGGATGCAGTCCGTCTTCGTGGGTAACGTGCGTCGCTGGTTCCAATTGCAGTGTCGCGTGCTCGATTGAGAAGTTGTCGATAAGACACTCCTGCAACGCGTCGAGGATCTGTGGTGTATGGCCACTGTCGAAACATCGGTCCTCCACGACCACGTGAGCCGACAGTGTCGTCGAACCCGATGACACGGTCCACGCGTGGAGATCGTGGATCTCGATGACGTGCGACAACGTGAGTAGTCGCGAACGCACGTCGTCGAGGTCGAGTTCTTCCGGGGTCGCCTGGAGAAGGATGCGGCCGGCGTCGCGGAGAAGGCCCCACGCCGCCCAGGCCATGAGCGCCACCACGGCCAACGAAGCGATCGAGTCAGCCCTCTGCCATCCAGTGAGGACGATGATCAACCCGGCGACGGCCGTACCGACGAAGGCGTAGATGTCGGTCAGAACGTGGACGAAGACGCTGCGCAGATTGAGGCTGGACCGGTCGGTGCGAGCCAGAACGCCCACGGCGACAACGTTGATCACGCAGCCCACTAGCGCCACCGCCAGGACGAGCTGCCCGGTGACGTGCTGAGGCCTGATGAGACGCTGCACCGATTCAAAGCCGATAAGTAGGCACATCGCGACGAGGACCACGCCGTTGACGGCGGCCGAGAGTATCTCCGCTCTCCTCAGTCCATAGGTCCAACGACCGTAGGCCGGTCGCTCGGCCAAACGGATGGCCCACGCGCTCATCGCCAGCGCGCCCACGTCGGTCAGCATGTGACCCGCGTCGGCGAAGAGCGCGAGCGATCTTCCGACGACGGCGCCGACGACTTCGACCACGAGGAAAGTCACGATGAGGCCAAGCGCGAAGACGACCCGTCGACCGTCGCCTTCAACGGGACCGGCGTGCACGTGCTTCGACGTCACGCGGGCCTCGATTGTCGCGCCACTGCTTTCGCCGGCGCCTCGAAGAAGTCCATGTCTCCATCATCGCAGTCATCGGCACGAATCAAGCGGTGGCGCCTTGGGGATCCCCGATGCTTTCTCCGACGCGTTTCAAGTCCCAACCGTCCAAGCATCTCGACACCCTCCTTGGTCAATGTCCATTTCCTAGACTCGGGCGATGGACCGTACGAACCTTGCCCACTGGGAGGAACTCGCGGTGCTCCACGGTACGGGAGTCGATCACTACTACGACCTCGAAAAGCTGGTTGCCGGAGGCACCCTGATGGGTGCGGAAGAGACGGCGGCCCTCGTTCGTGCGACAGCCGGCGCGGGCGTCGACGGTCGTGACGTCCTGCACCTTCAGTGTCACATCGGTTGCGACGCCATCAGCATGGCGCGCCAAGGGGCGAACGTCACCGGCGTGGACTTCTCGCCCGCCGCCCTGACTCGACTTCGAGATTTGGCCGAACGCTGTGGCGTCGAGGTCGCGACACTCGAGGCGGATTCGAGAGCCCTTCCGCGAGAACTCGACGACCGCTTCGACCTCGTGTACGCCTCGATCGGCGTCTTGTGCTGGATTGACGACCTCGACGCCTGGATGCACGGCGTGTGGCGGGTCTTGAAACCCGGTGGCACTCTGGTGTTGGTCGAACTGCATCCGTTGCTCACCATGATCGAGAGCTCGACACCGCTCGTCGTCGATTTTCCCTACAACTTTGACGGTGTGCACACCTTCAGCGGAACGGGTTCCTACGCCAATCGCGACGCGGACGTGTCGTGGACCGTCACGCAGTACGCCCACGGTCTCGCCGAGGTCGTCATGGCTGCGAAAGCCGCAGGGCTCACCTGCGACTACCTCGAAGAGCACACCTCGATGAGCTTCGATCCGCGAGGTGTGGACGAGACCGGGGCGGAGACCGACGGACGGTACCGTTTTCGCGTGGGTCTCGGCGCTGTCCACGGCGACGAACGCGACGCGGCGTATCCATTGCCCGTTCTCTACACGCTGCTCGCGACGAAGCCCGCTACCAGCTAATTCTCGCGAGGAAGCCAATGAGCCGTCGCCGTCGCGAATACTCTTGAAGCGGAAACAGGCTCGCGAGGAACGACCGAAGAGTCAAAGGACAAGGAGACGTCATGATAAAGGGCTTCAAGACCTTCCTCATGCAAGGAGAGTTGATCGTCATCGCCGTGGGATTGGTGGTGGCACTGGCTTTCAGCACGCTGATCAAGGCATTCACCGATTCGATCATCACCCCGCTGGTCAACGCCGCCGAAGGTGGTGGCTCCTCCTCGCCTGGACTCGGCTGGACGATTAACGGACAATTCATCGCCCTCGGTACCTTCATCTCGGCAATCGTCTACTTCATCATCTTCATGGCGGTGATCTACTTCGTTCTCGTGGTGCCGTACCGGGCGTACATGGCCAAGCGCGGAACCACCGTATTCGGGGCGCCTGCTGCGACGAAGAGTTGTCCTGAATGTCTTTCGGGCGGGCTTCCCCTCGGGGCGAAGAAATGCAGTCACTGCGCCAGCGTGCTCGAAGTGACGCAGTAAACGAACGAAAGGTCTTTGCCCGACTCTCCACCGGGCCGCTGATACGTGGTGCGCGACGAGGTGGATGACGCCACCACACCGGCGACGTTACTGGTCGGCGAAGGCCCGAGACACGCGAAGGACGCCGGAAGCGGCGACGACGAGCCCGAACACCATCAGCATTCCTGCGACGAGTAACGCTGGCGGCAGCACGTCCGGCATACCGAGAAACGCGCCGGCGCCATGCCCTCCTAAGGCGGAGGGCGCGTACCGGGCTTCAGCGACCCACCACGTGACGACGCCCGCGGCGTCGATGACCATGGAGAGAACGAGAGCCATCGCGAGCCCTGCCTCGGTACGGGTGATCCGCCGCGGCAAAGTGAGGGGGCGTGTCGCCGCGACCATCGTCGCGGTGCTCGAACCAATGAGGACCACGACGCCAACACCCCATAACAGGAACGCCGCACCGTAGACCGCGAGTCCGCCGTTTCGCTGCGGTGAACTCAGATCGTGTGCCCACAGCGCGAGTCCAGTCGTCGCGGCCGCCATGAACAGTCCGAACGACGTCGTGCGCACGACGGAATGACGTATGACCGACCATCCGCCGCCGCGTAAAAATCTCGCGAAGGTCGGCACGACGAGCAGTGCTGCTACCACCACGATTCCAACGCTCGCCTCTCCCGACCATTGGACCGCGTCGTAGCCCACACTCGCGAGATGTCGGCCGACCACCGGCGTCGCCACGCCCCAGTGCTCTGAGAACTTGGCGAAAATCGCTCCGGCCACCACGAAGAGCGACCAGCAGCAGACGATCAACGTCGATCCCGCTTTCATGCGATCGCGCGAACTGGCGATGTCACCGGCCCAACCGACGCCGCGCACCCGTTCGAGAGAACCGTTTCTCATGAGCGATACGCGAACCCGCCAGGGAACCCGTCGCGACCCGAAGGTGTCCTCCAAAAGAGCGACCATCTCCGGGCCGTAGCGATCACGCCACTGCGGGGGGTACCAACGCAGCAGGCGATCAAATCCTCGAGATCGGTTCATGACGGCGATCCGAGAATCGTGGGGCGATGAGTGCGACCCCTCGCCAACTCGTCGAGACCGAGCCGGCGCGCTCCCTCGTCAGCCAAGACACGCATCTCTCGCACTGCACCAGCCAGCGCCTCACGACCGCTCGAGGTAATGCGGTAGGGCTGACGGCGATCTTCACTCGATGTCCGTTCGATCAGACCACGCTCCTCGAGGCGCGCGATTGCTCCGTACAGTGTCCCCGGCCCCAGGATGACCTCGGCGAAATCTTCGATGTCCTTGCTCAAGGCGTAACCGTGTTTCGAGCCTGACGCGAGACTTGTGAGAATCAGGACGACCGGCTCGTTGTTTCGGCCCAAACTACCTACCATTGATGGTGAACGTCTGCGCATATGTTCGACAATACTACGTGCGACGTAGTATTGACAACCCTTCTTTGGGGAGATTTCCAGTTGGATGCTGCCTGTGCAGGGGACTTTCGACACTGAATGAGACCCGCGCTGGATAGCCATACTTGACCTCAAGTGAAAGTTGGTCAACATTGGTCAATAAATCTGACGCGTCCAGTACGCCCGAGGCTCATCCGCTTTCTTGGCGAAACCTCCTCGAGATGCTGCCTGACGGCATCGTCATTGTCGATCACGACGGAAGGATCCGCCACGTCAACCATCGCCTACTGGCGCTTTCGGGCTTTAGCACCGCCGACTTGATGGGTCACGAGGTTGAGGTTCTGATCCCCGAGCGCCTCCGACCGATGCACGAAACTGATCGCGCCAAGTACAGCGAACGCCCGACGACCCGAGAGATGAACGGATCGTTCAGTTTCGTATTGGCGCGCCACGACGGAAGTGAGATCTCCGTCGACGTCGCGCTCGCCCCGATTTCGGTTGACGGACACGACTGGATCATCGCCGAGGTTCGATCGACCGACGAATCGGTATCCGAGGGTGCACGCCCCTACAACATCCAGCAACTTGGCGGAGCGGCCATGGTCTCGGTCGCCGTCGCGCTGGCCCAGAGCGAAGAGCGATTCCGCCTGGCGTTTGAGAACAACATGGCGCCGATGATCTTCACAGACCTGGAGGATCGGGTCTTCATGGCCAACGACGCCTTCTGTTCACTCATTGGTCGCACGAGAGATGAGCTCATCGGATTCGACTCAATTCCGTTCACGCATCCCGACGACGTCGGTATCGCGGAGAATTCGCTCCGTTCAGCAACGCTCGGTGAGGAGAGTCAATCACTGTACGTGAAGCGCTACGTGCACAAAGACGGTCGCGTCATCGTGGTCGAGGTATCCAGGTCACCCGTCCGTGACAGTGAGGGCAACATATTGCACTTCGTCATTTCAGAGCGCGACGTCACCGATCGAGTCAAGCGCGATCACATGATGCAGTTGCTCTCCGAGGTCAACCGACTCGCCATCCAAGCCATTGACGAGGCTGAATTCCTCCAGCAACTCTGTGACCTCCTCGTCAGCCAGGGCGCCTACGAACTCGTGTGGGTCGGCGTCGCGGCGGGCGCCGGTACCGAGGGCATCGACATCCTTTGTTCAGCTGGTGCGACCGAGTATCTCTTTGGCGAGATGGCCTCGTGGTGGGGATCCTCCGAAAGTGGCTTCGGACCCACCGGCACCGCCATTCGCTCCGGCAACAGTTCAATCATCAATGATCTGACCCATCACTCGGTGAACGAGGCGTGGGGCGAGCGAGCTCGGCAATTCGGATTCGGATCCTTCGTGGCGATTCCAGGGCAGTTCGGTGAGCGCGTGGCCGTGCTCGCGATTTATGACCGACACACGCTCACCTTCGATGAAATGACGGTGAAGGGTCTCGAAGGCATTGTGCGGGAGGCGCAGTTTGCCGTCGCCCACGTACGCTCGGTCCACGACACCGAAGCCGCGCTCGAAGAGACGACGGTCGCCATCGAGAATCTGATCATGACCGAACGCGCCCTCACCGAATCCGAGCAGCGTTTTCGTCTCGCCTTCGAAGACAACATGGCTCCGATGATCTTCGTTGATTTAAATGAGCGGGTGATCGCCGCCAATGATGCCTTTTGCGAAATGATCGGTCGAACGAGAGAGGAAGTGCTCCAGGGTGACGTCAACCAGTTCACCCACCGCGATGACGTCGACGCCCTCGCGGAAGCGCCACGCAGAGTCGCGAACAGCCATGGCCAGATGCACTATTCCAAACGGTACGTGCATCAGGACGGGCGCCAGATCATTGTCGACGTCTCCAAGTCTCCGGCGCGCGACGACTCCGGCAAGACGCTCTACTTCATCATCTCCGAGCGCGACGTCACCGAGGAGCGTGCCCTCACCGCCCAGATCCGACATCAGGCACTGCACGATCCCCTCACCGGACTCGCCAACCGCGCTCTCTTCGAGGATCGCCTGAGTCAAGCCCTCGCGCGGGTCGCTCGCAGCGGCGGAATGGGAGCAGTGTTGCTACTCGACCTCGACGACTTCAAGGGCGTGAACGACACGCACGGCCACCTGGTGGGTGATCAACTGCTCCAGGGGGTAGCGCGTCGTTTCGAAATGGTCACGCGAGCGACCGACACCCTCAGCCGATTCGGAGGTGACGAGTTTCTCTACCTCGCCGAGGGAATAGCCTCGGCCAACGAAGCCGCCGACGTCGCGATCCGATTGCTCGACGTGCTCGAGACGCCGTTCACGTTTCAAGGAGTGCACCTCAATCAGCACGCGAGCGTCGGGATCGTCGTGTGGGATGAAACCAACGCCGACAGTACTGAGTTCATCCAAAACGTCGACGTAGCGCTGTACGAGGCCAAACGCGGACACCGGGGCAACTACGCCTTCTTCACCCCGAGTATGCACCAGAAGGCGATTGGACACTTCGCCCTCGCCCAGGATCTGCGCCAGTCCCTGCAACAGGGTGACCTCACCATGCACTACCAACCAATCGTCAATCTCGGGACGTCCGCGGTGGTTGGCTTCGAAGCCCTGATGCGATGGCATCACCCTGATCGCGGCTGGGTACCGCCCACCGTCTTCATACCGATCGCCGAGCAAAGTCAATTGATCCTGGATCTCGGATCGTTCGCGCTGCACGACGCGGTGAGCGTCGCCAGTTCGTGGCGTGATCCCGATCCGGATGTCGATCCCCCCTACGTCACGGTCAACCTTTCGGCCCACCAGTTCCAGAACCCGGAACTCCTACCGCTCATTAGGCGCTCACTCAACTCGAGCGGCCTCTCTCCGGGTCGCCTGATTCTCGAGATCACCGAACAGGTAGCGCTGGGCGACGTCACCGAAACGCTCAGTGTCATCAGAAGTCTCAATGAACTCGGGATCGGCATCGCGCTCGACGATTTCGGCACGGGCTTCTCATCGCTGTCGTACTTGACGCGGCTCAATCCACGCATCATCAAGGTCGACCGCTCGTTCGTCAGCCCCCAGATCGAGAGTGCGCAAAACGACACGCTGCTGGAGATGATCGTCGCGCTGGGGAATCGTCTCGAACTGACGATGTTGGCTGAAGGAATCGAGACGGTCGCCCAGTTGGAACGGATTCAATCGCTCGACTGCGAACTCGGACAAGGCTTCCTCTACTCTGCGGCCGTGCCCGCGGACGACACGATGGCGTTGGTTGGTCACACCTTTCTGTACTGAGATCCCATCCTCAGCTCTGAACGCCGCGGTCACGGCGCCGACACGCACTGATGCGCACGACGCGCCATCCGATCATTGCGCCGCCGAGAAAGACCAGCGCGACGATAATGAAGGCCACGGCCGTCCCCTGACCGGCCAGTACGCGCAGAATCATTCCGACGGCGACGGTGGAGAGTGTCACGACAAGGCCGCCTCGCACTGAGAGGGCCGATTCCTTTCGCAACGTCACGGTGAGCCACCCGACCAACAGGCCAACGGCAAATGGCCAGGTCGTCGAGGCGATCCCGAGGAGGCGGTCACCGTGCGCGTGGACCGAACGTCCGATGCCGACGAAGACCAACACGATCGCTCCGTCGACCAATGCCCAAAGTCGATACATGAAGCAGGAGCCTACCGCGGCCTCAACACCCCACCATCAGGCGAAACACTCCGAACAACTGTCGGCACCTTGCGCGAAGGGTTTCCCGCAGAAACGGCAAGATGTCATCGGTCGATCTTTGGAACCGCAATCGTGCGAGAGTCCCCGGTTACCGGGTGTCGACTCGCCGCACCATCCGCAATAGATCGCCTTGCGTTGACCGACGGCCGCGGATTGCGGCGCCACACCACCACCTCGGCCAAGATCAGTCGAAGATCCTCCGCTGGCTTCTCGTGGGCTCGGAGGGTTCGTCGGATTCGGCCGTGCTGTGGTGGAGCGGTCCGCGCCAACTCCGTTCAGCGGTGCAGAAGGCGGCTGGCGTCGCTGTCCCGAGTCCCTCGGTGCCATCGTTCTGTTCGACACCGGCCATTTCGAGAAGGCGAAGATGAGGAAGAAGAGCCAGAACACCAACCCGCTCAGTTCGTCCAGTCGCCACAAAGCGCTCAGGCCGTTGGCACCGAAGAATCCGATCGGTACTCCGTGCACCAGGGCGACCAGGTCATTGTGGGCAATGACCATGACGGCAACGGTGATGACGAGTGGAGCGAGCGGCACCACAATCCAGGCACTGGAGTAGCCGGCCTGACGGATGATTCTCGTCGCAGCCCAGTAATTGAGGATGAGGAGGCACAACGCAATGGAGAAGTAGACGAGGTCGTGAGCGTTCATCGTCGCGATGAAGCCAGGATCTAACTGCATTGGTCACCTTCCATAAGTAGGCCACATCCTAAGGACGACGGGGCCGCGGGCCGCGGACCACCATTCAGGTGATGGCGAACGTCCTCGCCACGTTCTGTACTCCACAACCGGAGAGGATGGATTCAAAGCGGAGGGATCAGTTGCGTGGTTCTTTGGCAGACCGAGAGAATTGACGTGGCGTGTCACGACAACGTCGTGGCTTGCCCAGTCGATTGCTCTGTCCTGATCCGTCGACACCCCTGAACTCTGCGGGGGTGGTGGTACCACGGGCGCGGGCGGTGGGCTGTCTGCCTTGGAGTCTCGACGGCCGGACGCAAGAATCGTGATCTCGGCAATGGAGCCACTCTCGAGAGAGGAGACAGGGTGAACACGTGGTCCTGGCGTGTGCCTCTGTATCGACTGCGACACACCTTTGCTCGTCGATGGACCGGCTATCTCAGCGTCGCGTTGCTCATCGGATTGATCGGCGGCGTTGCCATGGCGTCCGTGGCGGCGGGCCGTCGAACCCAGTCGTCCTTTCCCGTCTTTCTCGCGAGCACGAACCCTTCGTCACTCTCGCTTACGGTCTATCAAGCAACGGCGAATGGAGGACCGGGCCCCTCCCTCACGTCGCAGATTCAGCGCTTGCCCTCGGTGGCGCGCGTCGAAACGATCTTCGCTCCCCCGCTCGTGGAGATTGAGCCCGACGGGACGTCAAATCTCAACTCAATTAACGACGTCGTGTCGCTCGCCAGCTTGAACGGGTTGAACGACCAATAGGATCTGCCGGCGATCTTGCGTGGTCGCCCGGCAAATCCCAACAAAGTGAACGAAATGGTGGTGACCGCCACGCCGCGAAGGAATTGAAAATTCACCTGGGTGGAGTTGTCCGATTCGGCCTGTACACGAACGCACAGTTCCAATCGCCAGACTTTGGCACGCCGAAGGTCGTCCCGCGGCTTCTCGTTCATGAGCGGATCGTCGGTATCGCTGCGTTCAATACCCAGGTCGTTCAAGACGACGTCGACAGGTCATACGGGTTTCTCTTCCTCACACCGGCGTTGCTTCGTGACGCATTTCACGTCATGCCGGGACGAGCAACCGCCGCCGCGTACGGAATCCGGTTGAAGAGTGACAACGTCAGCATCGTCGCCATCGAGCACGCGCTCGTCGCGCTCGTGCCCAGGGGCTACACGTACCAGTTCCACGTGACGTCGCACGCGGTGGCGCCAATCCAGCTCGCGATCAAGCCCGAATCACTCGCGCTGGAGGGCTTCGGCGCCATTGCCGCTCTCGTCTGTCTGGTTCTCGCGGCGCAAGCGCTCTCGCGTGCGCTGCGTTCACGCGACGAGGACTATCGAGTGCTACGCGCCCTCGGTGCTCGACCCATCGAGATCGTTGGTGAGGGCCTCGTGGCAGCAATCGCGTCCATTGTTACGGGAACGCTTCTGGCACTGCTCGTCGCCGTGCTGCTCTCTCCCCTGTCGCCCATTGGTCCCGTCCGCTCCGTGTACCCTGATCGAGGTTTTGCCTTCGACCCAGCGGTGCTCGGCTTCGGCAGCTTGGCGTTGATCGGTGGATTGGCTGTTCTCGCGCTGATCCAGACGTTGAGGAACACACCACATCGCCACCACCGCCGTCTCCCACTGATGCCGTTTCGACCGTCGAGGGTCGCGCGCGCGGCGCAGACGACGGGTCTCTCGATCGCTGGCGTCATGGGCGTCCACTTTGCCGTCGAGCGCGGTCGTGGGCGCACTGCGGTGCCCGTTCGATCGGTGATGATGGGCACGATCCTGGCAGTCGCGATGGTCGTCACCACGCTCACCTTCGCGAGCGGCCTCAGCAACCTGGTCTCGCATCCGCCGCTCTACGGCTGGAACTGGAACTACGCACTCAATCCGTCGAACAACGTTCCCCCGAGTGCCACGGTCCTCTTGAGCAAGGATCCACGCGTCAAGAACTGGAGTGGGGCGAACTATACCGATGCCGAGATTGACGGACAACTGGTTCCAATTCTGTTGATGAGTGCGCGTCCCAAGGTGTCGCCCCCGATCCTCGCCGGTCACACGATCGAGACGAATCGCCAAATCGTCTTGGGATCCGCCACACTGGCGCTGCTGCACAAGAAGATAGGCGACACCGTGTCGCTGCAGTACGGCACGATCGCCGACGCCCCGGCGTACATACCAGCCACCAAACTCGAGGTCGTGGGCGTCGCCACCTTCCCGGCGGTCGGCTACGCCAGCTTCGTCTCGGAACACACGTCCATGGGCACAGGCGCGCTCGTCCCCAACGGCGTCCAGCCGCCCGCCTTTCGTCAGGCCATGTACAGCTCCGATCCGAACCTGAACGGACCCGAGCTCGTCTTCGTGCGCCTCCGTCCCCACGTCAGCGCTGGCGCCGGTCTTGCGGACCTGCGGCGGATCGCCACGGCGACGAACAAGATCTTCAACGCCGACCCGCGCACGAGGGGCAACGGACTGAGCGTCCTCTCCGTCCAACGGCCCGTGCAGATCGTGAACTACCGCAGTATCGGCTCGACACCTCTCCTGTTGGCGCTGGGATTGGCGGTTGGGGCGATCGGCGCGTTGGGACTCACGCTCGCCTCCTCAGTACGCAAGCGCCGCCGCGACCTGGCGGTGCTCAAGACGCTTGGCTTCATCCGGCGCCAAATCACTGCCGCGATCGCCTGGCAGTCAACCGTCGACGCCGTCGTCGGCATCCTCTTCGGCGTGCCGCTGGGCGTCGTCGCCGGGCGCCAACTGTGGACGCTCTTCGCTCGAACGATCAACGCCGTGCCCGATCCAACTGTGCCGGTTCTCGCCGTCACCTTGGTCGCAGGGGGCGCTCTACTGTTGACCAATGTGGTCGCCGCGCTCCCCGGACGATCCGCGGCCAGGATTCCCATCGGACTCGTTCTTCGGGCCGAGTAGACGGCCCCTTGCGTTCGTGGTCAGCATTGCGAACGTAGTCGCCTACAGAGCTCGGCGCGATGGTGGCAGTGTTGGCGGAGGTTGGAGGCGAGCGGGTAACTCTCCCAGGAGGTCGCGCGTCGCTCGCGCGACTGTCGCGACCGCTCGCTCGAAGGCCTCCTCGGTCCTCGCCGAGGGCGCACGAATGCCACTCACCTTGCGTACGTACTGACGGGCGGCGGACGCAATTTCAGCGTCGGTCGCCCGTGGTTCGAGTCCTCGTAAAGTGGTGATGTTTCGACACATGGGGCGATAGTAGGACGTGCACGCGGCAACGACAAGTGGTCAGGGGACATTCCAGGGCGAGATCGCACGTGTCCACTCACGCACATGCCTAGTGTGAAACGTTGGCGTCGGCAATACTAAGGACCTTGGACGCGAACTGCACGACCCGATGGCGCTGGGAGCGGACCAACGGCGACGAGCGGGGCTTCGCCATGGTCGCCACGTTGCTGGTCGTAGTGATTCTCGGAGTGCTCGCCACCATCGTGTTGACTCTCCAGAGTCCTTCGACGACCAGCGGCACTGGAGCCACGACACCGCCGGGGACAACGTCGACACCACCCAAGTCCGTCGCCGGCGGGGCCGACCTCGCCGCACGAGTCGCGTGCGAAAGCGATTACCTGTCGATCACGACGGCGCTCAGCGACTACCGCACGCTCAACGGGGCCTGGCCGGGCCCTGGGACCTCGTGGGCAACATCGTCCACGCGCGGTGGCCCCTTCCTCCAGGTATGGCCGAGCGAACAGCGATACTTTTCGATCACGTGGAATGGCAACGTCCTCTCGGTCGTTCCCGCACAAGGTGTGGCGTCACACTCGAATGCCGGGACGAGTTCGCCGAAGACTGGTTGCTTCGCGGCCTGACGAAGAGTCGCCAACGCGACCGAGCGGGCCTAGAGAACCAACCACTGTCGACCGTCGAGTATCTCGCGGGCGGCGTCGAGGTGCCCCGCATGACAGGCCGTCTCTTCGATCAAGTGCAGCATGACAAAGCGAAGATTGGGAATCACCCAGTCGCCCAAGCCCGGATCTATCTGGCGTGGCGGCGCGTCGAGCGACGTCGTACGAATGACCTCGTTCGAGAGAAGAATCTCCTCTCGATACGCGTTGAGCATTTCCGCCCCACTCGGGTCCACGTTGACAAGCCAATCTCCGCCAGCAACTGCGTTCCGGTTGGGCGCGGCGAGCGCTTCGCCGTTGATGATGCATTGGAACCAGTAGTGCTCGACCGCGACGGTGAGATGGCGCAGCATCCCTAGGCAACTCCATCCCGACGGAAGAACAGGTGATCGCAATTGATCGTCTGAGAGACCATCGAGAATGCCAAGTACGTGGTGACGCTGCCTGTCGAGGAATGCCAGCAGCATCTCGGACTCCCCGTTCACTCCACGATCGTAACAATCGACCAGCAACGATTGGCGGAGCGTTTTACTGGTCAAGAACCATATAGCGCTTCTTCACGACCGCTCCTTGGCGGCAGTGTCACTCGGCCCTGCGCGGTGGCGACCCGCGTCGGCGCTCAGCGTGGACGGACTTCGGTGCCACTGCTCGGTGTGATGAAGAACGCCGTCGCCGGAGCCTCGACGTCGATGGTGTGCCAGACACCGGGAGGATTGACTATCGCCTCGCCGCTCTTGAGAATGGTGGACCGTACGCCATTGTCGAGCTCCTGATGGAGCACCAATGAGCCCGCAACGCACACGACCAGCTCCTCGCCCGCCGAATGCGCTTCCCACGTACTTGACGGTTCTCGAAAGGTAAACATCATCACGAGGCGACCGTCGGCTTCGCCCAGGGCGGACCTCTCTTCATACTCCTGATACCACGCCATGTCGCCGGTGTAGTGGGTCTGACGAAGTACGGACGCGCCCCTTCCCAGGTGCACCGGAAACTCCTCGAGAGTAAAACTGTCAGTCACGGCCGGAAATTAGCGTTCGAGGCCGACGTGCTCTGATCAACGAGAGCGGTCGCGGGCAAGGTCGGTCCAGCTACCGATCGAGGGCCACAAGGGCAGGGACCGGCGTAGACGCCAAATGACCGCGTGCCCCGCGACGAGGGGGTTGACCGCGCTGGGCACCAGCGTCATACTGACGCTATGTCCGATGCGGAGATCGACGCCTACCTCGCGTCACTGCCCGAGTTACAGCGCACCACGCTCGCTGAGCTTCGCCGGACCATCCTGGCTATCGTCCCCGAATGCGAACAGTGCCTCTCCTACGGCATACCGGCCTTCCGGATGCACGGGAAGGTGATCGCTGGTTTCGCCGCGTTCCGCAACCATCTCAGCTATTTTCCCCACAGTGGTTCCGTGCTCCCTCAGCTACGCAAGGACGTCGCGAAGTACTCTACGTCCAAAGGCACGTTGCGATTCCCGAGTGACCAGCCGCTCCCTCCTGCTCTCGTGGAGAAGCTGCTGCGCATTCGGCTGCAGCAGGCGTTTCATGGCGAGTTGATGGACGACTAGTTGACTATGAGCAGAGTGCGGTCCGTCAGCACGAGCCATACGACTGCGGAGACGTCCACCAGGTGTCGGGACTGGTTTAGGGCTTCCTGCCCGCTACGAAGGCAACGGCGACGATCCACGCTTCATCAATCGTGACGTCACGGCGCGTGCTGGTTACTCCGCGCCGGCGTAGCGACCTGCGGTCTCTGGGAACATGGCGCGGACAATCTTGAAATTCGAGACGTCCGTCGTTCCGTCCGAGTGCAGATTGATCAGTGCGTCACGCATGTACTTCTCGATCCCCACTTCCAACATGGCACCGTAGCCACCGTGGAGTTCCATCGCGTTCTGGCAGACCTTGACAATCTCGTGGGACGCGAAGACCTTCACCATGTTGCACAGCGTGTCGGCGTCGGGCGAGAGTTCGTCGACCGCCAGAGCGGCGTGACGGAGCAACGCGGCGACGGCCTCGAGACGGGTGGCCATGTCGGCGATCCGTAACGCCACGGCCTGATGCTTGATCAGCACCTTGCCACCCTGGACGCGTTCGTGAACGAAGGCGACCGTTTCCTCGTACGCGCCGAGACCGATACCGAGGCTCTTCGCCGCCACCAGGATCTTTCCGGGGCGAAAGTAGATGCCGGCCTTGCCAAGGGCGTCGTTCAACACCAGCAAGTGGTCGGCCGGTACGCGACAGTCGTCAAAGGCGATCTCGCCGTTGTTCATGAATCGACCACCGATGGTCTCGTTGCAGCGCGTGACCTCGAGGCCTGGCGCGTCGCGGGGCACGAGGAAGCTCGACGTTCCCTGTTGCATCCCCACGGCGTCGTCGGTATTGGCGTACACGACGTAGAGCGACGCGTCGTACCCGTTGCTGATGAACTGCTTGCGGCCGTTGATGACCCACTGATCACCCTGAAGGAACGCCTTCGTGTCCATATTTGTTTCGGGAACGTTGTAGGGCAGCCAGCGGTCGGACGCGCCGCGCGGCTCGGTCAGACAGTGGGCCATCAGAAACTGCGGCTCGGCCATGTAGCGGGTGAACCAGTACTCCTGCAGGTGTTCCGGAGCGAATTGGGCGATCAGCACCGAGATCTTCCAATTTTGCACGAGCTTGTCCGCGAGTCCTGAATCACCTTTGGCCAGTTCGGTGGCAATGACCGCGAGGGTCTGGGATTGGGTCAGTGGATCGAGCGCGACGCCGCCGAAGCGGTCGGGCACGCCGAGCGCGCGCAGTCCCGCCGCGTCGGCCTGCTCGAGGACGTGCGGCGCGAGTCGATCGCTGGGATCCATTTGCCACTCACGTGTGCGGTCGGCCCGTATGAACGGGATGACCACCTGGTCGACGTACTGGCGACTGGTGTCTCGCATCATCCGCTGTTCTTCAGTCAGGTATCTGTCTTGAAAGTACACATTGCCCCCTACCAGTTTCCTTGACGCGTTTCGTCTCAGTTACCGTCGCGCCCGTGACCGAATCTATCCATTCCCTCAGATGATTCAGTAAGAAACCACTCGGAGTCAGGTGAAATGATTTCGAGGAGGTTCAAGCGATCCATTGTCGGGAACGACGCGACTGACACGCCCATCGCCACGGGACCACTGATTGGTCCGTTCTTTAATCCTGGCTCGTGCTGCGTCGCAACCGAGGTTCAAGGCAGTTTGCTCGTCAACTCCAGTGGCGTTGGTCACGCCGAACGAGTAGATGAACTCTCTACGGCAGGGGTCGACGAAAGTAGTGGATGATCGCCGTTGTCCGGCTGCCCGAAATGCCGGGGATGAACGCCGTCAGCGAATTGATCGGAACGGCCATAAAGAGTTCCCAACCTTCAGAGGGCAATTCCACCATCGCCGCGCCGAGTTCTCGCCATCCCTTCTTGCCCACAGGAATGTACTTTTCGGTGTATTCATATCTCATCGTTTCACCGTAACGCACGGGCACATCGTGACGACGCGGCAAGAAGTTGGCTCGTCACTGTTGTTGATCCGTTGATGAGGGCCGCTGCTACCATCCGGTTAAGCGACGCGTCACCACTGGAACGTCGCCACCCAGCACCACACGGCGGTGCGACGTTCGCAACTGTCAAGCATCCGGCGGTGTTGGCTCACCGTTACCGCAGTGTGTCGATCGTGAGAGAAGCCAAGCGTGAATCGTGTCCATGTCGCGTAAGTCACTATCGTCGAACCGCCTCGCCCTCGTACTCGCGGTGGCGATTGGTGGCGTCGCACTGGTGGCTTCGCGGGCGTCCGCGATCACGACCACGAGTGCCGCGACAGCACCCACACACTCTCTCGTCGCGAGAACGACGTTGCCCGGAACGGGGTGCCCGGTCTTTCCGGCCGACAACGTGTGGAACACGGCGATCACGTCCCTTCCGGTTAACTCCCACAGTGCGGTGTGGTTGGCCTCGATGGGTTCGGCGACAACCAACCTTCACCCCGACTACGGTCCATCCGGCAGCCCCGCTCATCCTTACGGCATCCCGTGGAACGTCGTGTCCGCTCGCACCGCCTTCACCAGGGTGACGTTCCTCTACGCCTCAGAGAGCGATCGGCGACCCTATCCCCTCAGTGCGTCGACACCGATCGAAGGAGGTTCGGATCGGCACGCGATCATGGTCGATCCGAGACGATCGCCTAGCTCGGCTCCGTGCACGTTGTTCGAAACGTACGACACGCGGTATCGCGCGCGGGGCCAGTCCTCCGCCGGTTCCGGCGCGATCTGGAACCTCAAGTCCAACGCGCTGCGTCCGGCGGGCTTCACTTCCGCAGACGCCGCGGGTTTGCCGATCCTCCCGGGTCTGGTGAACTTCAATCAAGTGGCTTCGGGCGCGATGACCCACGCGATCCGCTTCACCGCCCAGTGCACGCAGCGTTCCTTCCTCTGGCCCGCCCGCCACCAGGCCGGACAGAGTGACACGAATTGCCCGCCGATGGGCGCACGTTTCCGATTGGACGCCTCCTTTGCACTATCCTCGTCGCTCTGCAGCTCGTTCTGTCAGACCGTGGTGACCACCATGAAGACCTACGGACTGGTCCTTGCCGACAACGGGAGTAATTGGTACTTCCAAGGAACTGCCGACACCCGCTGGACCGCGACCGAAGTCGATCAGTTAAAGCAGATTCCCGCCAGTCAGTTCGCCGCGGTTGACGAGTCCTGCCTCGAAGTCTCACCGAACTCAGGTCAAGCCATTCAACCCGGCACCCCTCTCTTTAGCCAGCGTTGTAGTTGAAACACGTCAACCGATCAGCGCAATCTCGACGGTGATGCTGTTCACTTGAACTTTCGATAAGGCCCGAAAATCTTCTCCTCGCGACCCGCGTAGTCGTGTTACTGTCAGCACCAGACGCCCAGACCTTGCATCTCACTCGCCGACAATTCGTCAGGCGAGGCGCGGGAGGTATGTGTTGAATGACTGCAGACGAGAGCAACGTAATCGTGCCCCGAGTGGAGCGATTGGCAAGACGACAGCGTTCGACGTCGAGCACGCTGTCCACGGAATCACCATGAAGTTCTTGGGACCATAATCGTGAGCGACACCCTACGATTCGTTCGAAGTCGCGGCATTCCGCTCGAGATCATCTCAAAGGTTGCCTCGCGCAACGGCCTTCTCGAGTCGATGGCCGAGGGGGGCCAAGTCATGGACGTCCGCCACCTGCAACTCGAGGAATTCGTCCGTGTCGCTCGTTCGCTCGGCGCGAGTTGGGTGCAGATCGGCGACTCGCTGGGGATTGGTGCGCGCGCGGCGTGCAAAGAGTTCGGAGAGTCACAGGAGAACTGTCCGGAGCGATCACCCGATCCGCTTACCGCGCCGCAACCCTTTACGCCATCCAGTCTCTCAAGGAGTGAATGAGACGCGCAGCGCGGCCGCGTCGACGACGCTCCCATCCTTCGCAGAAAGGGTCCGATAGACAATGGCACCACCGCGCGCCGACGGCTTGGCAAAAGTGATCCGGCGGGCGTAGGGTCCCATTATTCCCATTGAGCCGCCCAAAACTGTCGATCGCACCAGCGCGTTGAGACTTCCGTCTTGTCGAACCTCCACGTTCACGACCGCTTCAAAGGCCGTGCTTCGACCCGTCAGCCTGACCGGTGAGGAGATCCTGCTCAGCGCCGTCGGTGACGTGACCTGAATGTGGGGCGACACAGCGCCAAGCACCCACCACGTGTTCGACGAGGACAGTTGACGAACCAGAATCGTCGTCGGGATGCTCAGCGACGAGGCCGCACCTGAACCTCGCCTGAACGGTTGTCGCCGGACTGGAAGGCACCGATCAACGGACGAGTGAAACCCAAGTAGTCGATCGCGAACGTCTGCGCTGCCAGCAGTGGATCGCTAAAACGCGTCGCAGAGGAAGCGAAGGGCCAGATCGCCGTGGCGGGCTGTTCCGTCGCAGCGAGGGTCGTCGTCGTGGTCGTGGTCGACGCCGGTGCAGCGCTGCCCCAATGTCGTCCAACAATGACGCCGGCTGCGCCCACCGCCGCGAGCAGTACCAAGGACAAGAAAAGCGAAACTGCGGACCGCTTGTTCATGAACAAATCTTGCTGCCGACTCGATCACTGGTTATAGGGTCCAAGGTCATTTCCCGCAAACAAGCCGAGGGCTCGTCACGTAGTGCCCGGTACCACCGCAAACCCTTACGACGTAAAGACCAGTCCCGGAGCGCTCGTTTGTCATCTACCCAGGTAGGTGACAAACGGCCTCGACGTTGTTCCCGTCGGGGTCTCGAACGAAAGCGCCGAAGTAGTTCGGGTGGTACTCGGGCCAGAGCCGTGGTTCGTGCAGCACCTCGGCGCCCTGGCCGACCGCAGCGTCAAAGAACTCTCGTACCGCGGCGCGAGTGCCGGCCGTGAAAGCGACGTGCGATTCTCGAAATCCATCGCCACTGTCGAATGGTCCGATCCAGAACGTGGGCATCGGCGCCACGCCGAAACCAATGACGGCGCCAAAGTCCATGACACGAGCACCCCCGAGAGGGGCGAGCACGGCGTCATAGAACTGAGCGCTCGCCGGAACGTCAGTGCACTGAATTGAAAGATGATCGAGCATTCGCGCATTGTGCCACAAACTGGAATCCACGACAAACAGTGCGGCTAAGGAATACGAATGTCCTGATGCTCGTAGGCGGTACGAAGTTCGTCGTCCGTGAGATCCTCGTTGCGCACTGGCTTGACCAAGGTCCAGTGTCTTCCCACCGGACAGTACAGGAACCGGTACCAGCCGAGCTTGATGGACTTAACCGACACTCCAGGAATCCAGATAGTCGTGAAGAGGTGACCTCTCCGGCACCGTACCGCCGAGACACCGCCGACGCTGTAGCCGCGCCGGCGGGCCATCAACGTCCCGAGCGAAAGAGAGAAGACAACGAGCAGTAACTTCGATCGTGACGATTTCATAGCATCAACCCTACGGACCGTGCCGAAGGCCTCACTAGGGACGAAAGACATCGTTTCTTACAGCGCGCCAACGGTTCGGAATCACTGCCCAGAACGCAAGCTCACCAGGGGGACGAAACGAATCTGGCGCTGGCTCCGTCCGACGTTTCCCAGCTCAGTCCGAAGTGTCGATGATCGCGACGGAACAGTTCGCACCGTGAGCGACGGAATTAGGGACGCTGCCCAAGACTCGATGGACACCTTTCATCCCGCGATTTCCCACGACGACGAGGTCGGCGCCGAGCTCACTCGCCTTTTCGATGATCACGTCCGCCGCCGGACCCTTCACTCCGTGCAAAATCGGCTCGATCCCCCGGCGTTTGGCGATGAACGAGAACTCCTGGAGAAGTGCGTCAACCTCACCCTCGGAATTGATGTGCGCGAACTCTTCGGGTCGTGAACCTTCCTCGTACAACTTGGATCCGTACGCCGTGACGATGTGCAACTCCCCGCCCGAAATCTGTGAAATCTCCGCCGCCGCCTCGACGGCCCGGCGTGCCGTGACGGAATCATCCGCACCGACGACAACGACTTTGAACATGGCTCACTCCTCTGCCCAGGTACCGAAGAACCAAGGACCGACCGGCGCGCAGAACGACTCTGGCTCTTTGAGAATAGTGGTTGCCACCGACGACCGCCGGACTGCGCCGGGCCCTGTGGCACCCGAATTCCTCTTCGGAATCCCCGTCAGGGTGCCGAGGGGTGCCAGACTTCGCTATCGAGTCGGTCTTCGAGCGCCGGCAGCCTTTTGAACCAATTCCCGCGATTCGACACGAGCATCACAGGAAGCTTGTGACAGGCGCGCCAACCCGTCATCATCGACGTGTTGTGGCCACTTTGGGACAAGAGAAACCAAGCATTGAACGACAAGTTCGCCAACACGGTCGTCCTTCGAACGGCGAGGGTCCGAGTCTCGACCCATCTTGACTCACGCGACGTGACATGTGGACCCAGTTCATCTTCTCATGGAATTTGGCAGCATTTAGCGCTAGTGTTCGCCGTCAGAGTTCAATCCAGGGGGCACTTGAATGTGGGCACAGCTCATCACCATGCGTATCAAGCCGGGCAACGACGAAAGAATGGCGGCGCTGATCGAGCGGCTGCGGAACTCTGAGCAGCCGGGTTCGGGCCTCATTCGCGAGACGGCGATGCGCGATCGCCACGACCCCAGTCGCTATCTCATGCTCGTCGTCTTCGAGAGTGAAGAGAAGGCACGAGCGCGCGAGAGCGATCCGCGCCGCGCGGAGTTGTTGAAGGACCTGAGCGACACGATGAAGGAGATCGTCGACGGAGCCCCGGAGTTCGTGGACCTGGATGTGCTCAGCGACATGTCACACTAGGCAGTTGTCAACTGGGTTTAAGCATCCGACATCGAAGAGGTGTCACGTGGCCCCGGGAGATTGCTGGATTGTCGCACCAGAGACATTCGAACACTTCTGAACGCAGGGGCAATAGGCTCCGCACTGAGATGCATATCCGACGGGTTCAACCTGACGAACGAGAGACCCTCGGTCGAATCACGGTTGAGGCCTACCGCGACCTGGAGCGAGTAACGTCCCTCGGACCTTACGAGGCCGAACTCAACGACGTCGCCGGTCGCGACCGTGACAGCGAGGTCTACGTCGCACTCGACGACAAAGGCGCGCTCGTGGGCGGTGTGACGTACGTACCCGACGCCGAACGGTCCATGAGCGAGTTCGACGATCCCGAGGGTGCCGGTATTCGCATGCTCGCCGTGGACCCGGCTTGCCAGGGCACCGGTGTCGGACGCGCCCTGGTGGAGACGTGTATTGCTCGAGCTCGTGCGCAAGACCGACGACGGGTAATCCTCCACTCGACGCCAGTCATGGTGAAGGCTCAAGCACTGTACAAGAGACTCGACTTCCAGTCCGCTCCGGAAATGGACGTCTGGTTCACCGGAGAGCCCTGCTCAGCGAGCGAGCCCCTCCACCTGATCGCCTTCATCCTTTCTCTTTAACGCCACGAACGTCGCGATTGGCACGAGGACAATCGAGCGACCACGTTTCGGCCTCACTGGCCCTACGCGTGCAGTGATGCATCAGCGTTCTAGACGTGCCCATTGGCGTAGCCGTGTTGGCGAAGGAACTTCTGAAGTTCGATCACGAACTTTTGACCGCTCGGCTCCACGGGACTGAGCGAACCGTTCAAATGACCATCCTGCACTTGCGCGGACAGGAAACTCGTCACTGCAGTGGAATGCCCCAGCATGTCCTCATCGGCGGCCCACGCGGCGACGACGCCGACCGTGTCCAGGTAGTGGCCGCCCGACTGCGCGTTGAAGGCCCTCATCCACTCGTGGGCATCTTTCGCGATGAGACTCGGAAACGACCGCGTGACGTTGTGAAACGAGTGGTGGGTGAAACTGAGGATCTCGATTGGCATGCCCGACGCCGCGTAGTCCGTGAACGCGTACGCGAAGGCATCGTCGGCACTCAGAAAGTCAACACTTCCGCCTACGTCAAGATTGACGATCCGAACCCCGGGGTCGCCGAAGTTCCGCTCGACCTTCTCAAATGTCCGCGAACTGGCGTTGAACGAGAACACCTGTTCGACCGAGCAGCAGTGTGCCCCACCGCTGTAGAGATCAAGCACCACGGCGAGTTGCCCCTTTGCCTGCGGACGAACGACGTGGAGAACGCTTCGCGTACCCGCAATCACGTTGGGTGAGCACTCGTTGCCACACCAGGCTGAACGGACTACCTGGTCGTAGAGCACCTGTCCGCTCATCGAGATCGTGAGATGAGATGTGCGTGATTGAGGATAGATTCCGTGGTACGTGAACGTGGCGGTCAAGCCCCCCGACGTCACGGTCTCGGTCGACGCGCCAGCGGTCGAGATCGACGAGAAGCTGACAGCGAACACGATTGCGGTTGCCGCGCTGGCCAGTCGTCGCAGGGTGAATAATCGCCGCACGCCTCTCCTCTTTTTCGTACGGTACCGCGGGTGAACGATGGAGTGTTGTGATCCGACGTACGCCTCGACCTCCTCGCCGCCATCAAGTTCTATCCCGGTCGACCGAGAAACCGGGTTGCGCTGCACGGGAAAATTCCCGGTCGTCGCAAGGGGAGAGTTTGAACCTGAGCGGCCCTCGCGTGGGTTGCAGACCCGACGATGACCGCACGCGTCCAATGGAGCCTCGCCGCTTCCTACCTCTAGTGGCCCACGTGCCACTTGGCGCACGTGCCGCACTGATAAGCGCTCATCGGTTCGCCGTCGCGCGTCGTCAACAATCGAGCACTCGCCGCGGCTTCATCACGCGTCGCGTAAGAGATCTTTGGCCGACCAGTCGACGTCGTGTGCGCACCCTGTCCTCGCCGAAGCGACGTTCCGGCGCCCCTCCCCCGGACCCCGTAACGACTTGACCAATAGAGGACAAAGACAATCAGCGCTACGGCGACGAGCAACACGACAACTGTGCTCATGAGTGCTCATTCCACGTGTAGCGGTGCACACGTGTGGGTTGTCGAGTGAGCGTCGCGGGACCAAGCCGTCGCACGTTGTCTGCCGTTGGCCTCGCGTAGCGCCCGCAGGAATGCTGGGAGATGATCCAGCGATGCATGAATGAATGGAGTCTCGGATGCAGTGTGAGTGAACGCCAACGCTTGCCGAGGCACCAACGATGCGAACCCGTAGGAGGAACCTCTCGACGTGAAGGTGCCAGGCGGTCCGATTCGGTAGCCAACCTTTTCGGCGTGCTGCTCACCACCGCCTCGTGTCGGAGGCCCGACGTCTCATGACCACGAACCATAGTTGACGCATTATCGCGGCGATTGCCTGGTCGGCGTCGAAGGTGGGCGCCACTCGATCAAGGTCTCGCCGTCTCAAGCCGGGACTTATGCCCCTGGTGCAAGCTGCGTCCGCGATATAGACAGAGGCGTATTGAGGTCATGGATCGGAGGCGTCATGTTCGCAAAAGTCGGTGATCGAATACTGGTTCGAGGGCATCGTGTCGGGCAGCCTGACCGTCATTGCGTCATTCTAAAAATTGACCATGAAAGTGGGGAACCGCCCTACGTCGTCCAGTGGGACGACAGCGAACGGCAAGACCTCTACTTCCCAGGATCTGACGCCACACTCATCAGCGGCACGAAGTAATCGATACTCCGTACTCGAATTTGGTACTCACTTTCCTCGAAGGCGGACCGCCTCCGCCCCTCGGTGCGAGTCATCCTTCTCCGATACCATGAGGTCAGAGGGCCTGATGCTACGTAGCGGCCGTGACAGTCGGATCATGCGGCGGCGCGTGCATCTGGACCGGCGTTGAAATCGACGAGCGCGGGGAATGAGGCGTCAGGGACATGGACCAGGAAGAGTTCGAACTGGAAGACGAGATCTTCAAGGAACTCAGCGAGGAACAGGAAGAGGAGACCTCCTTAGACGCGGTGCTGCTCGATGAGGACGAGGAAGAGTTCCTCCAGGGGTCGGTCGACGCCGAAGATCTGGCGACGGGGTTCAGCGCCAGGATACCGACGAGGGAGATCGACGTGGACGAGGACACCCAGGGTGACGAAGTACTACAAGCCGCTGGTGACACGCTGCTGACTGAGTTCGAATTCTCCGGCGCGGCCAACGACACAGTTCACGGTGACGAGATTGAACTCGATCTGGCGGACACGCTGACGATCGGCCGGACCATCACCGGGGCGCCTAAGAGAAATTAGGCACTCTGATCCTCACTTTCGGTGAAGGACGTGCGAGTCAACCTTGTCCGAGATGCATTACCCGGTCGGCGCGAGTTGGTCTCGGAAGGTTGGGAGGCATTTCCCTCGTCACTGTCGCAGAACCGACACGGTGGAGCGTCATTCTGCACAATTCTGCAAAGGTGACGAGTCCAGGTGTTGGTTCCGCCGCCCGACACTACCTTCGGGTTTCGAGTGGACTCGAGAACATCGCGCGGGGCACGACGAAATGGCAACGACACCTTGGAGGAGCGATCGAGACCCCAATCGTCTGCGATCCGCTGTCCCAGCGCGACACTCTGGGCGGTGGGATTACTTCTCGACGTACACGGTCACGGGAGGCAGAACTCCGTGCCGCTCCATGGCGGAGTGAAGTTCCGGCGGCGGCGACGCAAGCCCGGCCAAAACCGTCGCAACGTCGTCAACATTGGCGGCAATCGCGACGGCGTTGCTTCCGTCTTCGGCTACATGATCCACGACCTGGGAGCCACCCATGGCAGAGATGGCGCCAGCGCGCTCATCTTTGAAGCTGAGCCATCTGTCTACGTCAACAACATTGTGAGTAATGATCATTCGTGGCATCGTCAACACCCCCTCGCGGCGCTGCGCGTTGCGACGCCGGAAGGTCCTTCATACCACAACGATTTGTCGATCTGAGGAAACTGAATCGCTCCACCCGAGAATCATCAGCCGGGTCCAGCGGAGAGGACATCCGGTTCAGATCGCCCGACAGAGCCATTCCGCAATTCGCCGCTGAAGCTTGACGGCCGTCCGTGGTTCGGGCTTCGCGGAGGATCAACTCTTCGGGGTCGAAGCCGATGGCTATCGGACGTCGCGTCGTGCTCGGCCGTGACAGGAGTGCAAACTCGCACTGCCGACTAGACGATAGGCGCGTCCAGATCACGAGATCCGGGGCAGCACCCAATTCAGAACCGGACGAATTCGTCAGTCGCGGCCATTCTGCGTCATCGGAATTGTGACCTTCGCCCCTTCGCCTTGGCGGGAATACCGCTGTACCCTACGTAAAGAGACCTCCGACGAACGGGAGTGTTGAGCATGGATGATTCGCTTTCTACTCGTTTGATGGATAACGGACAACGTCGAAATGTGCCCGAGTCGGCACATAATGATTCGGAAACGATCTTTCGGTTTGGCCTGACCGTTCGCTTGTTGCATTGGTGGACGGTCGCAACTTTTGCCGTGGCCCTTCTGACGGGATTGGCCATGGGATCGGAAATGGAGAACGGCAGCTTGTTTCACCTGCATGTTGCCGCAGTGATCGCGATGGGTAGCGGCTTCGTGGTCGCGCTGATCTTTGGCAACACGGTGGCAGTCTTGCGATTTGTGCGAGACGCATTCCTTCCGGAGCGAAGTGACTTTGAATTCATCGCTCGAGTTGTTTCTCGACCATTTCATCGAACTGGAGTTCGGTGGGGGAAGTTCAATCTCGGCCAGAAGGGGCTTGCTTGGATGATGCTGGCATCTCTTACGGCAATCATCATCACCGGCATCAACTCTTGGCATACGGATGGAGACGCTGCGGGTCCGCACACGACTGCCGTGATCATCGCACTGATCCTGTTAGGTGTCCACGTCTTCATGGCCGTGCTCAATCCGGTGACACGTCCGGCGCTGCCTGGAATGGTCTTCGGAAGAGTGAAGCGGTCATGGGCGCTCCACCACCACGCAAAGTGGGTTGAGGATGAAGATCGTCGATCTGCTCGAACCTTGGTTCAATCTCAGTCGCGAACCTCAAAGCACGATCAAGACTAATGGGACTGGCCAAAGGGCCCATGACTCGAGCCGCAAGTGCATTGCGGTCCTGTTCTCGTCGATCGAATGGACAATTCGCAGGCCCGACGCCATCGTTCTGTCGCCACCCATTGGTGTCTTTCGGACTGACCGGTTCCGAGCCGGGAAACCGTTCTCGCAGCCGCCCGTTATGAGAGCCTCACGCAGACCAAGAAAGTAAGTCTGTCGTGTGCCAGTGACTTCTACGCTGTGCGCCAAACCCCTATTTCAGGAGTCTCGTGTCACTTCCTGGAAGCGGTTCAACGTCACGAACGTCAGGCTAGAGCGCCAGAAGATGGAGCTACCACCGACTGGCGCAGTCCCGCACAGTAATTACGGAAGTATTCGATGAATCACGATTCGCATCCTGGAGACGTCAGAGGTCCGATGCAGTAGTTCTGCCACCATGCAGTGGCTGGCTGAGTGCAACGATGACTGATGTCGGTGACCAGAGATGACGGAGGCGCGTAATGAGACCGTGTCAGCATTGTGGCCTCGAAATCGACTACATCGGGGTCTTCGCAACGCACTCACATCGAGAGAGCGCGTTGCAGTCGGTGCTAGACCAACATCATGCGAGTCACGGGGTATCGAAGTTTCTTGCGAGTACTTGGGGCGAGTTGCGCGGCCATCTCAATGCCGCTCGTGATTTCTTCGGTGGCAAATTCAGCATCACTTCACGCCGCACATTCGCCAACGTCCGATGTGACCGGGAAAACCACGGTCCCTCCCAACACCAGTCTCACGAATATCGCCTTTTTGAACCCGTCCCGCGGCTTCGGCGTTTTCACCGTCCAGGGGCCCGTGACGTGCAGCGACCGGGTCGGCCTCACAAGTAATGGTGGAACGACGTTCTCCGTACCGGTACCCGTCGTTTCTTGGCCCTGTGCGAGCCTTGCTCCGGTGCGTTCATTGGCCTTCGATGATCACGGTGACGGATTCCTCTACGGACCGAAGCTCCTTATCACTCACAATGGCGGTACTACGTGGTCGCCAAGCAGACAACTCGGGGCGGTGCTCAGCGTCGGGGCCCTCGGTGACTCGATCTGGATGCTTCAGACGAGCGGCCCAGTGCCCTCGTCCGCGTCGGACAGCTCAAGGAATCCGCTCCGTCTCCTTTCTTCCACCAATGGGGGTAGGACCTGGTCGATCCTGCCTACGCCTCCAGGCGCCGTCGTCCAACCGGCAGACGCCACAGGAACTGGATGGTTAGTTCGCACGAATCAGAAGTCCGCTTACTTGGCGTCCAGCCCTCGCGTCCTTAAAGGAAAGCAGGTAGATGCGACACCGCTGTGGTTCACGACCAACTCTGGCGCCACGTGGTCGAACCGAACGATTCCCTGCCGTGGCTTCCGCGCGGACATGGCGTTCTCCGTCGCTCCAGACGGGACGATCTTCGACGTGTGCGCTGGCGAGCCTGGCACCGGTAACCAGCTGAAGGAGACGTTGCGCTCCACGAACGAAGGGCGAAGTTGGCAGATCAGATCGATGTGCCACTTCTCCACGACGAACGTCTTGCGCTGTACCCCGGGTTCACAGTTCTCGGGCTACCTGGGCGAGATCGACGCGGTATCAAGCAGCACGGTCTATCTCGTCGGGGGCCGGAGCTCTCTCGAGGTCAGTCGGGATGGTGGCATCAGGTGGACCGTGGTACCGCCAGGCTTGGGTAGCAGCGCAGGCGGCACCGTCCGGGTGATCTTCTTCAGCCCATCCGCGGGCATCGTGCTCGGAAACGGCGATCTGGAAAATGAGCGCCCAACACTGTGGACCACAAAGGACAGCGCTGCCCACTGGACTGCACGAGAGCCGCGATTCAGTTGACACCGTGGGCCCGACGCAAATGTTCTGCCATGACGCACTGGTCGTTGACGGCGTGATCTTTCAAGAACACAGCGAGGAAGAGATCTTTTCCTTCGTTGGAGTTGATTGACCAGTTCCGTTGGGACGATCGCCTCGCATAATCTTCGCTTCAAGAGATATTTGAGAATTGGAGAGCCGTGAGCATTATCTCAACGTGGCGACGTCGATGGCGCGGACCAAAGCGTGGGCCTGCCCGTGGGATCGCGGTGTATGGCACTGCGGGATTCGGGGACCCGGACAGATTGCAGGAACTGCTGTCAAAACACGACGAAGTGTTGCACTGGGCCGCCGAGCGCAATCTCGTTTTGAGCGACGAGTCAGAAGGACTGTCGGCATTAGACGGAGCATTGAACGAATGGGCCGTGGATCCTGTAATTGGTTACAAGTTAGGAAACGAAGTTGGACTTTACCTTGGAAACGTAATCGTGAAGAGTGTTGGGGGAGCTCACTGGAGTGTCTGGCCCAACGGTCACCCGGTCGTTCGCCTTGTTTCCGGACGGGATTTGGACGTCACCGCCTTGGTGGATCAACGCCTAGAAGGCAAAGGCATGAGCCTTCCTGATGTCTACTCGAAGGCCTTGAACGATTAAGAACCACCTTGAACTGGTGTCGGAGGACCGACGTCCACAATCGGACCGTCGGTCGAAGCCGAGGCGCCAACAACTCGACTGTCCAGGAGTAACCTCAGGAACACGTTCACGTGCACCGTCTTTTGCGCCGATGTCGGAAGGTGAGTTCGTGTTCCGTCAGGTGGTCGTCTATCAATGGGCCGAAGGGGTTTCGCCGGAGGCAAAGCAAGGATTTCGTGATGCTCTCGATGACTTGCGCGAAATACCGGAGTTACTTGCCATGACGTGTGGTGATGACGCAGGCCACTTCGACGACAACTTCGACTTTGTGGTGGTAGCGGATTTCGCTGACTTCGCGGCCGCTCGCCGCTACGTCGCCCACCCTCTGCACCAAACCTACGTCCGAGATCATGCAAGCCTGGTGATCCGACAGCGAATCATCGTGCAACATGACTGGTCCACTTCGAGTTCTGAGCAATAAAACGCAGTGGGGTCAGTCAAGATGCTGCAGTTCCGACCTCACGCAGGAGGCCCGGCGCAACAGTCCTGTTAGAAACGCCATCCTGCATCGGCAATTGTCTGACTGAACGGGGCTCGTACCAAAGACGAACTACGCCGTCATCGCAAGCACGGCAGTGCGGGCGTCTCCGGTCGCCTCCAGAAATAACGACAACTTCATCGTTTCCAACATCCGCACCATTCCGTCCCCGACGTGATGCGCGACCACTCCCTCGACGTGGTTCTGACGCAGGAAGCGGGCAACGCGAGCGTGGTGTTGGACAGGCGTACCCTCATCGTGCAGCCGGTCCCAGGACACCTCGATCTCTTGCCAACTCTCAATCCCGCCATTGATGATGTCGGCGACTGCGATCCGCTCCGCGCGGCCCCAACGGTGGTCGACCTGTCCATCGCTGGTCACGGGCACGCAAACGATCATGCCCGAAGGGTACTCTTTAGATCCCCGCCCGAACGAATCTCGTCAGGTGCACTCTCTGTGTTACAACATCCGCAATAGTCAGGGTTGGTGCTGTGCGGTCGAATGGATTACTGCTGTCATTTTGATGTGTCGGATTGTGTTGGTGTCGGAGGCCCGACGTCAACAATCTCCGACTGGAGGGTCCTACCTCGGACATAGCGACCTAGACCCGGCGATCTGGGGCACTCCGGTGTGGCGATCTGCTGTGTCAGTTTAGGTTGACAAATCAAGGATGTCAGTCTATACTGACAGGTATGGACATCGAAAAACTCAGCGTGAATTTCTCGTCGGATGACCCCGCAATTGGGCTTCGCGCCTCGTTGGCGCTACATCGCCTGGCTGAGAGGGTCGAAGCGAACCACGTCGCGTCAGCCCGAGAAAAGGGCTGGTCGTGGCAGCAGATTGGAGACGCTTTGGGCGTCACCCGCCAATCCGTGCACACCAAATACAACAAGGAGTCATCATGACCACCGAAACCGTTGTGCCAGAGGTGCTACACCCCTGGTCCATCTATATGCGGGCCAGTGAGGAGGCTCGTCGCCGAGGTGATCGCCGAACTGGCACCGATCACCTCTTGCTCGCCTTGTTGGAGGATCCCTCGATCGAAGTCGTGTTGGGCGTGAGCCTAGAGCAAGCTCGCCAGGCCCTTGAATCGCTCGATCAGGAAGTTCTGGGTGCCCTGGGCCTGGCGTCCGGCACCGACGCTCCCCCACTGCCGATGCGCGCCGTGCCAAATAAGCCGACGATCAGAGCCGTCATGAAGAAAGATCGCCTCCGCATGACGCCCGCGGCAAAGAAAGTGCTTGAGGAAGCGGTCAAGCCGATGCGCCGGAAGACCCAGGTCACGGCCCAGCAGGTGCTGGCCCAGATCTTCACTCTCCAACCACCAGATCCTGCGGCGGTGCTGCTGGGCGCCCTCGGCGTGAACACGTCGGAGGTTCGGCGCCAATTGGATGCGGTCACGCCCGACAGCTGAGTCCCCAGCGACATTCACGACTTCGAGCGAAGGTGTCCGGTTCGGGCCGTTCCCTGGCAGGCAACAGTCGCGAGCACTTGGTCCAATGGGTGTCTCTCGGAAGCACTGACACCTCCTACCTTGGCTGCCACGCCGAACTTCCCGGCAGTCGCGAAGGGTCGGCTGCGTACTCCGTTGGGTAGCCCATAAGGCGCGCCTGACGACGTGCCGTCGGGTAGCTCCGATGTGCCGGTCTGGGGCGCACTGGATGCTGCGGGTGCGACCTCTGTATCACAGCAACCGCAAACTGCACGTTGCTTATCTGTATCGATTCGCCCAGCAAAACCCGAATCAGAGTGAGTCGGAGACTGTTGGTGTCGGAGGCCCGACGCGACAGTTCTGCAACCTTGCACTGGCTTGACGCAATCGCCTCCTGATTGGTGTCTAAGGCCCGACCTCACCGAACTGCTACCAAGCGCCGGCGGATGTCCGATTGATGAAGTTTGTATGGGAGGTCATCTTTGAATGTTCTGAGTTGGTGGCGCCCAGTCATCGGGTCGACCGGTGTGGTTAGCAAACTCAAGTGACCATCTCCACCAACTGTGGTCTTCGGAATGGTGCCACTCTCGAAGCAGCCCCACTTCGCCCCCAGCCAAAAGCACTGGCAATCCGTAGAAACTGTCATCCGGCCACACCTCGCTTCGGCTGATCACGGGACCATCGATCGTGAGCATCGTCATTGGTAGGTAATCACCTATGCGGTCTAGGTCTTCGGCTCTTGCGATCAGTTTGTCTTGGTCATCAATGATCTCCAACCAAAGTTGAGAGGGTGCCGCGTGAATCAATGCCCTGGTGAATCCGCTCGCCGTCGTAGCTCGCGCAAACTCAAGCCCATTCATCGCACCTTCGCGAGACCGCAAACTCCATATCCAATTGGCCACGAATTTGACCCCTCCCACATTCGAGACTAGTGACGGTTTGCGATCACAAGACCAAGCTTTGTTCAACCATCAAGGTTGAATTGGTTCACCTCCAACCTCCATTGAGGTGTCGCACCGCGAAGCACTTGCTCCTCGAGTCGAGGTTGACTGCGCTCATCGTGTCCGCTTGGCATCAATGAACTACTTCGCAAGCCTTCCTAAGGTTTGCAGCACGTTGAAACCTGATGGTGTCGGAGGCCCGACGCAACAGGAATGCAACCGTGCACTGGCGACTTGCTCCAAGTACCAGATGTTGAATGACGGAGAAATAGCACCGTGGGGATGCGACTGCCGTACCATGCAGTGAAAGTCGGCTAGCGGAGGCGTAAGGAGAGGCGATGACTCTGCGAAACACTGAGTACCGTGTCACATTCAGTTCCAAGGAGGGTCATTTCTACTACTACTTCGCGAAGGACGACACCGGCTGGTATCAGATGACATCGGCGGGTAACAGGCACAAGGCGACGGCAGAACAAGTTCTCAATCACATCTTGCCCGCACTTGCTCAGGTGAAACCGGGTGT
>Ga0075520_1000045_pt1 | contig 37336 bp, 32 predicted proteins | sample NGEPerB_FD_75100 | JGI IMG/M metagenome (GOLD analysis project Ga0075520, IMG submission 75100) | Arctic peat soil microbial communities from the Barrow Environmental Observatory site, Barrow, Alaska, USA - NGEE PermafrostAB12-B | ecosystem: Environmental > Terrestrial > Soil > Wetlands > Peat ... | reverse complement strand
GAATAGTTCGAATAGGCGTCGAAAAAGTATTCTGCACCTATTTTTAGCCAGGCTCCCGCAGCGCCTTGAGTTCCGTTCTGCCCTTGGAAGATAGCGACATTTAAGAAAGACAAGTCAATGCCCACACGATCGAGTTCCCAGCGTTTGCCAATGCCAAATGACGGTCCGCCGTAAAGCCCCGACGCCACCGTGGCGCCGTAGCCTAACGTCAAGTACCAGATCGAGTCTGCCGGCAGGCGATTCGGCATGGTCTGGTTGTCCGTCACATTCTTTCGATCTACAATTGGGCTTTCGCTCGAACCAACAATCCCCGTTTGAATCGAACGCGCGATTTGACTATACATACCCGATAGCTCACTCAAACCCGTCACTTGTTCCTTGCGGTCGCCACGGGGGCTGTGCACGATTACGGTCACACTGCTTCCCAACTTGATGTGATAGAGTACCCAAGTTTCCGTGCAGTTCTCGCGCGCGACTTGCACCGAGTTGTCTCTCAAAGCTTCTTCAAATAGAGCACGAGCACCCTCTCGGTCGGCGGGGGTGAGGTTATCACGCGACTCGTCAATACTCACACAAGTAGCCGCTGCAGCTAATTCACTAGCGAGCAGCAGTGAAACCGCAGCGGCGGTGCCGGTAAGATAGACCGAAAGCTTCCGGAATACATCAATTGAAGCGAATCGAACTGTGGTCATGCTCTGATCTCCCTAAGCGCAGAGGATAGCATCACCCGAACAGGCCGCAGACCCTCGGTCAACATGCCGCTGAGCTTGAGTCTCCATTAAGCACGACCCGTGCCAGCTTGGGATGTTGCCTAAAATGCCGGGATTTTGGGAGGGCGCAACTGGGCGAATGTGCATGTACTGTGGCGATTCATATACAGGTGCCGGCACCTATCGGACAGAAATGTCACAATCCATCGGATGTTTTGCGAATCGCTTATGACCGCCATGGCATGATTGGACCGCCATGGCATGATTGGACCGCATACTAGAATGACCTCTTAGTGGGAGGTCGCCGTTGCGTCATCGTCGGACATGCCTGCGACCGGATTCGCGGGAGGCGTGCTAATGCTTAATCTGTGCATCATTATGCCGCATTACGCGGGCGCGCGCCGCGTTTGGGATTTGTGATTTTGGCGAGCCTTAACGTGCATGAGAACCTTGGGCGCTCGGTGAATGATAACTACCCGCAGGAGCTGTCGTACACGAATTTGATCCATTGAGAAAAGAATTCATTACGGTGCGAGCGCCACGTATTCAGAGGTTGCTCCAAGTTTAGGTTGACGGGTGGATCGGAGTCCTCCCGACCGAGTTGGCGGTCTCTCGCATACTCAAAGACAAGCCGCTCGGGTTCGTATTCAGGGTGTCCTAGGTGCATCAAGAACCGTCGGTCGCTGCTTTCAAAGATCGTGTAACCCGTTTCGGGAGCGTGGGCGAGCAATCGAACCTTTCCGTCCAGTTGTTGCTGTTCCAGCTCTGTGTCATCGACGCCGGAATGGCGACTCTGTGGGCACCAAAAGGCATCGTCTGTATCTCCGGTAATTGGATGGTGGCGCTCGATGTTGTGAGTACTGAACACGCCGAATAATTTCCTCTCAAATATTACCTTATCGATTCCGATGAGTTTAGCCAGGGCGAGCCCTCCCCAGCATAATCCCAAAGTGGATGCGCATTCCTTTCGTGCCTGCGAAAGTATGGGTGACAATTCCTCCCAATAGTGCACTTCTTCAAAGGCTAGCTCTTCGACCGGCGCACCCGTCAATAAGAGTCCATCCAGAGGCTGTGTTTGCATCGCCTCCTCAAAAGTCACATAAGCGTTCCGAATATGTTCCCAATTGCTAGTCTTATAGGCATGGGATTTGAGGCGAATCCAAATCGGTTCGATTTGAATGATTGAACGGCCCAGTGGCTGCAGAATCGTGTATTCGTAGGTTTCGGCCATCGGCATTACGTTCAAGATGCCGATTCGCAGCGGTCTAATATCTTGCCTTACAGCTTGTTCCGCCGATATGCAAACGACTCGACTGTCCTCAAGCGCGCGCCTAATATGGTAAAACTTGGGTAAGATAATTGTCACGGGCTGAGTCCTCGAATCGCTTGGGCAAAGTGTAGTCAAACAGCCGCCCGCGCGCCACGAAAGGAGTGCGCCAGTAGCTGTGCGGAGCACTTTACAGCCAAAGATCAGGCTCGAACAATCCGTATCTGGTCAGGACCTTGGACTTGCGCAAGACTACGTCGGCCGATTTTAGGAGGAAAATGTGAAACGAGCTCTTTGGGTGTTGCTGATGTTGTTGGCGGCAGTAGCCTGCGGCCATTCTGAGGATGAATGGCGCGCGCAACTTGCACGCTATGATCAACTTAGTCACCAGTACGACGGTGAAAAGGCAGAGCGAGCGCGGGTGCAAGCCGAGATGGACGCTGAAAAGAAGCGCGCGTCCGACCTGCAAAGGCAACTGCAACAAATGGGAATCAATCTCGATACGGTCAACGCGCAGCTGCAACAGACGGACACGGAAAAGGCTCAGCTTGCGGCAAATCTCGACCAGCTCAAACGCGCATTGGACGAGTACAAACAGCGCGCCGATCAGTTGGAGCGCATCAAACAGCGCTTCGAATTGCTGCGAGATAAGCTCAATAAGCTGACTACGCTTGGGCTTAAAGTCGAAGTGCGCAATAATCGCATGGTGATTCGACTACCGGGCGACGTTCTTTTTCCCTCCGGTTCTGACAAGCTCAAGGATCAGGGCATTAGTGTGCTCGGGCAGGTCGCTGATGTAATTCGTGGCGATGCTCAATTGTCTAAGCGGTATTTCCAGATTGCCGGACACACTGACAACAAGCCCCTGCAAGGGGGGCCGTTCCGAGACAACTGGGGACTGAGCCTGATGCGCGCGCGCCAAGTGCTCACGTGGCTCATCTCGCCCGCGAACGCTGAAGGCGGAGGAGGCGGGCTCGATCCAAAGCGGTTGCACGCCGCGGGATACGGTGAAACGGATCCCGTTGCCGCTAACGCTGACGACGCGACACGTGCCCTAAATCGTCGAGTGGAGCTGGTTTTGCTGCCGGATGTCGAGGAAATGCTGGATCTTCGGCAAATGCTCTGAGCCCAGAGATCGCAAACGGTCGGCCAACCCAATGATGCAAACGGGCCGGGAACCCTCGGTCAGCTGAATTTTCTGCAGATTGCAGCGCTAGAAACCGCAAGTCGGTCCGGCGCGTAGCATTGAATTGAGTCCGTCGTGGCACTTAACCCCCGGGCGGTTTTAGACTGCCGCCCGCGGTAGAGCTGTGGCCGACTCGACACTCGAAGAACTCATGCAGGCATATGTCGACGGTAAAACCGTCGCCTTCGAAGAGATTTATCGGCGGGTGTCGCCATCGCTCTTCGCATTCCTGCTCAGGCTTACTCGAGATCGGCCGCGTGCAGAGGATCTGTTGCAAGTCACATTCGTCAAAGTCCATCGGGCAAGGAGCAGCTACCTGCTCGGCGCCCCACTGCTCCCGTGGCTATTGGCAATTGCACGGCGTACATTTCTAGATGAGCGTCGCATGACAAAGAGCCGCTACGAAGATCTGAGTCGGGACGGAAAAATGCCGGAGCAGTCCGAACCGCCGGATGCCGTGAACGACGAGGTAAGCGACGTCCTGGCACGTGCCCTCGACGACTTGCCTGACAATTACCGGGAAGCGATTCAATTGACCAAGATTACCGGCTTATCGTTGAGCGAGGCCGCCGACGTGCTCGACACGACGCCAACCGCTGTGAAGCTTCGGGTACATCGCGGTTACAATATGATGCGTGACAAAATTGAAGTCTTGCGGCGGTTGAGAACGTGAACGTTAAACCTGACCCTCTAGTTGATCTTGCATGGCCCAAAGAGCCAGGTCCATCGGCGACCGTTAGTAATGCCATTCACCACATCTGCGCGACCGACCTTCGCCCCGCAAAGTCGCGCAATATCGTAGAGCGCGTTGCGCGAAGTATTGCGCTTTCGGGCTTGCTTTTTGCCGTGCTCTTGGCGATCGGGTGGCAGCGACACCCGCCACGACACGCAGTCGCCGTGGCGCTGGCAGGCGCTCTGGTTTGGGGCATAGCCCAAGCGTCGGTAATTATTGTGGGGCTCGGACGAGTTCCGGGAAAACGTGCTCATCGTTGGCTGCGGTGGACCGTTGTGTTAGCCGTTCCCTTAGCGTTTTTCCTGCACCTGACCTTGGCGTCGAATGTCACCCTATCGATTCAAGATTTTGTTACCGCACCTCGGTCGATTCGACACACAGTGGTCTGCGGCGTTCATGCGATGATATTCGGTGCGCTTTCGATCGTCGGACTGTTTTTCGTGTGGCGCAGAACCGACCCATTCAGCCCCCGATTGTCCGGCGCTGTGGCTGGTCTTGCTGGCGGTCTGGTCGGGGCTGTGGCTTTGGATATGACGTGTCCCCACTTGGAAGCGTGGCACCTTTGGATTGGCCACGGGTTAACGTTGGTCGCGTTGGTGATGGGCGGTTGGTACGCGGGGCGGCGTTGGCTTTCGCCGTAAACCGGGCTCGCACCATTACACCAATCGTCTACGGCGCGACTGGTCCGGCGTCTGGTGGTCGAATACTGCCTTCGCGAGTTTGGGTGACTTTCCAAACCTGACCTGCCGGGATTAGGTCCAAAGTGACAGTTTGTGGATTCTCATTGCTAATGAACGTGGTCACTTCGACGACTGCACGCGCTGGCGATAATTCTAGCAGGCTAGCTGAACCTGTGATTTTATCCTTTAAATCCCGGCGCTCTTTTTCGCAGGGCTCCATGTTTCCCTCGCAGGATCTTAGCCGTTCACGAATCATGTCCGCCATTTTTCCAGACACGAGCTCACCTGCCAAGAGCAAATCTTTTGCGACAAATCGAAGCTGAAATTCCAAAGCTGCATTTTTGGGATCCCGGGCCAGCTGATCAACGCTCACATAACGGGGGTCGCGAATCTGGTCGGGGTGCGCATTGCAAGCGAGCCTTGCGGCAAACCACATGATGAGCATGAGCAATGAAACACTCCCGAGCATGCCAATCGTCTGAAATTTTGGCACGTTGAGTTCTTGCTCGGTCGTAGGAATGTCAAGCTTTCGTCGAGGTACACGGGGCGGCAACGATCGGTGCCGTGGCCGCGCCCGGTGGGTCGCTTCTTTCTCCTCGATGTCGTCATCGTCGTCATCGTCGTCATCGTCGTCATCGTCGTCGTCATCGTCGTCGTCGAAACGCTTGCGACTTTTTTCACGCGTAGATTGTTTCTGTTGCGACTTTGCAGCAGGGCTATCGAGACGGTTGACTTTTGCTTCCGGCGCATTGCCAACCTCCGCTTCGGTCGCATCGCTAGATTCCGAAACGTCTCGTTGCTTGGCAGAAGTTGTGTCGGGCGATTGTTGGCTCTCGCCATCCTTGGGATGTTTTGTGTCGGAGGAAGAGGTGGAATCTTCCCGGTCGTCGGAGGAGGGTTCGCGATCACGATCGTAAGCCATGACGGCAGGGAGCATCCTCGGGAAGGGCCTCTTGTGCAATGGGATCAATAGCTAAACGAATATTCAGTATTCGCGATTTATCCCCGTTGACGGCGCATTTTAGTGACTGAGGCGAAGTGCAACGGAAAACCACGGGCCGGTCCGAGATGTACAACCCTGCCCGGCTGGTCTCCAACAGAGTCACCCTGGGCGGGACGCTAACGACAAGTACCGGTCGCGACTATGCTCGCGCAGGTGTGGCCCATATCATGGCAAGCTGCGATTGGAACTAGGTTGCCTGGCATTTCTGAATTGATCGATCACCGCAGAAGGCGCGTCCTGATGCGGCAAATGGGACTCAGAACCACTTACCGGGTATTGACGATTTATAGCTTTGCCCTGGGAATTCTTGGCATCTTTTTGTTGACGGTGACGAATCGGGTAGGTCAGCGCCTAACATTCGGAAAAACGCTAATTGGAACGAATTGGTTATCTTCGGGGCTGATCAACATGTTGCAGCATGTCGTCGTCGGTGTCGCCATGCTCGGCGGGGCCATGCTCGTTGGCGGGCCGCTGCCGCAAAAGTCGGCTGAACTTATTGACGACTTTGCTCGCCGTTTCTTGGGTGAGAAACGTCTGAATTTCGAGTTTCGTCCAAGCTATGGTGCGCTGCTCGTGGCGCGCCTGGCCGTAATTGTGCCATTGTGTTTGACCGTTGGACTATTATCTAGTGAGCGAAGACTTTCCCTCGCTGGCGAGATCCTATGCGTCATGACCCGCTTCATTGCGGCAGCCTGTCTGATTGCTTGCGCCAGTGGAGCACTTGCTACCTGGCTAAGTCGCAAGAAACTACGCTGGCCTGTGACATTCTGGTTCGCTCTTTGGGTGGTCCCAGAAATTGCCCGACTTGTCTCACCGAGCACACCAACACTTAGGTCGGCGACCAGCTGGTTCCTGACTACCGCGGCGGGCACGTGGGGGCCCCATTGACGTCGATCCAATTGTTAGGATTGACGAGTCAAACATTTGGGCCGTCGAGCATCGAGCTTTCCACGGGATTGTGGGTCATTTTGGCCGACAATGACAAGATTGCGGCGCAGTTCACGCGGCTTGTTGTTGGTCTGGAAAAACCTCGGCGCGGTCAGCTACTGATAAATGGCTATTCACCTCGCCATTCGCCAAATCGACGCAAGAGCATCGCTAGTTTGCTCTCCCGGGAAGAATTGAGCTTCGCGGATACTGTTGTGAACGCAATAAGGGAGGTGACTATCCTTAAAGACATTCCGCTGGATGTCGATTCTGTGCTCCAACCTCTGGCAATTGGATCGCTGGCGGCGCGCACTACGAGTTCCCTTACTTTGAATGAATCTCGACAGGTGGCCCTGGCCTTGGCCCTAGCTCAAGGGAACCCAGAAGTGGCTGTCTTCTGTGAACCGCTTGTCGCACTGAGCCATGCGCAGCAGGCGGAACTACAGAGTCGATTGGTTGAATTGTCCGGGAGTTCCTGCGTTCTGTGTGTAACTACAAGCGCCCACGATGCCGGGCAACTAGGGGGGCCTCACGCGCATTTAACCGCCCGCGGTTGGAGTTGGTTCAAGGGGGATGCTCTCCAGTCACCTCAAATGCGAGTCGTGGTTGAAGGCCCGACTTTGCGTCGTCTGGCAGCCGAGCTCACATTGCTGGATCCAATTGCGCGACTTAGCCTCAAGGTGTCTTATGGCGCCCACGAAGCATTGGAAATTGTTGGCGCGTCGAAAGGACTATCCACAGTCAATATTGTAGGGATCGCGCGACAGTTACGTACCTCGATCACACGATTGTTCGTCGAAGGGATGGGCGGCAGTCCCATTGCGGCAACAAGTTATCCGCACACGCCCCCATTCAGCTCACAAGCAAAGAGCCCCAGGCGTCCAGTCGCGCCGGCCCTTGTGGCAAAGGCGGTAACGCGCTGTCAACTACGCATGGCGTCACGCAACTTAGCTGCAGGCGTCGGGTACGCAACACTTCTGGGTGAACCACTCGCCGCCGGCGCCTATGCAAGCCTACACCGTTCCGAGGCGGGAAGCCTAGCTATCTACGATGCACTGGTTTTTCTAACAACGGTACTGGCCCCGGTTTGGTCACTGCTGTTGTGTCGCGTGGTGTGCGCAAATTCGGCACTTGGTAATGACGTGGAGCTCATTGCCCGATATGGCGTTGACCGAAGGATTCTTGGCCTTGCTAGGGTCGTTCTGGTTTCGTTTCTCAATGCGGCGCTTGCGGTTATTTCAGCCGGAGCGGCGGTCATATTTGCTTCGAACGGGTGGGCACCCACCCACGGCGATTTGCCTTCTGCTCTATGGATTGGGGGACTCAGCGGGGCGGTCTATGGAGCGTTGGCGATATCCGTGACTACCGCCACGGGATGGCAAAAAGGCCGCCTATTGTTCTTGTTGCTTGATTTCGTACTAGGCGGCACCTCGCATTCATTGTCCTTTCCGTTTCCGCGGGCGCACATCCACAATCTTCTGGGTTCCGCATCCGCTATTGAGTTTCCACAGCGAGGATCATGCATAGTTCTTGGGTCGTTATGGGTTCTGGCCCTCGGGCTGGCGTGTGCCCGCACTAACCGCTGATTGCCACACAAACTGGCCTGCGTATGAACACTGCGCTAGCGTCTGGCCTGTGCGGGGAGTTTGCATTAATCTAACGGATTCAATTACGCTACGCCGGTTGCTCGATTCTGGAGAGGAGGATCGAGACTTGGGGCCCTGCGAGACTCCGGATATTCACGATGGCGAGTGGCTAACCGTAGATGTTTGCGTCGCGGGCGACGCCGTGACGCTGCCAGCGCGAGCCTGCGAAATGGGCGACGGAGTGCGGTTAACATTATCGGAGCGAGATTGGGAACGGTTGAATGAGTTTGCGCGACGCTGTACTTGTGACAGCCGCTTGAGGGAACGACCCAGCGGAGTTCCGCATCCGCCCAGGGGTAAAATCCTTATTGTATCGGCTGAGCGCGCAGTTCGCGAAGTCGTAGCGGCAACGCTGGGTTGCGCTGGATTTGCTGCGGCCGTGACGACTTCTGCAGAGGAGGCTGTCTGCACATTGCAACGGCAGGTATTCGACCTCCTAATCCTCGACACCCAGTTGCCGGATGCCCCTTCAGTGGCTTTGATGCAGCGCCTTGCGCTTTTGCCCGCCACGCGGCGCCCTGGAACATTGATGCTCGCGTCGGGGCCGTCCAAAGCAGACACGAGAGAAGTGCAGCAGGCCGGGGCCGACGATTTTCTCGTTGCACCGTTCAGGCGACAAGAGCTGGTGGCGCGAGTGCTCAGTCTGCTTCAGTCAATTGCGCGCGATAGGCAACTGAGCGGAGCAGCTTGATATACTTAGGTTCCGGGCTGAGCGGAGGCCCGCCACCTACGCCAGCGTAACCGGAACCAAACAGGCTTTCAGCTTTCAAGAGACTAATGCTGCTCTCGAAATGCGTCTGCCGGACGCAGATGCGCTGCGTAGCGTGCAGGCCAGACGGTAGCGACCAGGCACACTAGGAGCGCAAACACTCCAACCCATACAAATTCGCTTAACTGCATGCGTACAGGCAATCTAGATATGAAATAAACACCGGGGTCGAGAGGAAATTCGTATCGCATTAGACCTCGACACCCTGCATACCCAAGGGCAATACCGAAGCCCGTGCCGACTAACCCAATGAAGCCGCCCTGGTATAGAAATGCCCTCAGTACTGTTGAGTTGGACGCGCCCAAGGCTTTAATAATCGCAATTTCGCGCTTTTTTTCTAGCACAACCATTATTAATGTCGCAACGACAGTAAAGGCCGCCACAACGATTATAAGAGCGAGAACGAGACTTATGAGAACTTTCTGAATCGTTAGTGCCGTAAATAGACCGTGATTGAGCTCTTCCCAATCCATGGTCCGGTAAATACCATTGTCCAACTTCTCTTCGATTTCATGGGCGACGCCTTTTGCCTTGTCGACGTCGGCAATACGCATTTCCACACCGGTCACAGAATCACCGGCACCGAGGAACGCTTGTGACTCGTACAAATCAGTATAGACAATTTTCGAGTCGTATTGATCGAATCCTGCGTCAAATACCGCAATGACTTGAAACTGTTTGGCTACCGGAGCTCGAATGACACCACCCGATACGGAATATCCAATTGTGGGGGATGCCACCTGAATACAATCACCTAAATCCGCGTGCAGATTTTCGCGAAGCGTTTTGCCAATAACAATGCCTGGCAATGTAGAATGCCCACTGGAGTTCATGCAGGGGTCCTCGACGAATTCCGACGGCAAGACGTCGTCCTCCGGGAGCTGGCTTTGATACCCACCCACTGGTTCGACATTGCCAGAAGGTCCTGTTGTCGCCGCCGTCAGCCGCGAGCGCGATTCTTGAGTCTTGCTGCGCAAAGGGTCCATATTTCGCGCCCTTGTTGCAGCATCATCACTTTTGGATCGAGCTGCTTCAATAGCTTTGAATACGCCGCTCCGACCGGAACCAACGCGCGAAGTTGGTGCCGACGTCGGAGATTCCGAGGTCATCGCACTTCGACCACGGTCGCCTTCATTTGCACTTGATGCGGGTGCAGGTCGATCGCCGACGATGAGAGACGATGTCCCAGACTCAAGGTCACCCACGTCGCCTATAAAGTCGAGCGGATCGTGTTGACGCTTGGGTGGTATGGTGCCCAGTCTTCGTAGTCCCGTCAAACTGCCACGAATAATATGCTTGGGCAGATCGAGCACTCTTGGCATTCGATCTGGGTCAACGCCCTTAAGCAATATGCCGGTAGCGGTGTGTTCCCCGTGCGTAAGCATCATTGGACTTATCACGAAGGGGGCCACGCCCGTCACGCCCTTTACGTGTTCGACCTTATCCATGACTTCGCGATACTCGCGAAAGTCTGTAGAATGCTTCAATACCAACACGTGGGCATTGACACCCAAGACTTTGTCTTGAAATTCCTTAAGGAAACCCCCGGTGACGCTTACGACAATTGTAAGGGCAGCTACGCCGAGTACAACGCCAAGTATCGCGAACATTGTGCCCACGGAGACAAATGCTCGCTTTTTGGACCGTATGTAGCGAATCGCGAGCTCAAGCGAAAATGCCATTTTCGCGGGTGTAGCAGACAAACTGGCATTCAACTTATAAAGTTGAACGACGGGCCGGATTACTGGCGAAATCCAGCGATGCTGAACGCTCTCAAGAAGAGTGCCTACCCCGCAGAATTGCTTAGGTTCTGTGCAAACCTTTCACACTTACAACCTCGGCGGTCCCAGTTTGTTACGCAAATGTCTTGAGATATCTAGCTTTGACTATTTGGCTCAATTTTTGCCGTAAAAGCGCCCGGCGCAGGATTTTTGTGCGACGTTGGCACAACAGTATGAGTCGCGGTGACTCGCGGGACCGGATTCGAACTACTATAAAGAAGACTGACATCAGAGCGCGTCGTTGCGGACCCTCCCCATGACAAAACAGGAAGATCACAAGAACTTGCCGGAAAAGGTCGGCGCGGGGGACCGGTCACTCGGGGGTCCGGAGTCTACCAGTGCTGGCGACGCGGCGGGGCGAGTACTGGCCAAGACCGAGGTGGCGCCACTACGACAGGTCGCAATTAGATCGGCAGCCCCGTCTTTTCCGGACTCAACTGAGGCGCAGTCCGCTCCGCTGCAAGTCCCAGTCATAAAACGAAACGACCCCTATCTTGGATTCGTAATTGATGATCGCTATCGCGTGGAGTCGATAATTGGCGAAGGGGGCATGGGTATAGTTTATCTTTGCACGCATAAAGTCATTGGCAAACGCGTCGCCATGAAAGTATTGCGCGCCGATTTTGCGCGGGATAAGGAAGTTACCACGCGATTTCTCAATGAGGCTCGCGCTGCTTCAGCGATTGGTAACCCTCACATTATTGACATTAGCGATTTTGGTCAGTTTCCCGATGGCTCCACATATTTTGTGATGGAGCATTTGGATGGGGAAGCGTTGGCTCGCGTGATCGAATTCAACCAGCCAATTCCGGTAACTCGTATCTTGCACATCGCGCGTCAACTGGGCGAAGGTCTCGCTGCTGCCCATGACGCAGGCATCGTTCATCGAGATTTGAAACCAGATAACATAATTCTTATATCCCGCGGTAATGAGAAGGATTTCGTCAAAATACTTGATTTTGGCATTGCCAAAGTATCGACTACTGAGGGCGGGTTGACCAGAGTAGGAACGGTCTTCGGGACTCCTCACTATATGTCGCCTGAGCAAGCAGCTGGAACAGCCGTCGATCACCGTGGCGATATTTATTCATTTGGTGTGATCTTATACGAAATGGCCAGCGGTCGTGTGCCGTTCGATGCAGACAATTTCATGGGTATCCTAACCCAACACATGTACAAGGCCCCGGTGCCGATTCGGGCCCTCGTGCCAATGATTCAAGATATACCTCCCGGGCTTGAAGCGGTTATTTTAAAGTGCCTGTCCAAACGGCCTGAGCATCGCTATCAAACAATGGCCGAGCTCGTCTCAGAACTGGAGAAAGTCACCAAAGGTATTGTGCCCAATGCAGTGCCGGAACTCATGGATCGCTCGGGTGGTTTCAACCTTCCAACAGATTATTTCAGGTCGACCGCTCTGGGAGCGCTGGTTCCGGCGGTATCCAATATTCGGACACGCTCCAGTTGGCCACTTTACGCCGGATTGGCGGGCGTCATTGCAGCCGTAGTGATCGTTGTGTCAATCTTTGCCCAGAGCTCAGCAGGAAGGGCAACGCAGGTCGAGCATAGTCAAAAGCCACAAGCAACACTCTCTTCGCCGTTGGCGGCGCCCAGCGTGGCAGAACGCCAAGAGGATGTACGCAGCGTGCGGCAAGTCGTGATCGCAACCCAGCCGATTGACGCACACGTGTATATTGCCGATGAAGATTTGGGGCCAAGCCCGGTCGTTCTGGATGTCCCCGACGCAACGACCAGAGTCATCGAAATACGTCGCTTGGGTTTCATGACAAAAGCCGTAACGCTCAATGGAACAGAGGGGCGACTCTCGGTGGTCCTCGACAAAAAACCAGGCCGCCTTGATAGCACCCGGTCTTTGTCAGCGGCGAAGAACAGCAACAGCAAGCGCGATAAGTTCTCGCATTCAAATTCTCAGCTGGGTGGAAGCGAAATATCTGACCCCTGGGCACACTGAAGCCAGGCTGGTCTGAGATGAGCTTCGTCGTCGATCAAGAAGTGCTCGCCAATGCAATACCGGCGACGGTGCGTGATCTTTGCCGCAGAATGCACGAAGCCGGATTTGGGGTCTGGTGCGTCGGCGGCGCTATTCGGGACGTGATTTTAGCGCAATTACACGGCCTGCGTGGCACGACTTACGGAGATTGGGATATAGCTAGCACTGCGACCCCTGAGCAGGTTATAGGGCTTTTCCGCCGAGTTATACCGAGTGGGATTCGACATGGCACGGTTACGGTGTTGCTCTCCGACCAAGCCGTTGAGGTTACGACTTTGCGAGGAGATCGGGGCTACTCCGACGGCAGGCGCCCCGATCATGTTGTCTTCGTTGACAACATTTCTCGTGATCTTGCGCGGAGGGATTTCACAATCAACGCGATAGCTTACGAGCCGATCGGAGACAGGCTTGTCGATCCGTTTGGAGGTATTGATGATATTGAGGCCAGATGTCTGCGGGCAGTGGGCGATCCTTTAGAACGTTTCTCGGAGGACGGATTGCGCGTACTAAGGGCCGCCCGATTCGCTGCAACTTTGGAGGTGCAGATTGAATCGAAGACCAAGGCCGCCATTCGACCTTCTCTGAATAGTTACCGCCGAGTGAGCGCAGAACGAATTCGTGACGAATGGGCCAAGGCGCTGCGCGCTCCCCAGCCAAGTCGCGCATTTCGAATCATGCAGGACCATGGAATGCTAGAGATATCAGCGCCCGAGCTCGCGCAAACCCATGATTGCCCACAGAAGCGTCACCGCCACTACGATGTGTGGGAGCACACGCTGCTGACGGTGGATCGGGTGGCACCCCATTCGTTAGAGCTTAGACTAGCGGCCCTGCTTCACGACGTTGGGAAGCCCGCTGTTCGCGCCATTGACCCGAACATTGGCGACTACACATTCCACAACCACGAAATCTTGGGGGCCCAAATTGCCGACGATATATTGCGACGACTTCGGTTTGCAAATGACCTTCGAGAAGTCGTAGTTGCCTTGGTCCGCCATCATATCGTGGTTTATGATACTGATTGGTCTGATGCGGCTGTTCGTCGCTGGCTCAACCGTCTCGGCAGCGCTTTGGTCTCAAATATTCTAGAACTTGCTACAGCTGGCGTAGACGTAATTACTAAAGGGGATGACACTGATTCGCAACTTCGAAACTTGGCGGAACTTGAGCAACGGGTACGTTCGGTTCTTGAGGCAAATCAAGCGTTCACCCTCAAGGACTTGGCCATCACCGGCAAACTTCTCATGGAGGAATTGGACCTTGCGCCGGGGCCCGTTGTTGGACAAGTGTTACGCACACTATTGGACGACGTACTGGAAGCCCCCGCACTCAATGTGCGCGAGCGGTTACTCGATCGTGCTCGGGCGCTCCTCAAATCGCTTGCGAGCACCGGCGAAGATCCGCATCCGCCTTAGCCTGTCGCCGGTTTCGGCGTTCCGAAAATACTTGCAGGCCGCCGCTTATCGGCCATCGCCTTTTGCTTCTCACTCCAAGTCGGAATGACTGTGCGCTGCCGTTCGGGAAGTTCTCGCCCCTCTAGAGCAGCATCGATTTCGTCCGCGTCGAGGGTTTCTCGATCGAGCAATGCCCTGGCTAGGCGGTCCAGTTGGTCTCGATGAGTCCGTATGATGTCACTGACTAACGTGTATTGCTTCTCAATAATGCTCTTGAGCTCTTCGTCAATCTCCCGCGCGGTTGCCTCGGAATAGGCATCTTTTCGCGATCCAAAATCGCGCCCAAGAAAAACATTTTCGTCGTGATCGCCGTAGGCTACCGGCCCCATGCGCTTACTCATGCCCAGCTCGCATATCATTGCGCGAGCGATTTGAGTTGCGCGTTTGATGTCGTCCTGGGCACCTGTGGTGATTTCGTTGAAGACTTCCTGCTCCGCCACTCGTCCACCCAACGCCATTGCAATTCTGGCCAGGGCCTGCTGGCTTGTCATGAGGTGACGATCTTCCGTCGGTAGCGACATTGTCACGCCCAATGCAGCCCCACGGGGGATGATGCTCACTTTGTGTACGTTGTCGTTACCTTCAACAAGTTTGCCCACGATAGCGTGACCCGCCTCGTGCCAAGCCGACACTCGACGTTCTTCGTCACTCATCACCATCGATCGGCGTTCCGTACCCATGATGACTTTGTCTTTTGCCAATTCAAAATCTTCGTGTGAAACGCGTTCCTTGTCTTGGCGTGCAGCCAGCAGGGCTGCCTCATTGACAAGATTCTCGATGTCGGCACCCACAAAACCCGGTGTTCCGGCGGCCAGCACATGAAGATCGACATCCTTATCGAGAGGAACGCGTTTCGTGTGGACAGCCAATATGCCCTCTCGGCCTCGGATATCCGGTCTTGGAACAGTAATTCGACGATCGAATCGACCCGGCCTAAGAATCGCTGGATCAAGAACGTCGGGGCGATTCGTAGCGGCAATGATGATAACACCCTCGTTTGACTCAAAGCCGTCCATTTCGACTAGGAGCTGGTTGAGCGTTTGCTCTCGTTCATCGTGGCCGCCACCCAGACCTGCACCCCGATGCCGCCCTACTGCATCGATTTCATCAATGAAGATTATACAAGGTGCGTGCTTCTTTCCTTGCTCGAATAGATCACGTACACGACTGGCCCCAACTCCCACGAACATTTCGACAAAGTCTGAGCCTGAAATGCTGAAAAACGCGACGCCCGCTTCACCCGCAATTGCCCTTGCGAGCAGAGTCTTTCCTGTACCCGGCGGACCCATCATTAGAACACCCTTAGGGATACGACCGCCAAGGCGCTGAAATTTCTTTGGATCCTTCAGGAACGCGATAATTTCTTCCACTTCATCTTTGGCTTCGTCAATGCCTGCCACATCCGCAAATGTCACCTTGTTCTGAGTCTCACTCAGCAGTTTCGCGCGGCTCTTCCCGAAGCTCATGGCCTTTCCCCCGCCAGACTGAAGCTGTCGCATGAAAAGGTAGAACATCACGAGCAGAAACACCATTGGCAGTGCAATGGTAACTAGCGGCGTCCAGACGGAACTCCCCTCCTCCTTGTGGAAGGTAACTTTGATGTTGTGCTTCAGAAACTCGGACAGAACCGTATCGCTGTCGCCACCTTCTGGACCCACAGTAACGCCGCGTTCAACTTGACCCTTCTGGTCACGAAAACGAAAAGTGTACTCACGATCTCTAACATCCACCTCTTCGACGCGTGGCTTGTCGGATGGCGCGCGGACCATTGCCATGAAATCACTGAATGGCATGGGCTGCCGCTGATTCGCCTCAGGATTGAGAACCTGCCAGATGGCGAATATTGCAAGGATAAGAACACCCCAAACGATAAACGTTTTGTGCGGCTGCTTCACGTTCTACCTCAAGGTCTCTAGCCCAAAATAGGGCGAGTAAAATTAGCAATACAATGAGCGCCGGAGAAGCGCCGGAAATCGTACTCTCAATCAATTAAGCACGTCCCGCGGGTTTCGCATCCCCCCGGGAGGCGCAAAGTTGCGCTCCACCTCTATACGGCCCGAGCCAGCCACGACATACCCCCACCCCGAAATCTTTCGGGTCTCTGCGTTTGCCCTGATTTTGACCCCCGCGTAACCAAAGTGGCGGCTGCTAGGGAAGCTCGGCGGCCGAATCCGGTCGGATGCGCTTCCTTTCAAGTTTCAACACCCAGCCCCCTGCAAGGGCGATTTCCGCACCATCACACCCCCGTTGGATAATTCGCTGCAGCGCTTCAGCTTGTGAACGCGTGAAGCCAAGGGGAGCAACAATGTTTGCCTCGTCCAATTCGAGCATTCGGTCGGCCAACGAATTCAGATGCCCAACAATGCCCGGAGATTCCCGCGATATTGCAGGCAAGATGTGGTGTCGGATTCGTGAACGCAAATAGCGTGGATCCTTGTTGGAGGGATCCTCAGCAAATTGAATTCGGTGCCGCTCGAGGTGAAGACGAATATCGTCTCGCCGGGCGCATATCAACGGACGAAGGAGATCCTGAGCCTGCGGCGGCAGTACGGCAAGGCCTACTGGCCCGGAACCCCGCATGAGTCGAATCAAGACAGTTTCGGCGCGGTCGTCCGCATGGTGAGCTGTGGCAACAAAAGACATACTGAGCGTCTGTGCAACCTGACGCAAAGCAACAAAGCGCTGATTACGCGCCCTGGCCTGAAGGTTGCCCCCCGGCAAAACGGCAATTCGGGAGCTCGAAAAGGGGACACCCAGCGACTGGGCCAGTCGCCGAGCCCCTTCGAGCTCCGCCTGGGCTTCCAATCGTAGGCCGTGGTCTACACCGTGTGCGTGCAACTCTAGCCCGAGTCGATTTGATAGCGATGCCATAACGTGCAGCATAGCCATTGAGTCGCCACCCCCCGACACAGCAAGAAGTACTCGCGACCCTGGAGGGACCTTGCACTTCTCTCGAAGTGTCCGCTCGGCCACCACTAACAGTGAGGGCGAATGCGAACTTGGCATTAGGTTAGCTCAAATGCTTTGCAAAAAATGACGGTGCTCCCCAAATCAAGCGGTACTGACCGATGCGGAGCCGTGGAAAAACCAAGCGAGCACTCTAACGTTGCCGGTTCAAAGTGAGCACAGTCTTCACAGCAAAACTTGAAATTGTATTCAACGAGGTCGGCGTACAGCCTTGAATCGACCCGGGTAATCATGGGAACGGCTGGGCGGGCTGGCCCCGTTGGAAATAGAACTTAAACCACCCCTCTACCTTACTTACAACATTGGGACTGTAACTATAATCCGAAGACATGTCGCGAGGGTCCGCGAATTGAATGTCCGTGAATTCAGCAAATGTCAGCCGGTCGTCGCTATTAGTTTCATTGGGGTCACCGCTAAATAGATTCGTAAACCTGATTTTTCCAGCAACGGAGTATATCGCACCATTTTGCGGGTGACAGGTGTCGTGCAGGTATAACGCCAAGCTGACGTTGGGTGGATTCGGATTGAGTTTCAGCGGCATACCTGGGGGTGACACACCTGCTGGGAGCCCCACTTCCAAGTCCTGACCGAGCTGGGTATTGCGTATGGTCTGAACGTCGTTGACCATAATGCTTAGCCCGTCAGAAACCTCCTGGTTGTCGTCACCGCGCTGAACACGAATGGCCATTACGTTTCGAGAGAAGGGGTTGGCTCCAAAAAACGTGGGCTCCAGATTGAACTCACCATTCCAACAATCGCGAATGAATAATTGCTTGCTGCTGACGCTGCCCTCACCTGCACCTTGAGTACAGGCAGCTGCCATTGTTCCAGTGACGGCAAGCCAAAAAACCAAAACATTGAACGTGGTTCGATGGCACAAGGACCCAATATTTTGGGGCTTCAAAATTGGAATCACGAACACTCCAAGCGGGCGACTTCGGGGGGAGCATTTCGACCCGTTGCGGCTATTTTGCCACCACCCACAACACGATCCCCCTTAAAAAATACGGCGTATTGGCCGGGCACGACCGGCGCCATGGGCTGCTCGAAATGAACCTGAAAAATACCGTCCTTTTCAAATAACTTGGCTGCTTGCCGTCGCCCTCGGTACCGAACCATGCAGTCGACGTTGCAGGGCAAATCGAGGTCGGCTGCCCTCTGAACGTTCTCTAACCGCGCCCAGTCGCGCAAAAGATCGGATTTTTCACCGAGTGTCACATCGGCTGAGGACGGATCGAGGGCGATCACGTAAGATCGTTGACCCGTGGCTACACCGAGGTTCTTGCGTTGACCTAGAGTGAATTGATGTAACCCTGAGTGCTGCCCCAAAATTTGACCGTGATCATGCACAACGCGACCGGGACGGACGCGACCGCTGGCGCGTTCTTCGATGAATTTGTCGTATTGGCCCGTTTGCACGAAGCACAATTCCTGGCTTTCACCTTTGGTTGCACCAGGTAAATCCAGTGAAATGGCTTCGGCGCGTACGTCGGCCTTCGTGCTTTCGCCAAGAGGAAATGACAATCGAGCCAATTGCTGTTCAGTGAGCGCGTAGAGGAAATAGCTCTGATCCTTGGTGCTATCGAGGCCTTGGTGGAGCTCCCAATGACCCTCGCGCTGCAGAACGCGGGCATAGTGCCCGGTGGCCAGGGCCGAACATCCAAGTCGGTCGGCGACCCGGAGTAGTTCGGCAAATTTAACGAATTGATTACAACGAACGCAAGGGTTGGGAGTGGACGCGGCAAGATATTCGTCCACAAAGGGCCGCACGACTTTCTCCATGAATGCTTCGCGTCGATCGAAGGCGTAATGCGGAAAGCCCAAGTGGGCAGCCACCTTCGCCGCGTCGTGAATATCTTCGGGAGCGCAGCAGCGGCTCTTGGGCGTGCCTTGCTCTGGGTAGTCCCACAAGTGCAGCGTCACGCCCACTACGTCATGGCCTTCGTTCAATAATCGCGCGGCCGCCACCGACGAGTCAACTCCGCCACTCATGGCCACGAGTGCGCGTGCCACTAGGGGCCGATCCCGGCTGATTTGAGGCGCTTCGCTAGCCGACCGATGGCTTTGGCGTGCAATCGAGTAGCCCATGACTTGTTGAGCCCCAATTCGGAGGCAATCACATCGAATCGATCGCCCTCTATATAGTGCCTGCGCAGCAATTCGGCCTCGGGGCGTGGCAGCTCGCTGATCGCCATGAGCACGCTGCTGCGCAATTCGGCTTTCTCAGTTGCCTCCTCCGGGGACGGCAACTGAGATAGCGCAGCAATATCACCATCTTCGCCGCGAGCTGGCGTTGCGATCATGCCGATGGCCATTGCGGTGGCTAAATTTGCCAAGTGATCGGCGAGGGCAAGATCGGCGGCTTGGGGTGAGATTTCTGCAGGTCCCACGGCAAAGGCGTCATCGATGACGCCTTCACTGACGCGATCCATCGCATAAAGTCCGCGCAGCCGTTCGTAGGTGCGCCGGGGTAAGGGTGCGAGGGAACGAATTCCATCGATCATGGTTCCTCGCACGCGCAGTGTTGCGTAGGCGCGAAATGGCACGGCACGCTGGGGATCAAATCGCCGAGCTGCGTCAAGCAAGCCAGCTCTGCCGTAACTTAGGAGCTCATCGAGCTCGACTGCCGTGCCGAGGCAGCGACGCATTTGGCCGGCGATCAAGGGCACTAGGTCGATCGCGCTGTGAAAGCGATCGAGAACCTCAGGGGAGTCCGCGGGCAGTGCCACGCTGCAACTCTACTCTACGGGGCCTCATCCCCGAAAGCCCGGCGAACAGAGATTGTTCCCAGGGTTTGCGGCAAACGAATCTGTTTGGCATATTGATGGGGTAATGCGCTGGCCTTTGGTCGGATTTGCGTATGTTTTGATTGGCATCGCGGCCAGTCTGGGTGCCTGGTTGCGTGGAGTCCCCGCGTGGACGCACCCGAACCCTTGGGTCGTTCTGGATGTCGGATTGGCCCGCGCCACGTACAGCGGGCTCGTCGGCTTGGCGATTGCCGGCGTTGTAGTAATGACCACTAGGGCAATGGTCGGCCGAGTGGGATTCGCGACGCGGCTTCATGCGGAGCTCCGACCTCTGGCGCGGGGTATGTCGATAGGCGCCGTGCTTCTGCTTTCCCTATCCAGCGCCTATGGAGAAGAGTTGCTCTTCCGAGGGCTGCTTCAGCCTTGGATCGGGCTTATTCCACAAGCGATCCTCTTCGGATTGCTGCACCAAGTAGGGGGTCCGAGTCGATGGGTTTGGATGGGCTGGGCGACGCTCATGGGGATCACGTTGGGTGCGATGTACGCCATTACCGGCTCATTGGTCGGTGCCCTTTTGGCCCATGCTCTCATTAACGCAGTCAACCTTTCGCATTTGAAAAAATTCGATCCGCACCGCGAGCCTAGGCGCCTCGGCGGCCTTTTGTCGCTGCGAGAACATCGAAGTCGATGAGACTTATGCGTGATGGATTATAAGATTGCGGTTCTTTGGTAAGGTGATGCCGGAAATACCCGCAGGAAATCCCAGCGACAAGCCGAGAGTTCTCGTCGTCGACGACGAGAAGTTCATTCGCGACATTCTCGCCGACTTCCTCAGTCTAGAAGGCTATGCGGTTCGCACCGCACAGGATGGTTCGGCCGCAATCACCGAGTTGCACAATGCCCCTTACGACCTAGTGATCACTGACCTGAAAATGCCAAAGCTCGGTGGGCTGGACTTACTGAAGGAAATCTCGACCTGCTACCCGGAAACCCTTACCGTCATTATGACGGGGTTTGGCACAGTAGAGACGGCCATCGACGCCATGAAACAAGGCGCTTACGATTATATTCTTAAGCCCTTCAAGGCGGAAGAAATTGTGCACATCGTGCAGCGCGGTATAGAAAAGCGCCGATTGGCGGCCGAAAACTTGCGCCTGCGCGAGGCGATATCACTCTACAAAGTGACGGAGGCGATTGCCGCCAGTCTGTCCCTTGAAGAAGTGATTACGACGGCCAGCGACAGTGTCATGGCCGAAGTGCATGCCGACATTGTATTTACTTGGCTCGATGATGGCAAAGGGGGCGTTTTTCAGCGTGCTCGCAGTGTCGCGACGACAATTGAGCATAACACCGAGGGGATTCAGCTTGATCCTTCGAGCGTTCAACAACGACTTAATTCAGGACTGCCATTGGTAGAACACGGTCAGCGGGCGTTGGGCTTTTTTGTGGAATCGCCAGAGCCTCCGGTGGAAAGTTTTGTCGCCGTGCCTCTTAAGGCGCGCGAACGCCTGATCGGGTGGATTGCCGCAGCTTCGATCACGCAATCAAAGCGATTCGACGAAGGCCAGCGGAAACTTCTGAGCATCATTGCGTCGCGAGCCGCGGCGTCAATTGAAAATGCGCGTCTCTACGAAGACCTACAGGCAACGTTTCAGCAGACCATACAGAGCCTGGCACGAACGATCGACAAGATGGACCGCTACACGGCGGGTCATTCAGAGCGAGTGGCCCGTTACGCAGTTCTGCTGGCACGAGCACTCGGTATTGGGGAAGAAGAAGTTTCGATTGTGAGGCACTCCGCTCTGATGCACGATATTGGAAAAATCGGTTGCGTACTAAACCTCAATAAGCCCGGTAGACTTACTCCCGAAGAGTACGAAGTATTCAAACGTCACCCCGTGTACGGCCGGGAGATTCTTGATCCAATTCGTTTTCTTCAACCGGTGATTCCCGGTGTCTATTCGCACCACGAGTGCTGGAATGGCCGCGGTTACCCGGCAGGTCTCAAAGGACAAAGCATTCCCCTTGTCGCGCGAATTATCGCCATAGCTGACACATATGACGCGATGACAAGTGACCGAGCCTATCGCCGAGCCATGCCGCACGAGGCCACCATAAATGAGATTGAGCGTTGCTCGGGGACGCAATTCGATCCCGAAGTCGCGCATACTTTCATAACCCAAGTTGACGCAATTCGAGAGCAATTGCGCGACGCGGGTTTTGATGTCCCCGAGTAGACTCCGTGAAGAAACGGCGATTCATCGGACGTTTTCTTGGGCGTCGCAAGTACGAACCAGTGCTAGTGCTGCAGCGGGAGCTCTTTGCTGCACGACAGCGGGGTGAGATTCAAGACACGGTGCTATTTGTGGAGCACGAGCCAGTTATTACTCTGGGACGCGGCACAAAGTCGGGCCATCTGCTGGCGTCACCAGAAACACTTCAGGAATTGGGCGTAGATTTGGTCGCCGTCGAGCGAGGTGGGGACGTCACATTGCACGCACCTGGACAACTTGTCTGCTATCCTATCTTGGACTTAAAACCCGACCGATGCGACGTTCGTCGATATGTAACCAATCTGGCGGAGGCCATGCGCAAAGTTCTCCTAGATTTCGCATTGGACGCGGGACTTGTCGACGGACGAGTGGGCCTCTGGTTGGACACGGATTCACCCTGTAAGTGGTCAGGCGCTGAGTCTGCACAGCACCTGGCCAAAATTGGGGCAATTGGTGTGCGCTTGTCCCGATGGACGACAATGCACGGCTACGCTCTCAATTTGTCGACGGACTTGAAGTGGTTCAGTTTAATAGTTCCCTGCGGCATTCGCGAGTATCCAGTCACTAGTGTCCAACAGCTCTGTGGCCAAGCGCCGGCTGTGTCCGCGACTGTGCCACGTGCTTTCCAGCACTTTGCCGATGTATTCGAGGCGGAAGCCGCGGAGCTGCGCGATGAGACTAGAATTTCAGAAACCGCCCTCAGGCTGGAGATTCACCCTCGGTCCTAATTGCCAAGATGAGCACATTGTCCAAGCACAACCCGGGCATTGCGATCGTTTCGAGTATCGCAAGCCCGCTTCGCTTTAGGGCATCACACAGCTGCTGACGCGAACGAAACGTTAAAGTCGTTCCTCGGTTGATCTTGCAACGTGTCCCCAGGTGCTCGAACCACTGCGTGACGAGACTGCGAATCGTGCGTCGCGCATCCACATCACGTACGATAAGCCTTCCTCCCTGTCGCAGTGCGGCGGCGGCGCGCGACAGAATTTCGTCTTGTATAGGCAAGGGCAAGTAGTGGAGCACATCAACAATTAACACCGTGTCCGCTTCTGGTATTGGTGCACTGCGGACATCCAGCACTGAGTAATTTGCACTTTGTTGTGCGGCATTTTGAGCCGAGTCAATTTTGAGTTCGTCCCAATCAAAACCGGTCAGATTGCGGATCCGACCGAGTTCGCGAAGCAGCAAGCCCAACTGACCTCGCCCGCATCCAACATCGACCACGTCTCCTAAGTAAACGGACGATTCATAGAGTATCCGCACGATGGGGTCGAATCGAAGTTTGTTGGCCACGTAGTAGCGATCCGCGGCTTGGGCCGACTGGTACCGCGCACAGGTTCTTGCAATGGCCTCGGCAAGGTTGGGGGAGTTATCGAGCATTGGAGATTCAGATCTCTTCTTTATGGCCCAGCGCGCGATACTCGCTGCAAGCAGCCCTCCTATGACCGATAACGTTATTCCAAGTGCGATGGCCCCGCTGGCGATCTGAATCGCTAGATGCAATAGGGTGGGTCCTTTCAATTGCGACAGACGAACCGAAAGCACAGTTCCGTCGAGCATGAGACTACCCAGTTGAACTTCAATCCATACGATTAGCGGGGCCAAGAGCGGGTTAGAAATGTTGGCCGCTGCATACGCCAACAGAACATCAAGGCGAAGTGGTAGACATACGGCAAGGCAGAGGGGCAAATGCAGCCCATAGAGTGGTTGCACTCCGATGAACAGCCCAGCTCCGATGCTCAGACCTGCCCGCCACGGTTCGAGACGGCCGCCACGCAAGCGCACAACGAGCCAACGGGTAATGTAATTGAACTTGCGAAACGTCGGATTGCCCTCAGCTATGCTAGATCGTTCCCGGGTGGGGGAGTTGACGTTCTGGGCGCGCTGTGCGTGAGTCTCAAATAGGTGTGGGCGAGCCGATTTTCGGGCTCGACGTCGAGCACAGCTTCGAATTCTCGTCGGGCCGCCTCTATTTCGCCCGAACCCAGCATCAATGTACCTAGTGCCAAGCGGCCTGGTACGTACCGCGCGTTCGCTTGCTTCGCAGTCAGAAAGCACTGCGTAGCTCGGGACAAATCCCCGGTATCGCGGTACAAAACGCCCAATCGAGTTTGCAAGTCGGCAAAGTGCGGGCATAGCGTGACCGCCTTTTCCAGTTCACGGATTGCCTCAGAGGCCATGCCAACATCAACATACGCTTGACTAAGCTCGGCGTGCATATTTGACAATTTCCCCTTGATAAAAGGGTCCAATTGCGCCGTAACAGTACGAGCTCGAACTTGCGCATAGATTCTTCGCGCAGCATCGTATTTTCCGAGGTCATTGTAGGTAACCATCAAGTTGAGCTGCGCTTCAGTATAGTTAGGATTGAGAAAGACAGCTTTCTCGAAATGAATCTCTGCTCGGGTAAAATCACCTGAACCATGAGCAATTACGCCAAGCATGTGATGAACGTCAGCGTGGCGGTCTGATTTTGCAATGACTTGTCGAAGCACGTACTCGGCCTTGTCGAATTCACCCCGATGATAGTGCTCTCGGCCGAGCAACAGCAGTTGCCTGACGTGGTCATCCATGAAACCTGATTGTGCTCGAAGAGGCAGTTTCTTACCATCAATGCTTGGGTCTTGAAAAATTACCTGACCGCCTGTTCTGTGCCCGCCTTGCCGGGCCGAGTCGAGACTGCTAGCCCGAGGGGGGTGAACTCGTCCCGGGAACCCGAAACGGCGCTTCATGTCGGCCGAGTCGTTGATCCGTCGGTGCGTGAGGACGGCGGGCCATACCCCGAGGTTCAATTAGCAGTATTGCCCGTCGAAGTTGCTGCGGCGCCCGCCACTGATGTTTCTACGGGTGAATCGGGGACGTCGGGGAAAGCAGTGTTCCGTGAAGAATCAGGCGAAATCAAGCAGAGTGCTGATTCGAATGCTGGACTGCCAAGCCAAGCCCTGCCGCCGGAACCCCTGACGGAGTTGTCAGGTCAGACCAAGCGAGATCACGAACTTGAGTTAGTGGGCACCCAGACGATGCACTGGATGCCCCCAGCGGGGGTCGCGCCAATCGGGCAAAAACATCGTTTGTCTCCGGGCTGGATGGCGGTCTTTGCTGCGTTGCTTGGCCTTTGCACGGTTGCAACTTTTATTGCCATCGCAATTCAGTTGGAAAGGCGACAACCGAAAGTCGTGGAGGTTCGTCCGAAACCACCAACAACACCGTCACCCTCAGCAGCGCCAATCCCCGAGGTAGACAAACGACCGACGCGAACAAAGATTGCAGGACCTTGGCGAATCCACGACGATGAAAAGGATGTTACGGCGCGTATTATCGAAGGCAAAGTGGGACTTGAGCCTTTGGTTAAATCCATCGAAAAGGCTGGGGTCCCGCTCAAACAGTTCTACCGAGTAATTGCTGCTTTCGCGAAGATCAGGCCCCTGCAAAATTGCGCCAAAACCGATCGGTACGTAATCCTGCTTGATCGCGCTTCAAGGCGCATCAAAGCCTTCGAGTATTTACCCAGCGCCGATGAAGTCTTTCAGGCCCACGAAGGTGCCGATGGATTGCTTTCGGCGCAGAAGCTTGATCTTCAGGTAAAGCAGGCTCGCGTAACGAGTGCCCTTCAGGTGGGCGAGGCGGGGTTAGAGGCGGCGGTGATAGCGGGGGGACTCGAAAAGGCGCTTATTGGATCGATGCGGGAAGCATTGTCAGGACACGCAGCACTCGAAGAACTCGAACCAGGTACTCGGATTCGAGTCGTGGCCCAGGAATTGACGGTACTCGGAGAATTTGCGCGATACGTTGGCATTGAGGCGTTGGAGATTGATTACGCTGGGTCGGAGCGCAAGCAGGAACGTATCTATTATTTCAATGGCCCCGAGTCGCGGGGCTATTTTGACAGCGCCGGCCGCGCACCGTACTCGGGTGGTTGGCGAAAACCGATTCCAAGTGCACCCATAACCAGCAAGTTCAACCCGCGCCGATTTCATCCAATTCTGAAGCGTATCATGCCTCACCAGGGCATCGATTTTGGGGCACCTATGGGAGCGCCAGTTGGCGCCTCTTCGTACGGAACCGTTACGTTCATTGGACTGGCTGGACCGACCGGAAACCTAATCCGCCTTTCGCACCCCGGCGATATTGAGACTGGTTACGCCCATCTGTCGCGTTTCGCGGAAGGACTTAAAGTTGGTGACAAAGTCAAACGGATGCAAATTATTGGATACGTGGGCTCAACTGGCCGCTCCACGGGACCTCATTTGCATTTCTTTGCAAAGCGTGCGGGTACATTCTTCGACCCTGAGACGCTGAATTTGGACGGCCTACGTACTCTGGCGCAAAAAGAGCGTCCGCTATACGAGCAAACAAAGGCCGCATACGATAAACTTCTCGAAACGATAAACCTGCCGGCTCCGCTGTCAACATCAGGCCCGACTACAACACCCTCCGCAGCTTCAGTGGCCGAAGGTGAAGAGGTCGATCTGCCATCGACATTGCCTAGCGCAGGGTCAGCGCACGTTGGGCCTGCGAGCATCCACGGCGATGGACGGCCGCACGGGAACACAGTGTATCTGACTGATGATGAACTAAAAAAGTCCCAAAGTGGATCGGACAACGGCGAAGTGGAGGAATAGCCTGCTCGCGAAGCGAATCTCATTTATCTTGAGTCAATTTTTCAGATTGATCTCGCCCAGTTTACGCGGGTAGCGGCGCGGCCAAAGGGCCGTGTTCGTCGTGCCGTTCAGCCATCCCTAATGTCGTCCGGTAAGTTTGTCACCGTTGTGCGTGCAGCTCTAGCGCGAGCTGATAGTATTCGGCGCCTTGCCAACCCCTGTAGAATTTCCAACCGGGGTCGGAATTACAGAATTACACGTATTGATTTTGAAGCAGCAAGGCCCAGCGCAGGAATAGACCAATATGTCATCAGTCGTGATCGTTGGCGCCCAATGGGGTGACGAAGGAAAGGGGAAAATTGTTGATCTTTACACGGAGCGCGCCGACTGGGTGGTTCGGTATGGAGGCGGCCCCAATGCCGGACATACTTTGGTGGTTGGCGAGGAAAAAATTGTCGTGCGGCTGTTGCCGAGCGGCATCCTGAGAGAGGAAACCAAATGTGTTCTGGGCCAGGGCATGGTGGTCGACCTCGCGGTGCTGCTCTCGGAAATTGATGAGCTTGCCGGACGCGGACGGCAAGGCATTGAACGGCGGCTTCTGATTAGCGATCGGGCGCATCTCATTCTTCCGTATCACATTACCATCGACTGTCTTCGGGAAGCCAAAGCATTGGCCAATAACGCAATTGGCACGACCAAGAAAGGGATCGGACCAGCCTACGAGGACAAAGCCCGTCGCACGGGCATTCGCACAGGCGATCTGCGTGACCCTGATCGGCTACGCGAGCGCATCGGCCTTGCCATCGAAGCCTGGGCACCCACCCTGCTTGCGTTGGGCGGTGAAGTGCCCGACGTCGCGACCGTTCTAGAGCCGTTATTACGCCAAGCAGAACGCATCATACCTCTGCTTTCATCCGTATCTCAGATTATTGACAAGGCCTTGCGCGAAGGTGCTCACGTTCTTTTCGAAGGTGCTCAAGGAACATTGTTAGATGTCGACCATGGTACTTACCCCTTCGTCACTTCGAGCTCAGCCGTATCTGGCGGTGCTGCGATTGGCTCTGGCATTGGCCCCAATCGCATTCGTCATGTCGTCGGGATCACTAAGGCGTACACCACTCGAGTGGGCGCCGGCCCGTTTCCGACTGAGCTCGATGATGCTGACGGGGCACATTTACGTGAGGCTGGCGCTGAGTTCGGTAGTGTGACTGGGCGACCGCGGCGCACGGGTTGGCTCGATGTGCCCGCGCTACGATATGCGGCCAGGGTCGACGGAATTGATGGGCTAGCCGTTACAAAACTCGACGTGCTGACCGGAATGCCTCGAATTCGGATTTGTGTGGCTTACGATACGCCCGCAGGTCGTACTGAAGAGTTTCCGATTGACGATCTCGATGTCCCCGGGCGCTGCACGCCGGTGTACGAAGATTTGGCAGGCTGGACTGAGAGCATGGTCGGCGCGAGGCGACTCGATGCGTTACCATCCAAGGCGCGCGCCTATGTTGATTTCATCTCGGAGCGTACGGGTATTCCCCTTTACCTGGTTAGCGTCGGTCCACGTCGAGACGAAACAGTCGTCTTGTACAATCCGTTGATTTAGCCGATTGTCACGCTGCGTTGCGTTGCGTTGGCGGGATCGACGATCTTCCGCCGCGCAATACGAGACGTGCGCCGTCACTGTCACTGACGCATTCAAAGACCGGACGCAAATCGGGACCATGGGCTGATTCGCCGAACGCCCCGCTGGTAGCCAGTGCACGCGCTCGTGGGCCATCAATAACCAGGAAAAGATTGCGAGTGCCCTCTCCTGCCGGTGCGTCAATAACATCGACGATTCGGTTTCGCTCGAGATGGAGCTCCTCGCGGCCGCACTGAATCAACACGCGCTTGTTGCTGATGAGGTAGCGCGTTTCGCGCAGAACGTGAGCGCGCCGCACTAGGGTACTCTTAGCAAGAAAAATGGTTGTGCCGAGAATAACCGCCAACGCGACGCCCATACCCACGGTAAGCGCCCAGAAAGAAATGGAACGCAAAGTGAGCCCTGCCTGCAATACATGGCGCTCGAGATCGACAGCGTGACAAACAAATGTGACAAAGACGATCAAGAGACCCACGGTGGCCGCGGTGAGTGACCATTCCTCAGCATTGCGAGGCACGTACGCCCGCATTGATAGCAGGGGACGCGCAGCCCACAACACTCGTTCATCGTGGTCAAGTCGCTGAGTGATGGGGAGTGTGCCATGGCCGGGTGAAGCGACCGCTTCGGCTCCACGAATAATCGCCAGCACGCCGTCGGGTGATTCCAGCCCTTCTAGTCGCAACGCTAGACGGCGCCGAAGCGCGCCTGTTGGAACCGCTCGAATGAGTTCGAGTGTTCCCACATGTGTAAGGCGCGAACTCCAAGTGATACGCGCATAGCTAATCGCCCCGCGATCAAGCGTGCGTCGAAACGGGCCCCTTTGCCAAATGACGGAGCGCTCAGTAACTGTGAAACGCGCACCCGCCGACCACCAGGCGGGCAGCGTGCGAGATACGATTCCTACCGTCACGGCCCAGGCCGCAAACAGGAGAGACCCCGAGGGCGATTGCCCGAGACCAATCGATCGAACGCATGCGAAAGCTACGGCGACGGTTGCAATACCGAAAGCAATCCAGGCAGTGACTTCGAACAGCGGGGGCGTCTGGACTTCCCGTGGACCGCCCGTCCACCGAATGTCTTCGCCGTCGAAACCGTGCTTAGGCATTCAAAGTCCTTGCTAGATCTGACGCGCAAATCGTAGATAAGTTGCTGAGGTTGTCGGAAATTCTCATATTTTTTCAACAACTTACACGCTTATGGGCCTGCATTTCCCGTGATACTGTAGGCGGCTAAGCCGGCGCCGTGCAATTCCGTTACAGATGCACTGGCGGGGACCAGCAATCATTGCCTTAGTCATTGAGTGTTGTCAGGCAGGCCATTCGTCTCACGCCCCTGCGATTCGCTCAGGCGAAGCTGATCGGCAGCCAATTCGGCCCTAGATGGGAGCGAAGACACGACCGGTCCGAAGGACCCACCAGTTCGATGGAATCGCGCCACTACGTTGCCGGGAGCACGAACACAATCTCGAGGCGTTCGTTGCGTCGGGCCGCACCGGGGCGGTCACGTTCGAGCAAAGGCAAACGGTCCCCGGCACTTCGTACGTCCGTCTTTGAGGCGCCCAGCTGCCGCAAGATTTCCGCAGCCGCCCTACCGCGTGCTTCGTCACGGGACGAATTGCTGTGTGTACTGTGTACCACAACGAGCAGGGGGATTGTTACCTGTTCCTTTACGATCGGTTCCAACCGCTTAATCTCGGTGCGAGCACTGGTCGCCAAGTCATTTCCTAAAAATGCATCTTGAAGCGTGACCACAATGCCACGGTCATCGCGCGAAGGCATGAAGTGGGCGCTACTCAAGCTTACGAACAATTCATCGCCCGCGGTTCCTTGCGGCATACGGGTTATTTGGGGGCGTCTGGTTTCGACCAGCTCATGAAGGCAAGCTGCGCGCAGACGCGTGGCCACGTCTATCGGAGCGGGAACACGTTCCTTGACAAGCTGTTCATCCAAGGCGTCCAGCTCTTTAAACTTTGCATCAAAAAGTTCTGGCGATTGCGAAATTAGACGTGCCGAAGCACAGAGCAAACGCCCCTGAGCGGAAAGTGCACGGGCGACTTCGCGACGCGCGGCCTCGCGCGCTGGCGAGGCAGGCAAGGGCGACGCCAATTGCTCGGCCTCCTGCTCAACTTTGAGTTGTACCTCCAAATCAGCTTGTTCCGCAGCGACCTGCTTCTGTCCAGCCTCAAGTTGTCTGAGTACCTTTTGCGATTCCTCGAGTTGGAATTGCGATTCTGCCAGACTGCGTTCCGCCCGAACGACGCGGGCCAGAGTCCGCGTGCGGTCATAGGCCGCCAATGCCCTTTCTGCTGCGATTTGCGAAGAAGCGATACGATTCTGCTTCCACTGCTGTTCGGCCGTTTCGCGGTACTGCTCCGCCTGGGCATAAGCTTGGGGCACGAAACGGGCCGCGTCTTTGGCAGCCTCCGTTTGCCGCACGGCGTCAACTTGACTCAAAATTCCGGGCCGCGTCGGCGTCGTGCAGGCCGTCGCAATTAATGTGAGCGCAACGGCAGCATACAGTGCGAGGCCCCCACACTTTTTGAAACCCGTGGCATCGCACGCGCGAGTCATTTCTTGGCTCCCTTGTTGGCTTTGCCGGAATCCGGCTTCACGCTTGGCGCGGCTTTCTTGGCGTCGTGCTCCGCATGCCACTGCAGCAATTGGGCTTTGGAGCGTTCTCGTTGTGCGATCGTGGCCTCGAGCAATGTTTCCGTTTGGCGGCGCGAAGTCTCTGTCGTGTGAAACTCGGCTTGCGACTTGCTAAGCGCCGCTTCCAAGGCTGTCGCGTGCAGAACATCGCGGGCAATCATTACGTAGTCTTGAGCCAATGCTTCTAGCTCGATACCATGCTCTACATCCCCCGCGGCTCGAGCATCGCGGGCGCGATTGAGCGCGCTTCTCGCAGCATCCAGGGGTTGCTTCAGAAGCGCGGCCTGGGCGACAGGCTTTTCCAGAGCGGCAATCTGCACGAGTAACTGGTCGCTATTCGGGACGCCTTGGGCGCGGGTAGCCGAACCGGATACCAATAGGGCTAGGGCCAGCCCGAAGGACGTCAGCGTGGCATCGAAACGGGTCTTCACGCTCGGGAGGTAGCCACGGCACCGCCAGCCGGTCAAGTATTCCAGCGTGGGAGGCCAGCTCGTTGGCGCCCAACCACATCGAGCCGCTGGAAACTTGCGGGGCCTTCGGGGTATAGCCGCAGCATCATGACAGGGTCTGAGCGAGCCACTTGGGACGACTACTTTATGGCCATTGCCCGGGTCGTCGCCACTCGGTCCACCTGCGATCGTAAGCACGTAGGTGCCGTCATTGTTCGCGACCGAATCATTTTGGCCACAGGTTACAACGGCAGCATTCGAGGCCTGCCCCACTGTGACGACGTCGGGCATCTAATGGAAGACGGTCACTGCGTTCGTACGGTTCACGCAGAAGCAAATGCCACCGTCCAGGCCGCGCGCACCGGAGTTCGCATTGAAGGGGGATACATCTACGTCACGGCGTCGCCTTGCTTTGGTTGCTTTAAGCTAATCGCCAATGCCGGTTTGACACGAATTGTGTTTGGCGAATTCTACCGCGATGAACGGATCTTCGAATTTAGTCGCACGCTGGGCATCGACCTAGTGCACCTTCCCGAGGACACCAAGGCATGACCCTGCGCGTTGCGGTCATTTGCGGCGGCCCTTCGGCGGAAGCCAATGTCAGTCGCAAGAGCGCTGATGGTGTATTGGCGGCACTTGAACGCGCGGGGCATTCGGTTACACGCCACGAATTGGACGTCAATCTGGCGAGTCGTTTGGTTTCCGAACAGCCTGACGTCGTTTTTCCAATTACGCACGGGACGGCAGGCGAGGACGGCTGCTTGCAAGGGCTACTTGAGGTCGTGAACCTGCCTTACGTAGGGAGCGGCGTGCTCGCCAGTGCAGTAGCCGCGAATAAACCCCTCGCAAAACAACTCTGGAGAGAGCGTGGTCTGCCGGTGGCTCCTGATGTTGTCGTAACCCGCAATCACGACACCACAAGTGCGGCTAGTCGAGCCAGGGAAATACTGGGGGCGGCCCTAGTCATCAAACCAGCCCAAGGAGGCTCAGCGATCGGAGTGTTTCGCGTCAATGCCGAGCAGCCCCTAAGCGATGCGATTGCGGCAATTGATGCGGTCCTGCGCATGGACAATCAGGCCATTATTGAACCCCTGTTGTTTGGAGTCGAAGTGACCTGTGGTGTGCTCGAAACTGTCCCAGGGTCACCTAATGCATTTCCGCCAATGCTGATTGTCCCGCAACTGGGTGACTTCTATGACTTTGCCTCAAAGTATGCGCCGGGAGGAAGCCGCCACTTATGTCCTGCCCCATTGTCGGAAGAAGTTAATGCCCGCATACGAGAATTCACTGTAGTGGCACATCAGACGGTGGGCGTGCGCGACTTATCTCGCGTCGACTTCATCGTGGACGAACGCGCTGCCCAAGCGCGGATTACAATACTTGAGATCAATACATTGCCGGGTATGACCGCCACGAGCCTCTACCCGGAGGCCGCAGCCGCCTTCGGTATCGACTTTCCTACGTTGTGCGACCAACTGGTAAATGTGGCCTACGCGCGCCCTCGCCGCGTTTTGCCGCACGTGTTGCCGATTCCAGGCGGTACTTAAGACCCCGCTGCAGACACAGATTCTGTTACAGGACCAGGACCAGGACCAGGACCAGGACCAGGACCAGGACCAGATATTGTTACTGGACCGTGACGTTTTGCAAGCACATACCAAAGGGCCTGTCTGTCGAATCGGCGCTGGGTATCGTCACAGACAGCGCTTGGATCGGCGTGCTCGAGCTAGCGTAGGTGCCGGAGTTGTCCGAGCACTTCGTGTTGAAATTGACGATGGGGATGGCTTCGCCAGACGACCAACTGCCGGCCTCTACGCAATAGGAATTGCCCGCATTATCATCCAGTTGGACGCGCAGGTAAGCGTTGCCAGTTCCACTTCCAGCATAGGTTTTTACCGTAATGCTGTTGGCAATCGTCACTGTGCTGATTGTGGCAGCACTGTCGTGGGTCTGACTGAGATAGAAACCAAGCGCGACGGTCGAATTGGACGTAGTATCGGCCGCCACATTGCCCGCGGCACAGATGGCCGACGAGGTACCAAACACTGGGGTGCAATCTGTGGGGGTGCAGGTTGGAGTGATGCACGTCGTCGCGTCGGGCAGGGAACTGTTCCACGTGTACGCGTAGCCGTGCAGCGAGCCTGCTGTGACGTAGCCCGAGTCGACCGTCAAGCCGCCCGTTTGGATTGGAATGGTCACAGCGCAAGTGGTCACAGCCGTACCGCCCGCATTAATCGTGCCACCGGTGGTACTCGATCCCCCGCTGCCGTTTCCTGAGCCTCCCGCGTTACCCGGCATCACTTCCATTTTCGGATAAGCGCAGCCAACCGCCAGCGCTGCCGCGCAATAGAACTGAATCCCTTGTTTGCGTTTGACGCGGAACATCTTCAAAAAGCTCCCTTCACGCTCACTGTGCTCAGGTCAATCATCAAACCGACATGCGGGGCTGACTCTTGCTTTGGGCTCGTGAGTAGCAGCGTGATGCCCGCGGCAGTTCCTAGGCCGCCTACGACGAAACCTACGGTCGAGATTGTTCGCCACGAGTTGTAACTGTCAACCCGACCGGTATAACCCGTTCCGATACAGGTATTTTCGCTGCAGCCGTCGCTGTGCATGCTCGATCGCTTGAGCCCCACGACAACCGCCGCCGTCGTGCCTAGCGCAAGGCCCGCTGCGCCAACGCCAACACCTACCCAACCCAACGTGCGCTGCGTGTTGTCCTCTGCTGGTTGGGATGACACGCTAGCACCCATGTTCTGCAGAGCTGTGACTGTTGCTGCCGAGTCTGCTGGTGAACTTGCTGGCGTTGTAACAAGGTTGGATTGCTCGGGGGGCCGTGATCCCGTCGGTGGCGCCGCAGGGGCAATGCGGGCAACCGCTGGAGCGGGTGCGGACGCGTCTGGCAATTGGAGCGTAATAATCTTCTTTTCCGCTTCCTCCAGCGACAGCGTCACCATGTCCACCACGGACTTGCCGCCTCGTGTCGCATTGACGGCATGTGCTCCCGGGTCCACGGGTCGCTCGACCGCAAGCAGTCCGCTCGGCACTTTCACGTTGTCGATGGTCACTTCGACTTCGGAGGCATTCGCACCGACCAGGACTATCTTCAACACGGGGATGCGCGGCTTGAGTGCTTTGAGTGTTTCTCGGGCCTTCTGCTGTGCTTGCTGCTGAGCGTTACCCACCCACAGCTCATTCGGCTGCATCAAGAGCGCGCTTTCGTAAAGCTCTGACGCCGCCACCCACTTGCCCAGCTTCTCATGCGCTTGCGCTGCCCATACAGCCACCGTCGGCACCTTGGCCACTTCGTACGCTTCCATGAACTTGCGCCGCGCTTCCTCGAAACGCCCTTCCTTGAAGTGGGCTGCTCCTTCGTTGACCAACGTCCGCGCTGCTGACCGACTGCTGTCGTCAATGGCTAGCGCTGGCGCCGCCCAACTGGCCATTACAATGGCTGCGATGAGCCCCAATTGAAGCTTATGTGTCATGGTCGTCTAGAATCCAGCTGCATTTTCGGTGTCTTGCCCTGTCGTTGCGCGGCCTTCGTTGGAGCGAACCCTGTCCGTTTCCTTGTCTTTGGATGACGATACAGGATTTGCATCATTAGCCCCTGAGCGCGTGATGCCGTTTTTGACAGGCGACTCGGTGGATATTTTCGGTGCTTGCTTCGGGCTGGGCACGCTGGAGGCGAGCGCTGTCGGAGTCACTGTCGCGGAGCGGAGCACGCTCGCATGCGGGGCAGAAGTAACCGTCGTTTGACTCAGCGCGGGCCCACCTTGCAACTCGGGCACCGCCGGCGCCGTCACCAATGGTGGCAATAGGTGCAACCGTTGCGACGCCATGTACACGAGAGCGACCGCCAGTCCAAGTGCCGGCAAGACCAAAAAAGCAAAAAGCAAAAGCGGTCTTTTCTTGGGCAGTCCGGGGATGGTCACTGACGCGGGGCTGGCCGTTTCGAGCAGATCTGACGGCCAGCCCGCATTCACCGCTAGCGGTGACACGGCCATCGCTGAATCGACGACCTGCAAGGGACGCTCCAAAACCACGCGACAAATGACGCACAGCTCGGCAGCAGCCTCTGCCGCCGTTTGAAACCGCGCCGCCAGCTCGCGCGAAGCCGCCCGGGCAAACCATTCATCGAACCCCGGGGGCACGGAGGCCACCTTCGACGGCGTCGGAAGCGGCTCGTGACAAATGGACATCAGCAACGCACCAAAGCTATCCCTGTCAAACGGCCGAAGCCCCGTGAGGCACTCGTAGGCAATGACACCGAGGGCCCAAATGTCCGTGCGGTGATCGATGCTCGTTTGCCCGAGGGCGTGCTCTGGGCTCATGTAGTAGGGCGTGCCAAGCAGCGCACCGGTGCGCGTCGTTGTGACGCCACTGTTCAACGAGAGCGCATCGAGCTTCTTTGCAACGCCAAAATCGAGCACTTTGGCAATCTCTTCGTCGCCCTCGCGAACGATGAAGATATTGTCCGGTTTCAAGTCGCGGTGCACGATGCCCTTCTCGTGGGCTCGCGTGAGCGCTCGGGCTACCTGTGACAATAGCCGAGCCGTGTCGTCAGGAGGGAGCTTGCCCAAGCGATCTAACCGCGCTGCCAGACTTTCCCCTTCGAGCAGCTCCATTGCAATAAAGGGCGTATTTCCGTCGATTCCGTAGTCAATAATCTGCACGATATGCGCGCTGCGCAGCTCTGCCACTGCCAGTGCCTCGCGCTGAAAGCGCGCCAAGACTTCGCCGGATTCCGCAATGGCTGGGTCGATCAATTTGACCGCTACCTGCGTACGCAGTGTAAGGTGCTCGGCCCTCCACACCGAGCCCATGCCTCCCCCGCCGAGCTTGGCGATCAGCCGATAGCGACCCGCTAGAACTTTGCCTTGCATCAGAATGACCTGGCAGTCGGATACTGCCGCTCAAGGTAACATCTTTTAGGACCGAATGGGGCCAATGCCCCGCAGTTAACTGCCGATGTCCACGCTAACTTGCAACCGGGCGCTCTCATTTCGGACCGCGTGCAACGGTTCGCCAACGCCACTTCAGCGATTGCACGCAGACTTTGCGTCCAGGCACAATTCGGCTTTCCGAGGACTTTCTGGCACCAATTCGACCCCCGGGGCCGCGACGCCACGAACATCATAGCGCGTCGTTGAAACAGCGGGGGGTCAAATGGTGTTTGGCTAATGATTCATCCAGTTATAGCGGAACGGAGGCAGTCTTTGACAGTGAGCTGGAGCAGTGGTCGGCGAATTCCGCAAATGGCACTTTAGTTTTCGGAATCGATTTTCCAACGTTGTGCGACGGATTGGTAAAGTTTCCAGAGCTTTTGGACGAGCTGGCTCCGGTCGCTCATGACTTTTTCTTCTTCCGGCTGGGCGGGGGCAGTTTTTCCAATGCCTGCACTGCCGCCTCAAAATCCTTTTCCACTTGCGACGGCTCGGCGAGTTGCGCACGGTGAAACGTCTCGAACTCCATCGCAGCCTTGTGCGCCGCCTGCTCGTGCGAAACCCGCCCCGCATGCGTGAGAATATCCCGCTCGCTCAAGCGCAGAAAATCATCCAACTTCGCAAGCCAGTCCCGCATATACATGGGGTGGCGGCTCATGGCCTGAAACTCCGCCAATTCCAGATGCGTGGTCACGATGCGGTTCAGCGCATTGAGTTCCTCCGGCGACAGGTAATTCTTGGCGATGACCGCCTCGGTCTTGCTTGGCTTCGCTCCTACCCAGTTCGTCATGCCCATCTGCGGCTTGGCGGCATCCGCCCGCGCATGAATCACCTCCGCCGCAGTCTGCCCATGCGCCGCCCAGTGCATCTTGTTCTGCACGGTGGCGAAAAACTCCTGCGAG
>Ga0075520_1000044_pt1 | contig 37579 bp, 20 predicted proteins | sample NGEPerB_FD_75100 | JGI IMG/M metagenome (GOLD analysis project Ga0075520, IMG submission 75100) | Arctic peat soil microbial communities from the Barrow Environmental Observatory site, Barrow, Alaska, USA - NGEE PermafrostAB12-B | ecosystem: Environmental > Terrestrial > Soil > Wetlands > Peat ... | reverse complement strand
TCGAAACTGGTTAATGGAGCACCCGGCCCTAAATGGAAGATGGAGCCATTCAATGGCAGCTGGGGATGCAGTCTGCTGGCATCTCAGGATCCGGTAGCAATTGATGCAGTCGGCCTTGATTTTTTACGATGTGAATGGCCCGATGCGCCCGACATGGCGTTTAGCGACCAGTACCTTATTGAAGCTGCAATGGCTGATAATCCTCCGTCAAAAACAAAATATGACCCTCAGCGGAATAATGCCAGGATATCGAGTCTCGGTGTTATGGAACACTGGAATAATGCAAAAGAGAAGAAATACAGCAGAAACCTCGGAAAAAAAGTGGGAATTGAACTGGTGCAGAGAAGTCTGGCAACAAAGTAAAAAATGGGACAACCCCTTCCCGCATACTACGCAGGACTGACCCTGAAGGAGGCGGGCCATGCTTCAAGATGGCCGGGGGTCACGTCTTATCATCCGGTAGATTACCAAGCTTATTACAGCGGCAAAAAAGCACCAAACCGAGGTAACGTTTTTTATATAAAAAATAACGGTCACTACGACTGCCAGGAACATCAGTAAACCCAGCCAGCGCATACCCTTTACTCCTGAAATAAAAAGCGGAATTAAAGTAACAACCTGGTAGAAAAGGAAGGCAGGAATCATTAGCGCCTGTATAAATGCGCTTCCGTAATAAATGTGACAGTTCAGGATTTCGGGTGTTACCCTGAAATTGATCAGGCAAATTGCATAATACAACGACAGAACCGCACCGGCAATAAGAAATATCCTCAGAGCTTTTCTTTTTTTCATGTTTTCTTCCATTAAAAGAAGAGAACCGGGGATTATCACAGGCCATAGAACATCCGCAACAACCAGGAAAATGTACGTACTTATTTTCTGAATGGTAAGATGCCCTGGATTCTGCAATGCAAGCCATACAAGGCCTTCTGTCAGCTGCTGGATACCGAAAATCAGAGGTATGACTGCAAATAGCTTTTGCGAAGGTTTGCGAACATTCATTATCGTTGCTACACCAATAGCAGAAATCACTGCTCCTGCCGTGAAGCTTGCGCCAGCTGAAAAACACATAATCCCTCCTTTTATGTTGCTGAATAATATAAGATCCTTTAATAAAACCTATTGCTCCTTTTCTCCCCCTCGCCCACTCTCGTCCTCCGTCTTCCTGCCGTTGTGTCGTTAAACCTTCACGCCATTTACTCAAATGGATTCCCTTTACTAAAATCCGGCCTGTAATTCTTATAGCTATCCATATCCTGGACCCATCCATTCCGGAATCCAAGGTTTTCCATGGCTTCAGCCACCATTCCATATTCTTCCCTGTATAGCGAGCGACTCAGGGTAAGATGATCCTTCACGAATGGAGTTGGATGATACTGCGACATCAGAGACAGGTGAACTCCTGTTGAAAGCTCATCGGCAATGCTCCTGAGTACTTTCTTGCTCTCTTCTGTCTGCCCGGGCAAAACAAGGTGGCGGATCAGCATCCCGTTCTCTGCGCGTCCTGCTTTATCGATAGGAAGAGTAGAGCCTTTCTGGTAATACATCTTTTTAATCGCCTTCAGTGCAATCGCAGGGTAATCAATCGCATCGGAATATTTCTTCGATATTGAAGGTGAAACATATTTATAATCCGGCAGATAAACGTCAATCATTCCATCAAGGCTTTCGATTGTCTCAGGTTTATCATAGCTGTTTGTATTATAAACCGTTACCGGCATGAGTCCTCTTTCGTTAAGTCCCCTGATTATTGCCTTCACCTGGGGAACTACATGTGATGGAGAAACAAATCCGACAGCCCTGATGCCTGTCTTAAGTATCTCCTCCACTTTGTCAAGAACATCATTCAGGCTTATAGCTGTTTTATCGTGCTCCGGAACAGGGCTGCTGATTTCATGATTCTGGCAGAAGATGCAGTGCAGATTACAGCCTGAAAAGAAAATATTGCAGATCCCGTCCGGTCCGCTTATAACCGGTTCCTCACCCCTATGGATGCATATTGAAGCTATATTGAAGCCGGCATCCATGCCGCAATAGCCACTCCCGCCCTCAAACCGGTTAACGCCGCATTCGCGGGGGCAGAGAGTGCAACAGGAAAGCAGCCTGATCTCATCTCTTGTATAAATATTTTCCGTTTTCATCTAAATATTGCCCCTAAATCCCCTAAAGGGGACTTTCTTATCTTTTAAGCCCCCTTCAGGGGGATGGGGGCTGATTAACCACAAGGGAACGCAAAGTGCGCACTAAGGTACACAAATATATTGCCCTCATATTTTGTTATTTCCAAAACCTTGGTTATCTTTGCTTTCGAAATGAGGGGTAGTTGAGCCAAAGGGGACCAGAGTCCCCTATTTTATTATCCATTTTCAAGGAATGGTTGAAAAAAGTAACATAGAAAAGCTTGTAACTGAGTTCATTAACGGAACAGGAGTTTTCCTTGTTGCCGTAAAAGTGAGCAACTCGAACCGTATAACTGTGCTGGTTGATACCATGCAGGGAATCAAGGTTGACGAGTGCGCTGCCCTTCATCGTCACCTTGAGAACAGCCTTGACCGCGAAGCCGGGGATTTTGAGCTGGAGGTCTCCTCTCCCGGCCTGGACATGCCGTTCAGCGTAATTGAACAGTATCAAAAGAACGAAGGAAAAAGGGTTGAAGTTATAGATACTGATGACGCAAAATTCGATGGCATTGTAAAACATGTCACCAGCGGTGGATTCGAGCTTGAAACTGAAGTCAAAATAAAAGGAAAGCAGAAAGAGGTCAGGGAGTTCTCATTCAATTATGACCAGGTAAAATCGGCAAAAGTAATTTTATCAATTTAGTAATAATAAGAGGTTTACACCAGATGGAAAACGTTAATTTGATCGACACTTTTTCGGAATTCAAAGAGCTGAAAAATATTGACCGTCCCACAATGATGAGCGTCCTTGAGGATGTTTTCAGGGGAATGCTCGCAAAAAAATACGGCTCGGCTGATAATTTTGATATTATCGTCAATATTGATAAAGGCGACTTCGAAATATGGAGAAACAGGACAGTGGTTGATGATGCGGAACTTACAGATCCCATTACTCAGATACCGCTTTCAGAGGCAAAAAAAATCGATGGTGATTATGAAGTGGGAGAAGAGGTTTCCGATGAAGTTAAATTTCTCGACTTCGGCAGAAGGGCAATCCTTTCACTCAGACAAAACCTGACCGCCAGGATCCTTGACCTTGAGAAGAATAATATCTACATTAAATACAAGGACAGGATTGGCGAGATAGTCACCGGAGAAGTGTACCAGGTATGGAAAAGAGAGATACTGGTGCTCGATGATGACGGTAATGAGCTTATCCTTCCAAAAAGCGAACAGATACCTTCCGATCATTTCCGCAAGGGCGATTCGCTAAGGGCTGTGGTCATCAAGGTCGAAATGAGAAACAACACTCCGTTCATAATTCTAAGCCGGACTTCTCCAGTCTTCCTCGAGAGACTATTCGAACTTGAGGTTCCTGAGATATTCGATGGTCTGATAACAATTAAAAAAATCGTCAGGGTGCCAGGCGAACGTGCAAAGGTTGCTGTTGAGTCGTATGACGAAAGAATAGATCCTGTAGGCGCTTGCGTGGGTATGAAAGGTTCAAGGATACATGGTATTGTGAGAGAATTGCGCAATGAAAACATTGACGTGATAAATTATACTTCCAACAATCAGCTTTTTATCCAGAGAGCATTGAGCCCCGCAAAAATAACCTCGATAAAACTTATTGAAGATACAATGCGCGCCGAGATCTATCTTAAACCTACTGAAGTTTCACTGGCAATCGGCAAGGGCGGACTCAACATCAAGCTTGCAAGCCAGCTCACCGGATATGAAATTGACGTTTACAGAGAGCCGGGAGGCGAGGATGAAGAAGATGTCAAGCTCGAGGAATTCAGCGATGAGATTGAAAGCTGGATCATCGACGAACTCAAGTCTATCGGATGCGATACCGCAAGAAGCGTACTTAACCTTTCTATCAGCGACCTGGTCAAGAGAACAGATCTTGAAGAGGAAACTGTCAAGGAGGTCATAAGGATAATCAGATCAGAATTTGAATAGCATTTTTTGAACTTTATTCACTTTTGAAGTTATTTTAAAGTCAACACATATCTATGACAGACGATATTAAGGCAACGAGGTTAAGCAAGGCAGCCCATGAATTCAACGTAGGGATATCCACTATCGTGGAGTACCTTCACAAGAAAGGGTTCGAGCTTGATTCAAGCCCAAACACAAAGATCCCCCACGAGGCATATCTTCTGCTCGTGAAAGAGTACAGCACGGATATCAGCGTAAAGAAGGAATCCGAAAAGCTAATTCTAAAGGACCTTCACAGGAAGAAAGAATCATTGTCAATTGATGATTTTTCTGAAAAGGGACAGGGTGAAGAGCCTGAGGGTGAATCGGAAGTAATGGTTAAAGATTCATCAGGCGTAAAGAAAAGTGTTGATATTAAAACCGAGATTAAAAAACCCGATATCAAGCTCGTCGGGAAGATAGACCTTGAAAAAACTGCCAGGCCAAAAAGTGTTGAAACAAAACCGGAAACAGAAGCGGAAACCGTAAATAAAAGTACCCCGGCTGTAGAGAAAAAATCATTAACGAAAGAAGAAAAACCAACTTCAACTTCTGAAAAAACAGATAAGAAGGAAATAACCTCTCATAATAAGAGCGAATCGGAAGAGACCGTCAGTGAAGAAAAACATGCAGAGACCGGAAAGGAAAAAGAGATTTCCGCAGAAGAAGAGGCTCCTCCTATAATAAATTCTATAGAAAAACCTTTAGAAGAGACTATTGATCTGCCTGGCGAAATTGAGGCTGAAGAAGTAAAGGCAGAGGATGTGCCGGAAGAAGTAACGGTTTTCAGGACTGACAGGCAGAAATTAACTGGTCCCACTGTCGTTGGAAGGATCGATCTTCCTGTTGAAGAAAAGAAAAAGAGCACTCCATACCAGCCGGTAAAAGTTAGCGGAGATTCCGACTTCAGAAGAAAGAAAAGAAGAAAAAGAATCACAAAGGAAACTGATCAGGTTTCTGTAGTAAAACCTGACCAGGCCGATAAAAAGGATAAGCCGGGTAAGAAGGTGATCAAGAAGAGACCTGTCAGGGTTGAAGTTGATGAGGAAGAGGTCCAGAAACAGATAAAAGAGACTCTTGCGAGACTTACTACCAAGGGAAAATCGAAAGGATCAAGATACAGGCGGGAGAAAAGGGATGCCGTCAGCCAGAAGCACCGTGAAGTGGAGGATAAGATCGAACAGGACAAGAACATCCTCAAGGTCACTGAATTCGTCTCTGCCAACGAACTGGCGATAATGATGAACGTCCCGGTAACAGAGATTATCTCGACATGTATGAATCTCGGTCTTTTTGTTTCCATTAACCAGCGGCTTGATGCCGAGACAATGGCTCTTCTGGCAGATGAATTCGGCTTTAAAGTTGAATTTGTGAGCGCTGAGCTCCAGGAGGCTGTCAAAGAAGAGGAAGATGAAGAAGGAGACCTTAAGCCAAGACCTCCTATCGTAACTGTAATGGGACATGTTGACCATGGCAAGACAAAATTGCTCGACTATATAAGGCGCACAAACGTAATTGCAGGTGAAGCCGGAGGCATTACCCAGCATATCGGGGCTTATGCAGTCCGTCTCGATGACGGCCGCCAGATAACATTCCTCGACACTCCCGGTCATGAGGCTTTTACAGCCATGCGTGCCCGCGGAGCCCAGATAACAGATATTGCAATAATAGTTGTCGCTGCTGACGACGGAGTGATGCCTCAGACCATCGAAGCCATTAACCATGCTTCAGCCGCCGGAGTACCTATCGTATTTGCCATTAACAAGATCGATAAGCCAACGTCTAATCCCGAAAAGATAAAAGAGGCTCTCTCGCAAATGAACTATCTTGTTGAAGACTGGGGTGGTAAATTCCAGTCTCAGGAAATTTCGGCAAAGACAGGCCTCAACATCGAGTTACTGCTCGACAAGGTGCTCCTCGAAGCTGAAATGCTCGACCTGAAGGCAAATCCTGATAAGCCGGCACTCGGAACAATTATAGAATCAGCTCTCGACAAGGGACGCGGATTTACATCCACAGTGCTTGTCAAAGCCGGTACATTAAGGGTCGGCGATATTATGCTCGCAGGCGGAAGCTTCGGACATATTAAGGCAATGTATAATGAAAGGGGAGGAAAAATAGACGAGGTCGGCCCTGCCACTCCTGCTCTCATATTGGGTTTGAACGGAGCCCCGCAGGCAGGTGACAAGTTCAACATCATGGAAAGCGACAAGGAGGCTAAGGAGATTGCCAATAAGAGAACTCAACTTCAACGCGAACAGGGACTGCGCACGCAGAAGCATATCACTCTCGATGAGATCGGTCGAAGGATTGCAATCGGTAATTTCCAGGAGCTGAATATTATTGTCAAAGGTGATGTGGACGGTTCCATCGAAGCCCTCAGCGATTCTCTTATTAAACTTTCGACTCCTGAAATCCAGCTTAACATCATCCATAAGGCAGTAGGGCAGATCTCTGAATCCGATATCCTTCTTGCAGCAGCGTCAAACGCCATTATCGTGGGATTCCAGGTACGTCCTTCACTTGCCGCAAGAAAGCTTGCAGAGAAAGAAGAGATAGATATTCGCCTTTATTCAATTATTTACAATGCCATTGAAGAGATAAGAGCAGCTATGGAAGGAATGCTTTCTCCCGAAGTCAAAGAGGAGATTGTTGCCACTCTCGAAATACGCGATGTTTTCAAGGTCACGAAAGTGGGAACTGTTGCAGGCTGTTATGTCAAGGAAGGCAAGATTACCCGCAACACCAGGGTGCGTATTATCCGCGACGGTATTGTAATATATACCGGTGAACTTGGTTCTCTCAAGCGATTCAAGGATGATGTCAAGGAAGTTGTCGGAGGTTACGAATGCGGTCTCAATATCCAGAACTTCAACGATATTAAAATAGGTGATATTGTAGAAGGATACCAGGAGTTCGAGGTAAAGAAAACCTTATAAGAGAGCTTTATAGCTTTCAGCTGAAAGGAGACTTTTTACTTCAGCAGGATCAGACATTTTTATTCTGATCATCCAGCCTTTGCCATACGGATCTTTGTTAACGACTTCGGGTGATTCTTCAAGTGCGGGATTTACTTCGATTATTTCTCCGCCGACAGGCATAAACATATCGGAGACTGTTTTTACTGCTTCAATAGTTCCGAAAACCTCTTCTTTTTTCAAAGTCTCGCCCATAGTTTCTATTTCGATAAAAACAACATCTCCAAGTTCTCCCTGGGCAAAGTCGGTTACGCCTACAATACCAAATCCCCCTTCAACTTTAAGCCATTCGTGGTCTTTTGTATAAAACAGATTTTCAGGTACGTTCATGTCTTCAGGTTTTAGCTTTAGTGATTTCTATTATCGTTCAAAAATAAATATTTTTTTTAACCTCCAAAATGTTAAAAAATCATACTCTTTTCCTGGTCGATCCTTTAATAACAAGTTCCGTTCTTATGATCTTTGTCTCGAATGGGAAATCCTCTTTCGCCTCAATCCTGTTTATCAGCAGCCTGACCGCCTCTTTCCCAACAATATAGCCATGCTGCTCAACTGAAGTAAGAGAAGGGTCTGTGAGGTCAGAGATCATTCCGCTTGTAAAACCGACAATAGAGACATCGTCCGGAACTTTATAACCTAAATGCTTTACAATTTTCATTGCTTCGGCAGCAGTGAGGTCGTTTACTGCAAATATACCGTCCGGCTTCTTCGTCCTGCTGAACAGACCCGGAACTATCATCCGGGCTTCTTCGGCAGTGTCGCATTTAACTATATTTTCCTGCTTAACAGGTATATTGTTTTCTTTCAGGGCTCTCACATATCCGTTCATGCGGTTTTTTGCAATTAAAAGATTCAAAGGGCCTGAGAGGTGAATAATTTCGCGGCAACCCGATTTAATCATATAGCTTACCCCGTCAAAAGCGCCTGCCTCGTCGTCAACGACAACCCTGTCGGTCTCTATTTCATTGCATATCCTGTCGAAAAACACCAGGGGTATCCCGTCTGAAGTGATTTTTCGGAAATGATCAAAATTGCTCGTCATCTTGCATAGAGATACGAGGATTCCGTCGACCCTGCTCGAGAGAAGGGTTTCGACAGCCTTGACCTCCCTCTCATAAGACTCATTTGACTGGCAGAACATGACGTGATAGCCTGAGTCGTAAGCCAGGTCCTCGATGCCGCTTATAACTGTCGAGAAGAAATAGTGAACAATCTCAGGAACAATAACGCCAATTGTCTTGCTCTTGCCTCCCTTGAGACTTAAGGCAATCGGGTCGGGTTTATAATTCCATCTCTCTACAAGTTCCCTGACTGCTTTTTTTGTTGCAGAACTGATATCGGGATGCCCCTTTAGCGCCTTTGAAACCGTTGAAGGAGAAATTCCAAGTTCCCTGGCAATATCTTTAATTGTTACCTGTGCTTTGTGCATTGTGATACAGTGTACTGTTTTACCTCTTAATTCCCGAAGTTAATTTAAAATAATTTATTTTCCTATAACGCAGAAAAATGACGCTTTCGGGAATGATTCCGTTTACTGAATGGTTACAATTTCTCCATAAAACCATATATGGGTCATTAAATTTCCTAACTTTATTGAACATTTCAAACGTTTGCGGTACGGTATGTTAATCGCTTGAAAATTAATGAATTCAATTGTTTGAAATTAGTATTTCTTTTTTACATTTGTTATTCTGAAATTTCACAGAAAAAGTAAACATTTTTTATAATTCTAACTATTGTAATCTTAAACCAGACATCCAATGAAAAAACGACTTTTATCGATGCTCTCCCTGCTTTTTCTTGGAATTCTTCTTGCCGGGGCTATAAATGCCCAGGGGACTAGAGTTACAGGTAAGGTGACGGATGCAGCAGATGGTTCCGCTTTGGTTGGTGTTACCATCCAGGAAAAGGGAACTACAAATGGGACACTGACAGACGGCTCAGGCAATTTTGCCCTGACAGTTTCGCCCACGGGAACTCTGTTAGTTTCGTATGTTGGTTACACAACCCAGGAGATCGCAGTAAATAACCGTACCTCCATAAACGTTTCTCTTGCGGTTGGATCACTAAACCTTCAGGAAGTAGTGGTAATCGGTTATGGTACCGTTGCAAGGAAAGATGCAACAGGTTCTATTGCTGCAGTTGCCGAAAAAGAATTTAACAAGGGATCCGTTTCCTCACCCCAGTCTCTTATCACAGGTAAGATTCCGGGCGTTTCCATAACCAATGGGGGTGGTGATCCTTCATCCTCATCGACTATCAGGATCAGGGGCGGATCATCAATGTCAGCCAGCAACGATCCTCTTATAGTTATCGATGGTGTTCCTATCGATAACAGAGGCGTATCGGGTATGCCGAACTCACTGAACCTCCTGAACTCGAATGATATCGAATCATTCACAGTTCTCAAGGATGCTTCTGCAACTGCCATTTACGGCTCCAGGGCCTCCAACGGGGTTATTCTCATCACAACCAAAAAAGGTATCCTAAGCAAACAGCTGAAAGTCACCTATGACGGATCAGTATCATTTGGCACCAAAACAGGCGAGATCGATGTTCTGAACACTCTTGATTATATCAAGCTTGTCATGAATCATTTCGGCGGTACCTCTGCTGCTGCAAAGCTTCTCTCTCACGATGACACAAACTGGCAGGACAAGATTTACCAGACTGCAGTTTCTCAAGATCATAACCTGAGCCTCTCAGGAAGTGTCAGGATGGTTCCTTTCCGCGCATCAGTAGGTTATACAAACCAGTCAGGTCTTCTGAAGACATCAGGACTTGAGAGGGTTACCGGTGCATTGAACCTGAATCCATCATTCCTTGATAATCATCTTACCGTAACAGTCAACTCCAAATTCATGCATATCAACAACACGTTTGCAGACTGGGGTGCTGTAGGTTCTGCTATGCAATTCGACCCGACAAAACCTGTTTACAATACAACTGGTCTCTGGGGCGGCTACTGGAACTGGACAGACGCTACCGGAGCTCCTATGGCAGCTATTGCACCACGCAACCCGGTGTCACAGCTTTATATGAATGACAACACGTCAGATGTAGACAGGGTTCTCGGTAATGTTCAGATCGATTATAAAGTTCATTTCCTTGATGGTCTTAAAGCTACCTTAAACCTTGGAGGCGACTTTTCAAAGAGTAAAGGGAAAACATTCGTACCTGAAAATGCTTGGTGGAATTATGACGCCACATATGGAGGCGGTTATAAGCAATATTATGACCAGAACAAGAAAAATGAACTTCTTGATTTTTACCTTAATTACAAGAAAGATCTTCCATCTATAAACAGCAGGTTAGATGCAACTGCAGGTTATGAATGGCAATATTTCTACTCGAACGACTCTACTTATTCATCCAATGTCGCAGGAACTCATAACATTCAAACTGACCTGCGCAACTCAACGGAAAGTTATCTCGTATCATTTTTCGGCAGGGTAAATTATGTTTATGCTGATAAATACATGCTTACCGCAACATTCCGTGCAGACGGTTCATCAAGGTTCGCCACGGGTAATAAATGGGGTATGTTTCCATCAGTTGCTTTGGCCTGGGATATGAAACAGGAGGAATTCCTTAAGAGTTCCAGTATTTTCAGCACAATGAAGCTTCGTCTTGGATACGGTATCACTGGGCAGCAGGATATAACTTCAAGCGATTATCCTTACCTGCCGGTTTATAAATTTGGTCAATCAACGGCCCAATATCAGCTTGGCAACACATTCGTCACGACCATCCGTCCTTCCGGTTATGACCTCAATCTTAAATGGGAACAGACAACGACATACAACGTCGGGATAGATTTCGGCTTGTTGAAAGACAAGATCACAGGTACAATTGATGTTTATGACAGACCCACAAAAGACCTGCTTAATACAATTGCCCCTGCAGCCGGTACAAATCTTACAAACCAGATCCTTACTAACGTAGGGAACCTTGTCAATAAGGGCATTGAGTTCGGACTCAATTACAGGGCAATTGAAACACAAAATATCGACTGGTCTATCGGAGTGAATGCAACATTCAACCACAATGAGATCACCAAACTTACTTCGTCTAATGACCCGAGTTATCAGGGTGTCACAACTGTCGGTGGAATTGCAGGTGGTGTTGGTAACTATATACAGATTAACTCAGTTGGCTATGCATCCCGCTCATTTTATGTATACGAACAGGTTTATGATGCTGATGGCAAGCCTATCGAAGGTCTTTATGTCGACAGGAACAAGGATGGTAAATTCAGTGAGCTCGACAAATACAGAGCAGGCAGCCCAGATGCAAAACTGCTGGCAGGGATTTCTTCCAACTTCAGATATAAAAACTTCGATTTCAGCTTTAACGGAAGATTAAGCCTTGGCAACATTGTTTACAACAATATGTCATCCAATCACGGATCATACAGTGAGATTTACAGCTCTGTCGGCGTCCTTAACAACATCAATGGAAGCATTCTCAAGACCAATTTTGCAAATCCACAGTACTGGTCAGACTATTACCTTGAGGATGGTTCATTCTTCAAAATGGACAATATGACACTTGGCTATAATGTCAAGAAACTCTTTAACGATAAGAGCAATATGAGAATCTACGGATCCGTCCAGAATCTCTTTACTATTACCAGATACACCGGTCTTGATCCGGAAATCTATGGCGGAATCGATAATAACATATATCCGCGGCCGAGAACATTTATGCTTGGTGTAAACCTGGAATTTTAATTTTAAAAATCTGAAACAATGAAGACAAAATATTTTAAAATCTTATCCGCTTCCATTGTTGTGATGCTTATTGCATTCACATCATGCGTCAAAGATTTGAATACTGTTCCGATCGATCCCAAGGTAATCACCTCAGCCAATGTTTACTCGGATGCCAATGCATATTACGGTGTGCTGGCAAAATGCTATGCAGGACTTGCACTTTCAGGGCAGCAAGGCGGAGCCGGTGATCCGGACATCTTCGGTATTGATGAGGGCTTTTCACAGTACCTCAGGCAGTATTTCAATGCACAGGAGCTTACCACCGACGAGGCTGTCATAGCCTGGAACGATGGTACTCTGAGAAACTACCACGAACAGAACTGGACTCCAGCGGGCGAGTTTATTGGTGCTATGTATAACAGGCTTTATTACCAGATCTCATTATGCAATGAGTTCATCAGGGAAGCTTCCGATGCAAAAATAGACGCAAGAGGTATTACCGGCGCCGACAAAGCTGCTGTTCAGACATACAGGTCTGAAGCAAGATTCCTGAGAGCTCTCAGCTACTGGCATGCAATTGACTTGTTCGGGAATGTTCCTTTTGTTGATGAGAATAGTACGGTTGGATCGACCGCGCCACAGCAGATAACGCGAGCAAACCTGTTTACATACATTGAAAGCGAACTGAAGGCTATCGATGCTACTCTTCTGACACCCAAGTCGGTTTACGGAAGAGCCGACCAGGCTGCAGCATGGATGCTTCTTGGCAAACTCTATCTTAATGCAGAGGTTTATACCGGCACTGCCAGGTATACCGATTGCATAACTTATATGAAGAAGGTGATTGGTGCCAACAAATACACTCTCACTACGAAATATGCGTATGTTTTCAAAGCCGACAACAACACTTCAAATGAGATAATTTTCCCGATTAATTTTGACGGAATCCACTCAAGAACCTATGGTGGAACCACTTACATCATTCATGCAGCTATTGGCGGAAGTATGAACGCTGCCGACTATGGCATAAGCGGTGCATGGGGCGGTCTCAGAGTAACCAGCGCATTTGTTGACAAGTTCTCCGATATTACAGGAGCTACCGATAAGAGAGCAATGTTCTATACAAGCGGTCAGAACAAAGCAATAAGTGATATATTCTCCTTTACTGATGGTTATGCAATTACCAAATGGACCAATATGACATCTGCAGGTGTTGCCGGTTCGGACCAGACTTACACCGATACTGATTTCCCGGTATTCCGTATGGCTGATGCTTACCTGATGTATGTTGAATCTGTTGTAAGAGGCGGTACAGGCGGCACAACTACTGACGCACTGACCTATTTCAACAAAGTAAGAGAGAGAGCTTATGGCGATACATCAGGCGACTACTCTGCTTATGGCGATATTACTCTTCAGGTCCTCCTTGACGAAAATGCCCGTGAATTTTACTGGGAATGCCACAGGAGAACAGACCTGATCAGGTTTAAAAGCTTCAGCAAATCATCATATCTATGGCCCTGGAAAGGCGCTGTAGCAGCAGGCAAGAGCCTTGATGATTATCACATGGACCTGTTCCCGATTCCATCGACGGATATCAATGCCAATTCGAACCTTACTCAGAATTTGGGGTATAATTAAATCTTTAAATACTATCTGAAATGAAAAAGATAAGCTTTATATTATTAATTGCCGGGCTCTTTACTATAATCAGCTGCCAGGACCAAGAGAAAGGACCGGTTGTATTATCTACACCGGGGATACCTACGATCTCTGTTCCTGCTTCCGGATCAAGCCTTGTAATGACAAAGCCTGATGCCGACAGGAAGGTGGCATTTACATGGAGCTCTGCTGATTTTGGCACGCCTCTTGGAGTCCTCTATACCATCCAGATCGCAAAAGCCGGAACCAACTTTTCACCATTAGTGAATGTGGCCAGCGTCAACGCACTGACCGATACACTCAAGTATTCTGAATTCAACTCGAAGCTTGTTTCGCTTGAGGCAAACATGGAAGTTGCTAACTCAATTGACATGAGGATAATAGGAATAATTCCTAACTCAAACGCTGATACAGTTATTTCCAACAAGATCACCATGAATATCACTCCGTACACTGCCAAGGATTTCATCTACCTTGTAGGCGCATTCAACGGCTGGAATGCCGGTGCAGCTCCGGCAATGAACAGAAACCTTCCCGGACTGAAATATGAACTCTATGTCAACTTAACGGCAGGTAACCTGGAATATAAGATCATCCCTACCCAGGGTTCATGGAACAATGATATGGGTGATGATCCGGCTCATACCGGACACCTTTTAGTTACCGGCGAGAATAACATGTGGGTGGCAGCACCAGGCTATTACAGGGTTAGTGTCGACCTTACCAATATGACCTGGAGCGCCTTGGCTACCACATGGGGTATAATCGGCGGATTCGTAGGCAATAGCTGGGGAACCGATTATGCAACGTTAACATATAATGCCGTAACCGGAAACTGGGAAGGCACATTCACAACGACTGCTGCTGTCGACTGGAAATTCAGAGCTAATGCTGACTGGGGACTTAACTATGGTGATAACGGCGCTGATGGCAAGCTCGATGATAACGGTGCTAATATTTCAACAACCGTTGCAGGAACGTATACCGTTACCCTGAACCTGAACCCGACCGGAAATCCACAGGCTTACACCTATACCGTTGTAAAGAATTAAATTCTTTGCATTGAAATAACTTAAAGGTCACTGCAGGATTTCTGCAGTGACCTTTTTCTTTTTTAGTACCTTAGCAGAATGAAGAAATATTGAAATGATCAAACACAGATTATACATATTTCTCTTTCTCCTTTTACTCATTGAATGCAGTAAAACCGGGCCATATATACCTCCTGTTGTCGATGAACGCGTCACATATTCTGCCGACAAATTTGTTATGGGTGCAGATCTGTCATATGCTAATCAGATACTTGACCACGGTGGATTTTATTATGATAGCGGAGAACCCGGGGATCCCTATGCGATCTTCAAAAATCACGGAGCCAATGTCATCAGATTCCGTCTTTTCTATAACCCTCTCTGGACAAAAGAGGTGTATGGCACTGACGGTGTGCAGATGTATAACGATTTCAACGATGTGAAAAAAGGGATCGGAAAGGCAAAAGCAGCAGGGATGCAGGTCTGCCTCGACTTTCATTATTCTGATTCCTGGGCCGATGCCGGTAAGCAGGTCAGCCCCGCAGCCTGGCAGTCACTTACTCTTCCTGTTTTGAAGGATTCACTCTATAAATATACCTTAAGGGTAATGCTTGGCCTGAAAGATGCAGGCCTGATGCCCGAGTTTGTTCAGCCGGGGAATGAGATTAATCCCGGAATGCTGCTTCCAAAAGGTGACAGATGGGCAAAACCCGACTCACTGGTTTATCTTCTTAATGCCGCAATCAAGGCAATACGGGATGCCGGGGTACAGGACTCAATAAATCCTAAAATAATTATTCATATAGCGCAGCCGGAAAATGTAAGCAGCTGGTTCAACGGTCTCTCTGACAGAGGCCTCACAGACTATGATATTATCGGTTTCTCATATTATTATAACTGGTCATCTACTCCCCTTTCCGGCCTTAGCAGCCTTGTCTCCCAGATTAAATCCACGTTCAACAAAGATGTAATGGTAATGGAGACAGCATATCCATGGACAACAAGCGGTTCCGACAGCTATCCTGATATTATCTCAACATCTTCACTGGTATCAGGTTATCCGGCTTCTACCTCCGGACAATACAAGTACCTGCATGATCTCACCCAGGCTGTAATAAGCGGAAAAGGCAAAGGCGTTTTTACATGGGAGCCCGACTGGATCACTTCACAGATGAAAGACCCATGGGGAATAGGTTCACCCTGGGAATGCAATACTTTGTTCGATCTGACCGGGAATGCTATAACCGGGATCCGGTTTATGTCGGATAAATATAATTTCTGAAACACGGAATTCATATATTCAAACGTTTGCTGTTATAGCTCTTCTCTATAACACTGTAAATTAGTGTTTTTCGAACGTTTTATTTAACTTTACCTTTTGCTGATTACATTAATAGATACAGAGATGCTCAAGCGCCTTTTTACCATAATAATACTTGTCATCCAGGTCAGTTACCTTGGAGCTCAAATGGTTTATACCGATCCGGCAATCCCGGTTAACGGAAAACCACTCAAGATCTATTTCAATACATCTCTAGTGACGTCAGATGCTAACTTTAAGAATTATTCCGGAGATGTTTATGCCCATACCGGCGTGACTTTAAAAGGAGTCGACTGGCAGAAGGTGGTGGGTATCGGCTGGGGGGATATTACCGAGCCAAAACTGACTTCACTTGGAAGTCACCTTTATGTATTGAATATACCCGATATAAATATTTTCTATGGCCTGGCATCGACGGATACTGCCACAAGGATTTGTATTGTTTTCCGCAGCTCCGACGCAACAAAGCAAACAAGGCCCGATTTATTTCTTAATGTTTATCAGCCCAGCCTCAAAACTTCATTCGTGCTGCCCGAACAGAATTCCCTTATTGTCCGTCTGAATGCTGCCATTCCTTTAAAAGCTGCTGCAACTGATGCCGATTCAGTATCTCTGTTTATAAATAATAAATGGATAAAAAAAGGCAAGACTGCGGACCTGGTGACCGATACTCTGACAGCAGATCAATATGGTGAGTTCTGGGTCAAATCCATAGCATGGGCAAATAACAAATTTGCCGCAGATTCATTTTTCTTTTATGTAAGGGAGCCGGTTGTAACCGAGGCACTGCCGGCCGGGCTCAAAGACGGAATAAACTATACAGGCAGCACTTCAGCCACGCTCGTGCTGCATGCTCCATATAAAAATTATGTGTTTGCCACTGGCGATTTTACAAACTGGACTGCCTGCGATAAAGGATATATGAAAAAAACGCCAGATGGTGAAAGATACTGGCTTGAGCTGACCGGTCTCACGCCAGGCAAAGAGTACAGGTTCCAGTATATTGTCGACTCCTCATTATATATAGCCGATCCGTATGCAGACAAGGTTCTTGATCCGGTGAATGATCCATATATAACCTCCGCAACATATCCCGGGCTCATTGCATACCCGAAAGATAAGACCACCGAAATTGTATCGGTTCTTCAGACTTCCCAGGTGCCATACTCATGGACCACGACAGGTTACACGCCTCCAGCAAAATCGAAGCTTGTGATCTACGAGCTTCTTATCCGCGATTTCCTGGCAAATCACGATTTTAAAACTCTTATTGACACTCTTTCATACCTCGATGATCTTGGCGTGAATGCAATAGAATTAATGCCGGTCTGTGAATTCGAAGGAAACCTGAGCTGGGGCTATAACCCGTCATTCTATTTTGCCCCTGATAAATATTATGGTCCAAAGAACGACATGAAAGCATTTGTCGACAGCTGCCATGCCCGCGGCATTGCCGTTATAATGGATATCGTTCTCAACCATTGCTTCGGCCAGTCCCCGTTCGTCCAGCTTTATCTCGATTATTACGGAACCGACCAGATATTCATGAAGCTTCCGAATCCATGGTTCAATGCCAGCTCTCCGAATACCACTTATAAATGGGGAGCCGACTTCAACCACGAAAGCGCATCTACACAGGAGCTTGTCGACAGAATAAATGCCTACTGGCTTACAGAATATAATGTTGACGGTTTCCGTTTCGACTTCTCCAAGGGATTTACAAATACTCCCGGTGAAGGTTCTGCCTATGATGCCTCGAGAATCGCAATCCTGAAAAGGATGGCCGATAAGATATGGAGCGTGAAACCTTCTGCTTATGTCATTCTGGAACATTTTACCGCTGATGCCGAAGAGCAGGAGCTTGCCAACTACGGAATGATGGTATGGGGAAACAATAATTATAACTACACGGAAGCGGCCATGGGATATCCCTCAGATCTCACAGCTGCTTCATGGCTTGGAAGAGGATGGAGCGTGCCCGGAATTGTTTCTTATATGGAGAGCCACGACGAGGAAAGAGTTATGTACAAAACTATTACCTATGGAGCCTCAACCGGTGATTACAATACCCGTAACCAGAAGATCGCGCTGAAGAGAATGGCACTCGATGCCCTATTCTTCCTGACTATCCCGGGGCCTAAAATGATCTGGCAGTTTGGTGAACTAGGCTATGATGTTTCAATTGATGACGGTGGAAGGACAAGCAACAAACCTATAAAATGGGAGTATTTTTCTGATGCTGACCGCCATTCTCTCTTCCTGTTTTACAGGCTGCTAAATAACTTCAGGAAGAATCTTCCGGTCTTCAGCACAACCAACTATTCATGGTCACTCGCCTCAACGGCAAAACGACTTCAATTGACAGGATCCGGTACCAGCATAAATATCCTTGGAAACTTTGGTGTAAGCGAAACAACAATAGTCCCGGCCTTCCAGCAAACCGGAAAATGGTTTGAGTATTTCACCGAGGATTCAATCAACGTAACAAATGTAAATGCTAACATAACACTTCAGCCCGGTGAATTCAAGCTCTATTCAACCCAGAAGCTAGGCTCTCCAAAGCTTGCACTTGCGATTGAGGATAATTATCTCCCGGTATATGAAGAGTTTGTTACAGCATACCCGAACCCGTCGTCAGGAACCGTCAGCTTTGAAATAAATAATGTCATCCCGGTTCCTGTCACTCTTACAGTTTTTGACATCTCCGGAAGGGTAATCAGGCAGATGAGAACAGGAAACATTCCCGATGGCAGGCAGATAATCACCTGGGATGGGAAAACGGAAAATGGCTCCGACGCCGGAAGTGGAATTTATCTGGTGAGTGTCAGAACCCCGCTGAGAATGCAGACCCTTAAGGTAATAAGGAAATAATTCATTTTTTCTTTAGGACCATCGCTGATAAAGGCTCTATTTTTATCTCGAGACCTTCATCCACTGATTTATATGATTCGTGGCCCGGTGAAAGTATGTTGGTAAAGGTTCCTTTATTTTGCACCGGAACAAAGAGCGATTCTTCTTTGCCTGACCTGTTGAATAGCGCAACAATCTCTTCTTTTCCGAGCGTCCGGGTATAGGCAAGAACCATTTTCTGATCGTCGGCAACAACGAAATTCAGGTCGCCAATAGAAAGAACAGGATTATCGCTTCGCATCCGGGTTAGTCTCTTATAAAATGCAAGAAGGGCAGTATCCGGACTTACTTTATCGACAGGACGTGTTTTTGACGGATCATAAGCTGCCTTTTCATCTTCATAAGTAATGTCGCTCCATACTACAGGCTTGCGGCAATCCGGATCATCAGCGCCCCACATGCCCACCTCGTCGCCATTCCAGATATGCGGAGCGCCGATAAATGTAAACTGGTGAACAAGAAGAAGTATCTGCTCCCTTCTGGTAAGCTCGTCGGGTTTGTTAATTTTATAATCCGGATTATCCGATGGTTTCGCATTGTACTTATCCATAGTCTTATTATAGAGTGAAGTTGAAAGTCTCGGCGAATCATGTGTGGCGGTAACATTCATCATTCCATCAAGATTGTTTTCGTTTATCCCTTTGTCAATTCTTTTTATCTCGCTTACAAAACCAGTCGGTGTCAGGATCGGCTCTGCCTGGCCGAAAAAGCCCCTTGCCACCCTATACCACCTGTAGTTCATTATTGCATCAAACTGGTCGCCTTCAAGATATACTGCCGGATCAAGAAGCTTATCGGGCCATTCGAGCCACCATATTTCGCCAACAAGGTAAGCATCGGGGTTCACCGACCTGACAACTTTCCTGTATTCGCGCCAGAAACCCATCGGTATCTCGCCTGCGACGTCAAGCCTGAAGCCATCGACTCCGTCAGAAGGATTACCGTTCTTATCCGGATCAAGCCATCGCTTCGACACAGAGAAAATATGCTGCTTTAGAGTTTCAGAATGGAAGTTTCCTTCAAAGGGCATCACTTTGTCGTCGGGAGGGATAATATCTTTTCTGAATACGGGCATCCACGGGTTATTTCCGCCCCAGCCCTGGTAGCTTAGTTCATCTTCAGGAGTTGCCGGATCGTCATATTGATTAATAGTGTACCAGTCGGCATATGGAGAGTCTTTCCCATTTTTACGTATATCGTTCAGAGCCCAGAAATCACGTCCTGTATGATTCCAGGAGTAATCCATAATTACCCTCATGCCTCTTTTATGGCACTCATCAATAACTTTCAGAAAAAGCTTATCAGCAGCGGTCCATTTCCAGGTTGAAGGATCAGCAGGATTCTCTGAATTCATTATAGCAACATCGCCTTTCGGATCGGGACCAAAGTTGCGGTCGATATGCGCATAATTCCGCGCATCGTATTTGTGAAGTGAAGGAGAATCGTTCAGAGGGTTAAAATATATTGCATTAATGCCGAGAGCGCTGAGGTAATCAAGCTCATCGAGAACGCCCTGCAGATCACCTCCATATCTGCGAGCCTGTATTTTCGAATGGAAATTGTTGGCTTTAATGCTGTCGAGCCATGGTTCGTGAGAGTACCAGTCGTGACCCCAGGGAGTGATCTTCCAGTTTGAAGGCAGCTGGCCGGGATATGATCCTTTCATATCGGCAGGGGTCGGATCGTTAGTTGTGTCGCCGTTCCTGAACCTCTCTACAAAGATCTGGTACCAGATGGCTTCTTTTGACCAGCTGGGAACTGAAACAAAAGACTTGTTTTCTGATTTTTGTTTACAACTACATGTAAGCAGGACTAAAACGGAAAAGAATAAAGAAAACTTGACTAATTTCATTATTTAAGAATTTAATCTGTATTTGTTCATTATCCCCCTTTCTCCTGCCCCCCCAACCCCCCTAAAGGGGGGCTAATATATTGCATATTAGTAATCTACCAATAAAATATGAATTAAGCCCCCTTCAGGGGGCAGGCAATGCATTAGCATTGCCGGGGGCCCCTATTTTACGAATACCTTATATCCCCAGGGATTAAGTGTAAGGTTTACACTTAATGGAAGGGATGTCTTTTCACCTGTGAAATATTCCGTGTAATCTCCTTCGAGACCTTTAAGATCAGGCTTGAATGAAACGCTTTTTTTGGTAAGGTTAAGAAAGACAATGACCCTGTTCCCGCTCTTCTCCCTGTAATATGCGAACACTTTATTATCCCTGTTTGTATTGACCTTAACCATCGGGCCGCCGAAATCGCCGTTCCAGAGTGCCTCATTCCCTTTTTTCAACCTTGTAAGGCTCTGATAAAAACCAGTGAGGTCGCAGCTGTCCCATACAATTGGATCCCTGACAAAAAACTTCAGTTTCTTATTAAGGCAATCTTCCTGTCCGCTGTAAATAAGAGGAACAGCCTGGTCAGTGAAGATCATAGTGGCAAACATTTTCTGAGCGTCGCCCATCAGAGAATCTATTGTTCCTGCCCATGAGTTTTCATCATGGTTAGTAAGGAACTGAAGACGATATGTGTTATTGGGATATTTGGTCCATTCCTTATTAAAATATTTTGCTACTGCATTTGCGCTGTCTTTGCCCTGGGCCACGCTATTCATCAGGTGATGAAGCTCCCATGCGTAATTCATGTCAAATCCCTTTTCAAGATAATTATAAGGTTCCTCTATTTCAGCCAGCATCAGAACAGGCTTAATCGTGTTAAGTTCTGTTCTTGCTCTTTCCCAGAACTCCCTGGGAGTGTTATGCGGATGATCGACACGGAAGCCGTCGACACCCATTTTAACCCAGAACGACATTGCGCTTATCATATAATCCTGAAGTCCTTTCTTCGACCAGTCTAGCTGAATAACGTCTGTCCAGTCCGTTCCGAGAGGAGGCGTGAATTTGCCCGTCGAATCCTTCATGTAATAATCAGGATGCTCGGTAGCAAGAGGGTTATCCCATGAAGTATGATTCGGCACCCAATCGAGCATTACATGCATTCCAAGGTTGTGTGCCTTATCCATAACTTCCTTAAAATCTTCGATCGTTCCGAATTCGGGGTTTACATCCATGAAATTCCTCACTGAATAGTAACTCCCCAGTTCACCCTTCCTGTTGACGATGCCTATCGGGAATGTGGGCATGAACCATAATACATCGGCCCCGAGGGCTTTCAGCCTCGGCAGGTGCTCCTCAAATGCCTTTAATGTTCCCTCAGGAGTATATTGCCTTACATTCACCTCGTACATTACGATGTTTTTCGACCATTCCGGATGGACTACCTCCGATACTAGCGGCTTGATCTCCTTCTTTTTTCTGAAGAGAGTGCATCCTGCTATTAAGATCGTAACAGCCAGGATAAGAGTTAACAGACTAACAGGCAGTTTTTCCATGGTTTCAGGGTTGAGTTTATTATTTTTCTATCGGTATGTTTTCTTTTCCGGAAGCAGGTATGCGGTAATTCTTCGAATATACCATTATCTGCAATGTCTTATCTGACATATTCCGGACGGTAATTTCCTTATGAGTCACTTTTACTTCGAAGAGTATTCCCCTGAACCTGGCATGGAATGAATACGATTTCCACAGATCCGGTATCATCGGGTGTATCTTCACTTTGCTGTCGAGTATACGCATGCCTCCGAACCCTTCGACAATAGCAAGCCATGTTCCTGCCATGCTTGTTATATGCAGACCATCTCCGACTTCATTATTGTAATCATCAAGGTCGAGGCGGGCAGTCCTCAGGTAGAGCTCATATGCTTTGGCAGTATTCCCGATGCGAGATGCAATGATCGAATGAATGCAGGCTGATAATGATGACTCATGAACTGTCATAGGTTCATAGAAATCAAAATTTCGCCTTATAGTTTCAACGTCGAACTTATCTTCAAAGAGATATAGTCCCTGCAGCACGTCGGCCTGTTTGATAAAACACGAGCGGAGTATCCTGTCCCATGACCAGTGCTGGTTAATGGGACGCTCTTCAGCCGGGACCTTATCGGCAGCCATGAGTTCCTTATCGAGGAATCCGTCCTGCTGAAGGAATACTTTACGGTCGCTGTCGAAAGGAAGATACATTTTGCCAATGACCTTCTGCCACCCTGCTGACTCCTTCTCAAAATTCAGGCCGGTTTTAGCGGTAATCTCACTGAATCTCTGAGGGTTATCTATCTTAAGCTGCTCAAGACAGCTCAGCGTATACGTTAATGTCCAAACGGCGAGCGTATTCGTGTACCAGTTATTGGAGACATTATTCTCATACTCATTGGGACCGGTGACACCGAGTATCACATATTTCTTCCTGTAGTCTGACCAGGTGGCTCTCTGTTTCCAGAACCTCGAAATGCCAATCAGAACTTCAAGGCCGTAATCGGCCATATAATAGATATCGCCTGTATGCCTTATATAATTGTAAATAGCAAAAGCAATTGCGCCATTACGGTGTATCTCTTCAAAAGTTATTTCCCACTCATTATGACACTCCTCGCCGTTCATAGTTACCATCGGGTAAAGAGCAGCCCCGTCTCTGAATCCAAGCTTGGCGGCGTTTTTAATGCTGGCATCCAGATGCTTGTACCTGTAAAGGAGAAGATTTCTTGCTACTTTCTGATCCGCTGTTTTCAGGAAGAACGGAAGAGCAAAGGCTTCGGTATCCCAGTAGGTGCTTCCACCATACTTTTCTCCGGTAAATCCCTTTGGCCCGATATTGAGCCTTTCATCCTTACCAGTATAGGTCTGGTTAAGCTGAAAAATATTGAATCTTATTGCCTGCTGGGCGGCAAGGTCGCCTTCTATTACAACATCTGAATATGCCCATATCTTTCTCCATTCAGCCTTATGGTCGGCAAAGAGCTTGTCGAATCCCGAGGCAGAAGCTGCTCCCAGCCGCTTTTTGACATCGCTCATCAGAGTATCTTTCGAATTATTCAGCGAAGAAAGCACGGAGACATACTTGATCATTATCAGTTCGGTGCCTGGCTTTATTTCAGTGAGATATGTGCTGGCAACATATTTCTCGCGATTGGTTACAGCTGGTTTTACTGTAACAGCCTTGCCGTTGCTGGTCAGGCTGCATGACATCCCAGTTGCGACATGGAAGTCTGTTTTCATTGTCCTCGAGATGATGATCCCCGTACCTGCAGATGAATTCCTTTCAACCTCAGTCCAGAATTTTTTTCCGTAATTGGCATCTTCATTCCTTACATCGGAATCAATGTAGGAATTGAACCCGATAATCCCGTCAAGATCCGTGGATTTAACTGAATACCTGATAATTCCCAGGTCGGGCTCCGACATACTAAGGAACCTCCTGATGTTGAATTCGAGAGTCTTATTCTTTGGAAGGGTTATTTTGAAGCTCCTGTCAAGGAAGCCTTCCTTCATGTTGAGAGTTCTTTTGAATGAGATGATCCTTGCAGTGGCAAGGTCGACAGGCTGACCATTAACAGTGATATCAATTCCTATCCATTTCGGAGCATTCAGAACTTTTGCAAAGTATTCCGGATATCCGTTCTTCCACCATCCGACACGGGTTTTATCAGGATAATAAACCCCGGCAACATAGGTTCCCTGGAGGGAGTCGCCTGAATATTGCTCCTCAAAGTTGGCCCGCTGGCCCATATAGCCATTCCCAATCGAAAAGATGCTTTCAGATTCCCTGTTCCTGTCGGGGTGAAATCCCTCCTCGATTATTTGCCACTCATCCAGTTTATAACAACTGTTCATATTTTTGCCTTTCTTTCAATTTCCTTCAGTTTTGCAATATCCATAAATGCAAGTCCCGGCACCACAAAATGAGACTTAGTAAGAATTTCCCCGGAACCTATTCCCACGCATAGCATCCCGGCATTCAGGGCAGCTTCGACACCTGCAACAGCATCCTCAAAAACAACGCAGAACCGGGGATCAGTATTCAGCATTTTTGCAGCTGTTAAAAATACTTCCGGATCAGGCTTAGCCTTGTGTACTATATTACCATCGGCTATAGCGTCAAATAAATTTCTCATGCCTACACGCTCCAGGATCAATGGTGTGTTTCTGCTTGCCGATCCTAATCCTATTTTAATACCGGCTTCCCGCAGCTCATTGATGAATTCGATGCTTCCGGGAAGTATTTCATCCGGTGTCATCTTTTTTATGTAATCGACATACCATTCATTTTTCAGGGCAGCATATTTTTCCTTTGTCCTGTCGTCGGGATGCATATTCCCAATTTCGAGAATTATATTGAGAGAGGCCATCCTGCTTACGCCCTTCAGTCTTTCATTATCCTTTTCAGTAAAATCAATTTTCAGCTGATCGGCAAGCCGCTTCCATGCCAGGTAATGATATTTGGCAGTATCAACGATTACGCCGTCGAGATCAAAAATGCAAGCTTTCAGATCCATACCTATTTCTTGTCGTCAACGTCCTTTACAAATTTCACCATCAATGCAGCAACCAGCATTGAGATACCTCCCGATATCAGAGCATTCATCGTATTGCCTTCGAAGAGGTGCTTTACCATGCTTCCAAGTATGCTTGCTGCAAGAATCTGCGGTATAACGATGAAGAAATTGAATATGCCCATGTAAATACCCATCTTGTTTTGCGGAAGAGCCCCGGTTAGCATAGCATAAGGCATTGAAAGTATGCTGGCCCATGCGATGCCTATTCCGACCATAGGGAAGATCAGCATCCACGGGGTGCTGATGAGGCTTATTGAAATAAGGCTGATGCCCCCGATCACAAGACATATTGCGTGTGTTATTTTTCTCGAAGTAAATTTTGCCATTACGGGAAGAAGAAAGGCCATTACTGCTGCAAATCCGTTATAGATGCCAAATAAAAAGCTAACCCAGTTGGCTCCTGTATTATACTGCACCGAGGTAGTATCGCTTGTACCATAAATATGCGAGGTTACTGCTGAGGTTGTGTATATCCACATTGAAAAAAGTGCGAACCATGTAAAAAACTGAACGACGGCAAGCTGGCTCATGGTGGAGGGCATATTTTTCAGATCGGTAAGTATTGAGTTAAGCCCGTTACTGCCTTTGCCGGCAGATTGAAGCATCCCTGAAATGATCTGTAAAAGCCCGAATAATGCAATACCTCCGGTAATTACATACAGTTGCTTTTCGAGATTGACTTTTGTAAGAATGAATGTAAGTGCCAGGCCGGCTGCAAGCCATATCAAACCCGGTCTGTAAAATTTTGTCTTACCCACAGTAAGCTCTGCTTCGGCAGCCGCAGCATTGGCAGCGGCTTGCGTTTCTCCCCTTGCAATTCTTTCCCCCTCTTCAAATTCTTTCAGCTCGTCGGGTGAGTATTCCTTTGTACGAAGGACGGTCCAGAGAACTGCAAGCAAAAAGACGCAGGCACCTATGTAAAATGACAATTTTACATTAAGCGGAATCAGCTTGCCCGGTGAGGGTTCCGAAGATACATGCAGCCAGTTTGCCAGTATATATGGAAGAAAAGAACCTGCAACTGCACCTATCCCTATGAAAAAGGTCTGCGTTGCGAAACCCCTTGTTCGCTGCTCTGTAGAGAGCATGTCACCGACGAATGCCCTGAAAGGCTCCATTGAAATATTGATGGAGGCGTCCATGATCCATAAGATCCCTGCAGCAACCCACCATGTTGGTGAATTTGGCATAAGAATAAGTGCAATCGAGGCAAGTATTGCACCAGTCAGAAAATATGGACGGCGACGTCCGAACCGGTTCCATGTTCTGTCACTCAGGTGACCAATAATAGGCTGCATGATCAGTCCCGTTACCGGGGCTGCAACCCAGAGAATAGGAATATTATCAATTTTGGCTCCCAGCGTCTCGAAAATCCGGCTGACATTTCCATTCTGAAGGGCAAATCCGAACTGGATTCCCAGGAATCCGAAACTCATGTTCCATATCTGCCAGAAATTTAAACGTGGTTTTGTTCTTGCCATAGTTTCTCTTGTTAAAAAGGAAAATCCCCTGAAATATTCTGAACTGTATCCAAAAATATATAAAATGATTGTCAATAAAAACTGCGTATGTCATTTATTTTCACGCAGATTCGTATTGATGTGAAGTAAAAAACAAGTGTGACTTTGTTTCAAACGTTTTCTGAAAAAAACGCAAAATAGAAGAGTGAAGAAAAAATAGTTTACTGAACCAGCGTAAACTTGAGGCTGAACCCGAAATCGGTGTTGGAAGTAGGAAAAGTTGTTGCCACAAACGGGTTATTCATAGTATGATCTGCAAATATCTGAAGATTGAACCTGTCGCTCAGAATATAGTCGGCTGTAAGTCCGGCAGAAAACACTTTAGACCCTACAACCGGCTGGTTTACATCCTCTACAAGCTTCCTGGCCAGAGTCTTATTGTCGCGAACCGAGAGGTCAAGCCGCAGGTTAAGATCGCTCTTGAAAGCTTTTTGCCCTCCTCCTGTCTTGACGATTATCTGTACATTGTCGAACCTGTAGCCCGCTCCGATAACAAGCTCATTTGAACGTGCATCAGCTATCTGGTTGCTCGACAAGTTGAGAGATACTGTCCGCGATTTCTTCCATTCGAATCTGGTCGTCAAGCTGTTCTTCCAGTTCATATCCACGTTGATGAGAGGGCTGAACTGCTCGGTTATGGTTACAGTGTTTATCTCGTACTGCTGGATGAAATTGTCCTGAAGGTCCCTGATGCTGGTAAGACCGTCGGCATCGGTCAAATATTCGAGGTTTGTGGTATAATTGCCAATCTGGTAAGTACTCCTGTACTGATGCGACAGGTTTATGGAACGGAAGACCTGCTGTACAAACTCGAATTTTGAGAGGCCGTCAAATGTGATCCTCCAGTTAGGCATCATTTTCATTGCTGTGGGGAATGTTTCAAGGGTAACTTTATAGGGATCGCTCCTGGTATATGCTGCTAAAAATGCCGGTACCATTACCTCCCTCGAGGTTTGCCCATACCCATTCTTATATGGCCCCACAATAGGATTGCCGGTAACAGGATCTATGTCAGGGTTATAACCCGGATCTATACTTGCTCTCTGGGCTGCCCTTCTTTCGGATATAATTACAAGATCCCTCTTGAAAGCTTCAAAAGTGGGAGATACATAATTATTGCTTTTCGAGATCTTTTCAAATGCAGTCCCCCATGAAATGACTGACATTGAAAACGATCCGTTTACAATTCTGTTTCTTGTGCTGTCAGGGAAGTTTCCGCTTGCATCGGCAATATAATATGAACTGATATTTTCGAGGAATCGCCTTTCGGCTCTCATGTCTATTTTCAATCCGGGAAATGGTTCGATCATGCTTTGTAACGATATATCCCTCCTTCTGCTCGAGACTGCAGGATTGTTCAAAAGAGTATCTGTAGAGATCCATCCGTTATTCATTGCCCTGTCAAAGAATTTCGAATCGTTCCACCCGAGTATAAATGGCCAGCCTGGGGCCAGAACATTATTATAATTTGACATTCCGAGGTATTTTGTCCCCGGCAGGTAACCCGGAAGGTACAGTCCATCTGAGTTCGTAATACTGAGTGAAACGGACCTGACTCCCATCAATGCCCTTATAAGGTATTCTCCAGTAAGAATCAGGGGGTTTTGCTTCAACTGCACCTTCCCTTCGATTGTTACCTGCGCTCCGTCGGCACTTTCGGCGGCGGTGAAGTTGACACGGTTATCATTCACTATATCGACCTTCCCTTTCAGCTCTTCTCCGTTCTTCTTCAGAACATGCACCTTTACATCCCTGGTCCCGAGATTATGAATTATACCCTTTGCAGCGTTAAGCTTGAAGTTTTGATTGGCCTTCGTAAATGTAACTGTCTTGAACTGAGTCTTTAATCTGTGCATGCTTTCAGGCCTGGTATCATTCTCGATCTTCTTCAGGAATTTCGATTTTGCATAGATCGCGGCCAGATTTCCCATTGCAGTGAAATTAAGCTCACTATGGTTCTTTATTGAATTACCTATGTTTATATGAAGGCTGTCAGGATATAGCGGCCCTGCAAGCCAGGTATAATCAGATCCATACCGGATGTTGGAGTTCAGCCATGAGAGAAGCGGAAGCTTATTGAGAGGAAGTGTATAAGTTACATTTATTACATGATTGTACGAAGTCGTCCTTCCGAAGTTCTTCAGGTTGGTCAGAACCGAATCGCGCCATATCTGATACTCACTGGCATATCTCTTCTTGTCCACCCCTCCTTCGGGTTCGTCAATCCTCGCAAGATTAGTCGCTGTAAAGTCGACTTTAAGCAGCCGCGTGACGTCATATTTGAAATCATATATCCTGCTCCACTCAAAATCTTTCCTGAAAGTCGGTTCAATCCTGAGATATGGGTTATCTATATTCCTGGTCTTTATCTCATTATAGTACCTGGTCAAGTCTGTTCTGAATGTCAGGCTCTTGGGAAAGACATAGAAATTGAAGTCCTTGATAATACTAAAAATCTTCCCGTTAAGGAACCTGAAATTCTTGAAAGGCATGATGTTTGCAGGCTGGCCCTGGAAATCATAGTTGAGCCCTCCCCTGTAATTTTTCTCGAGGTTGATCTCGGTCTTGATATCGCTGCTGGAAATCTCATTATATGTATAATTGGCGCTTAAGTTGGCTATATCCCAGGCATGAGGCTTTGCTCCCCGCTTGCCGATTCCTGCGTTGCTAACCGTAATTGTTTTTCGCAGGGCATGCTCCTCGGTCAGTGACTTTATAGAATCTCTTTCGGCCTTGTTCTTTGCCGCAGCTTCAGCATCTGAGAGTTTAATATCAGGATCGAGGGGGTTGTACTCCGGCTTGATCCTTGTTTCGGAATAACCTACATAAACAGGAAGCCTGACCTGTACTTTTTCAGGGAAGAACTTTCCGAGCTCTATGGTTGAAGAGAGATCATACTTTGAAATGTCCTCCTTGCTTCTTTCATTTATCTTGCTGTCAATGGTACCCCACCCGGGAGTGCTTTTCTGACCCACCATATCTATAGTTCCAAGATCGGCAAGCCGGGCCTGCAGATGAGCATTGGCTGCCCATCCGCCATTTTCGATAAAATCACTCAGGCGCAGCTCATTGACCCACACCTCTCCCCATTTTGTATAACCGTCGTCAGTCGAGGGACTCCTTGTCTTGATCGGGTTCCTAACGCCAATCATGAGTACCTTCACATTGCTCAGGTTTGGGTTTCCCGAGACAGATATCCTGTGACCATCCTTTACATAAACAAATACATCCGAAAGGCTGAGAGAAGAGCTTGGTTCATCCATTTGCCGGTTTCGTTCACTCTTTGCAGCCTGCAATTCCGACAGGTCGATGTCAAAGCTGTTCTCGGCAGGCCAGACCTGAGCTCTCGCAGCATCATCCTTATTGCTATAGTGACCCGGGGCAGTAAGCTTTAATGGTATTTCATATTCATAGAAATTGCTCTTGTAATCGGAACCTAACCTTATGAATGCAGTCAGTTCATTATCACGCAGTGAATGACCCGCAACTGCCTCTGCATGAACTTCCATCCTGAGACGGCGATACTCCCTTATGTCGAGGTTTACATTTTTGAATGCAACACGTGCATCGCCGTCTTCAAGATCCTGCACTTTCAACACCATAGACTGCTCATTAAGTTGCCTGAGCTGCGGGTTGGTAGGATCTGTCACCCTGTCGAATCCGGGAGGCAGAACATAATTCACAGGCACCTTGCCTGAGTTTTCCTCGATGCTTACTGAACTTATCTCAAATGTACCGTCGGTCGGTTCCGGAACTGTAACTCTTTCTCCGCCTTCCATAAATGCCAGGTTGTATTTCCGCCATTCTGCTCTTACGAGATCGAGTTTTGCAAAACGCATATGAACAGGCTCGCTGAAATTACGGAGGAACATCCTCATGAAACGGATTGACTTGAAATCACTGATGTTTCCCACAACCTTCTGGTATTCAGCTATCGGAACCTTAAACTGGAACCATTTAACCGGTATTTTATTGTTATCGAGGTCAGGAGTATATACAACCTCGTCGACAATATTATTCTTTCCGACTTGAAGATCTTCAGGCCTGAGGCTTATCCTGTACTGAAAATAGCTCTCCGTTTCGTTGAGTGTATTGTCACGGTTGATGTCTTCCATATCGGGAAGAGTGGTTCCCGATGTCGGATATGACTCCTTAGACATAGCCGATGTGGGAGAGTTGCCATCTACCCCGTTATAGTTCTTGTACCTGTCGAGGATCCCGAGCTGTTGATCATCATAATCGGTACCTCTCGAATAGTGAAAATCATCACCCGACGGATCATTAAGGATCTTCTGATAAGCAGCAGCAGAGGTTATCATCATCGATTTCTGAAGATAATCTGAAAAGAATGTCTTCTCATCTGAATCAGACAAGCCGTCAAGTCCGATATCCTGGTATTGTCTCGATTCCGACGAATTATCAAATGCATTTACAACGGACTGAATATTTGGAACCCTTCCCCATACAGTTGTATCGATGTTTATAGGAGTAGATGTGGAGGGAAGACCGTTTTCAAAGCTTTTTCTCGAATCACGCAGAATATCTTCTGAAACATTTCCAAGGTCAATGTAAAGATCTCCTCCCGGGCCTGTCGGATTTTCAACGAAGGGGTCCATCAGCCAGAACTGTATGTACTGAACGTTAGCAGTTTCAAAATCGCTCGTCAGAACCTCTCTCATGATTCCTCCCCACCTCGACTCAGGGTCGTTAAGCTTGCCATCGGAAGTGAGACCCTTGGACCATGGACCCGGATTTGTATCGAAGTTATACGGCCCTCTTTCATTAGGGTAATATGCAACGTTAAGTACCGTAATTGTAGTGGGAATACCGCTTTCGCTCTCCTTGTAAGGCCATAGCTCATTCTCATAAATCTCTCTCACAAAATGGCTCGATTGCTCTTGAGGATGTTCCTTTATATATGTCGGCGTAGAGGATCCGTTACGAAGGAATAGCGGGTCGATGACATACCATGCAATTTTAGCCCTGTTAAATCCGTTCGCGAGGTTATTGTTAAGCTTGGCCTCGGGAAAGAACTGATCCTGTCCCTGCGGAATGCTGGCCAGGGTCCATGCATTAAATGATTTCATGTCGAGAGGGATCTCGGCTGACTCAAAATCATCGATATAGGAGTTCCCTGCACTGGAGATTGCTTTTGAATGCCCGGGTATAAGGTCGGCAAACTCGCCGAAGAAAGATAATGTCGAAGGTGTTTTGGTATTGAGAAACGGAAGCTTGTCAATAATATTTGTCAGCGCCTGGGATTGGGTTTTGTACGATGTGTTTAAGCCCCATATAGTGTTTGATATAGGCTCTTCGCCATAATTTACTTTCTGGGTATATGGTCTTTCTGTAAGATGAAGAATAGTACCTCCTATATCGAAATTATCAGAAAGCCGGTAATCGAGATGTGTCCCCATAAGTGTCTTTGTCTGGAATCCGAAAAACTGGTTGTTCTCAAGTGATACTTTTATCGGGGTCTGCGATTCGATAAGAGCAGAATTGATTATAGTAACCGTTCCAAGGTTATAGTCGACCGTATAGTCGGTATTTTCTGTAAGCGGCACCCCTCCTGCAGTTACCTTGACGGATCCCTGGGGAATATTTGTAGCGTTAAGCCTTATTTCGGTTCCATATTCAGAGGAATATTGTCCTGTGAGCTTGAATTTATCTTTTTCAGCCATTTGCTGAGCCACGGTTTGCGTCGAATCATACAGCTCCTGAAAAACATATTTCTGGGCAATTATGGGATCATTGATCTTCGCCTTAAGGTAATTGCCGAAAGGCTCAATTTCCGGGAATACTATTTTCCCTTTATCGATCATAACCGTCACACCGTCAATGAAATCGAAGTACCCATCCGGCTGGCGGTCGTTCTGTGAATTCAGATTATCGAGGCCGAGCACCTGAAGAAGAATTTCTTTTTGAAGATTCCCTTCAGGCAGGTAGTTTATTGAGTTGCCGGTTTTGTCATCCTGATAAAGTACATTCAGCTGAAAATCCTTTGTTTCGAGTTTCCCCGAGCCAAGTGAATATATATTCTTCATCATAAGCTTCCAGGTAGGAAGCTTGGGTGTAAGGGTCGTACCTTTAATCAGTTTGAGGATGAGAGTCTTTGGAGATGCTATACCGTCAGTCGAAAACTCACCCACTTTATAAACCTGTCCGTTGAGAGTATATTCGAAAGCGACTGCAAGCACCTCGTCATTATTCAGGGCACTGTTGAGGGAGATATACCCAAGCTGGGTATTGACAGTATATTCCCTGTCGGCCAGTTTTCTGGCGTTCTCAATTTTTTCATAATCACGGCCGATCTGGAATGATGATGATATCGGATTAAAAGTGTTTGTCAGCTGATCCATATCACGTATCGCCGAATATGTTGATGTCAGCTGATCATACATGTTGTTGGCGCCATTATCGGGATATGCGGGTGAGCCTGAAGCTGCCTGGAATGCCGGCAATTTATTGTAGATATGGCTTTTATTCTCTGCAAGGTCCATCAATGCAACGATGTTCCTGTTGCTTCCTTCCTCAAAGCGGTTTGTCTTGTTTGTGACCCATACCTCGATCCTCTCAATGTTAACTCCCGAACTTACTATCGGAAGGTTCTTAAGTGCATCATCATAAATGTCCCTGAAATACTGCGAAAGAAAGAAATGGCGGTTTGCCTCATAGTCATCAACGTTTATCTCAAACTGTGTCTGCTGAGCTCCCCCTTTGGCCTCAATGGTCGATGATTCGCCTTTTTGCTGCGACATAACAGTTGTTACATTGAGCTTGCCGAACTGCATCTCTGTCTTCAGGCCGAAAAGAGAGTAACTTCCTGTTATCAGGGTTCCGGTAAGAGGAAGGGTGACATCGCCTGCTTCGATCTTTTTCAGTATCTCATCCTCCTTGCCGGCATACTGAAGCTTTATCCTGTTCTCAAAGTCGAACATGGCATCGGTGTTGTAATTGACTCCCAGCTGAACCTTGTCACCGATTGTTCCGGTTACGTTCATCTGTATCTTCTCCTTGAAATCGAATGTAGGAATTGTCTTGAGCTTCTCCGAGAGAGTCGGGTTTTCGGTATGCGAGATGTTAATGCCGAAGATCAGTTCGGCTGATCCCTGGGGAATAATATTTATTGTATTGCTTCCGAATACCTTATCGAATGCTGCACCGCCAATCTCTATCTGCGGAATGAGAGATGACTTGAAGCCGGATTGCTTGCCGGAGATCCTGGATTCCCAGTAATCGCGCATTGATTTCTCGTACTCATATTTACGGAATTCCACCGGGCTCATGTGAACCGGAGTCCGGTAATCAAATGATCCTACTTTCTGATAAATAATATATTCATTCTTGTCGGCATTGTAAATTACAGTCGACTTTATGTTCGAGGGGTTATCGAGAAAGAGGGGAGAATTGGAAGACGACTCCCATGGATTTCCTGAAACATCCTGCAATTTAAGTATTGATTTACTGGTAGTGTCTGCAGCGGCTGAACTACGCACAGCTACCTGACCACTTGCATCCGCTGGCCTTAAGATAAAAGCTGCGCCAAGTGCAAGAGATAAAAATACCAGAAGATTCCGATATGATTTCCCTGATCCCAATCCGGCTTATATTCCGTTTTACAAGTTCTTCAGCGCTTTCTTAATCATTTCCTCGACAGTCAGGTCTTTTTCCTCCCTCACAATCTTATCAAGTACTTTTGAGACAGCGCCTTTGGCAAACCCAAGCATAACTAATGCAGATAACGCCTCATCGCGTCTTGTATTGTCTGCAAATGCAAATATTTCACCGCTTCCGGCCTGTTTGCCTATCTTGTCCCTGAGGTCAACGATTATCCTCTGGGCAGTTTTTAAACCTATACCCTTTACACTCTTTAAAAGATCTACATCAGAAACTATAATTGCCTTTTCAATTTCAGCCGGGGTAAGGGACGAAAGCATCATCCTTGCAGTGCTTGCACCAACGCCCGAAACTGATATAAGGTGCCTGAAAATCTCCCTTTCCTCCTTTTCGGCAAAACCGTATAGCTGATGGGCATCTTCCCTTATCACCTCATGAACCAGCATTTTAAGCTCGCTTTTGCCTTCAAGCTTTGAATAGGTTGTAAGGGAAATATTTATGAAATATCCGATACTTCCAGCTTCGATTATTATGAAGGCAGGAGTTATCTGGGTAATGGTTCCTTTAATATAATCGATCATAACGGTTGTTCATGGTTATAAATATCCGGAGGCAGTTCATCGACCTTGTCGGAGTGTGTTTCTATATCCTGGTGTTTAAGAGGGTTTTTTGATATCTCTTCGTACATCTGCCTGTTTCTGAAAATAGTGCATGCCAGATAAAGCGCCTGCCTGAATGAGTTCTCAGAGGCTTCTCCCTTTCCCGCGATCGCGAAGGCAGTTCCATGCACAGGGGAGGTTCTGATAAAGGGCAGTCCGGCGGTGAAATTTACCCCTGAATCAAATGAGAGCGCCTTGAAAGGAGCAAGTCCCTGGTCATGATACATTGCCAGTATCCCGTCAAATTTGGAAAACGATCCCGCACCGAAGAAACCATCAGCAGGGAATGGTCCGAAAACAAGTATTCCTTCCTTTTCGGCCTGGTTGATAGCAGGAATAATTACATCGGCCTCTTCATTTCCGAGCAGCGAATTATCGCCAGCATGCGGGTTCAGCCCAAGCACCGCGATCTTTGGCTTGCGGATTGCAAAATCAAGAATGAGAGAATGGTTCATCAACCTTATCTTGCTGAGGAGCGATGGCACCGTGATCTGTTCAGATACTTCTTTAAGTGGACAGTGGCCTGTGGCAATACCAATACGCATGTTTTCGCTTATCATGAACATAAGCACTTCTTCCGCTCCTGCCTTGGCCTTAAGATATTCAGTGTGCCCGCTAAAATGAAAATTCTCCGACTGGATATTTTTTTTGTCTATCGGAGCAGTTACAAGAACATCTATTTCCCCGCTTTTAAGATCATCAACGGCTTTTTCGAGAGAAATTAAAGCAGCTTCTCCTCCCTGAGGAGTCGATTTTCCAAGCTCTACCCTGATATTGTCATCGAGGCAGTTTATCATATTTGCTTTTCTTGGATTTGCTTCAGCGGCATTTCTGATATTATTAAAGCTAAAATTGGTGATATTCAGGGCTTTACGGTGGTATGCTGCTACCTTTGGCGATCCGTAGACCACGGGGATGCAGAGATCATTGATCATACCGTCCATAAGGGTTTTAATAATAACCTCATATCCTATTCCGTTAATATCACCTTGTGATATTCCTGCAATTAAAATTTTTGGATCCATAATCTTTTCTACAATTTTTTATAATCTCCGGCAAGCTTCCTTAAAAATGTAGCCAGAAGTCTTAGTCCGGAGCCTGGCCCATCCTTCATACGATAAAAATCATTCTTTTTAAGCGACCCCGTTCCGGCAATGTCAAGATGAATGAGCGGGTAGCTGGTGAACTTCTCCAGGAACTTCCCGGCTGTAATCGCTCCTGCTTCCTTCCCTCCTACATTCCTGACATCGGCAACATCCGACTTGATCATCTCACCGTACTCTTCCCATAATGGAAGCTCGGCTACTCTCTCGTATACCTCCTGTCCGGATTCTTCAAGCAGCTTAATATATTTTCTATCGGCATTAGTCATCATTGCAATTGCCTGGTTGGCGAATGTAACAGCGGCAGACCCCGTAAGCGTTGCAATATCAATTATCAGTTCAGGTTTGTATTTCGAAGCATAGCTGATAGCATCGGCAAGTACAAGCCTTCCTTCGGCATCAGTGTTTCCGATCTCGACAGTCATCTTGTTGTACATTGTAATAATGTCACCCTCAGCATAAGCATTTCCGCCAGGACGATTATCTGTGGCCGGGATCAAAGCGATAAGATGAAGAGGGATATTATTCATAGCAGCCGTATAGAGAACGCCCGCCACTGTAGCGGCTCCTGCCATGTCGCCTTTCATATTGGCCATGTAATCGCCGGTCTTAATATTAAGACCACCTGTGTCATAAACAATCCCTTTGCCGACAAGAACAACCGGCTGCTTGTTGAGACACTTTGCAGGCTTCCATTCAAGTATGCAGAATACCGGAGGATCGACGCTTCCCTTGTTGACGGCAAGAAGACCGCCCATCTTGAGAGCTTCTATCTTGCCTTTAGTCAGGACTTCGACCGTGAATCCTCCCGCCTTGCCGATTTTCTCCACTTCCCTGGCAAGTGCCGGGGCGTTAAGGTGATTTACAGGCTCATTGATAAGATCGCGTACAAAATAAACCGCATCGGTGAGATCCTTAAGCCATTTTATTTCGGCTTTTCCTGAATCGCCATATAAAAGAAGCTTTGATGGATATTTGTTCTTCTTCCCATCCTTATCAGCCGGTTTATACTTATCAAACTGGTAAAAGCTAAGGATAAGCCCCTCGGCAAAATCTTCAATTGCACCTTTGAATGCATGAGAAGATGATATGACAAGCTCATTGTGATTATTTGCCTTAATGAGCTTTTTCAGCTTTGAAGCTGCTTTGCGAAGCTCCTCTTTCGACTTGAAACCGGGCACATCTTCCTTAATCCTGACCAGGTAAGTGCACTTAAAATAGGAATTGATGAAAACATGATCCTCTTTAGCTTTCAGCCGCTTCAGAGCATACTCCTTCTCCGGTTTGCTTAGTCGCAGGAAGTCAGGAATTTCATCCTTCCCAAGAATGCATACAACTGATTGATCAGGAGTTATTTGTGATATTTTGATTAATTCAGGCTTCATAATTATAATTAAGATTTTGAAAGGTTGTAAAGTTAAACAAATTATTGATTGTTTAGTTTTCAAACTGTTACCTTTGTAAGGGCTCATGAGGGATAGTAGAAGTGACTCTGTGCAACTTCGTGTC
>Ga0075520_1000043_pt1 | contig 37870 bp, 32 predicted proteins | sample NGEPerB_FD_75100 | JGI IMG/M metagenome (GOLD analysis project Ga0075520, IMG submission 75100) | Arctic peat soil microbial communities from the Barrow Environmental Observatory site, Barrow, Alaska, USA - NGEE PermafrostAB12-B | ecosystem: Environmental > Terrestrial > Soil > Wetlands > Peat ... | reverse complement strand
GTGATCTTGATTTGCTAGTCACGCTTGAGCCCTCACGGAGCCTACTTGACGATTAAACAGGACTTGGAAGATTTGCTCGTTTGGACAGTGGACGTGGTAACGGAAAATGGGCTTTCCCCCTACCTACGTGATCAGATTCTTGCCGAAGCGCGACCGCTAGCCACATGACGCTACCGACTCAGGTCATTTACCTGCAGCATATACGTGACGCTCTGCCCGCCGTGACGGACTATACCAAGAATGGTCACAGCGCATATATCGCTTCTTGAATGTCCTCTGCCGATTCTTGGCTCGCAGACACGCCAAATTCGGACAACGCGTCTACGAATTCGCTACGGCTAAGCCCGGCGATATCTGCACCCTTATCCTGTGAGACAAGACCGCGCTCATACCAACGTACTGCAATCGCGATACGCATCTCGCGGGCCACTTCATCGGGAGCACGCCGAACCGTAGCGAAGGTATCATCAGGAATCATAATGGTGACGGGAGACATGACCTATGGTGGAGTCTACCTCCAATGCGGTATCAAGTCACGCTGCCCGTGATTCCTGTTATGAAGTCGTCGAGCCAAAACCCGTGGCCGTTACTCACCTCCAACCCACTGGGGGCACCAACAGATTAACCCACCTTATTCGGATGGTCCTGTATCCATTGCTTGGCTTCGAGTACTAGTTGGAGCACCTGTGCCTGGTCGAAGGGCGAATTCGTCTGTTTGCACCATTGAATGAATATCGGGGTCATCTCCGCGGCACTGATGTGACAGAACAGGTAATTGACCCGCACCAGTTTCCTGAATAGGGCTCTCGGATCTGTCATTTGGCCCACGTTCACGAGGTAGCGCTTCAAGTGGTACGTCGTGAACGTGGGCTTTGCAGGAATCGACTTTGGTGGCGCAATCACGGTAGCTGCACCTGCGGCCTGGTTCGCGCATTCGAAACACTGATGCGCATCCGGCATCGCCTGCCGCCGCTTCGGGCCGATGGGTTCACCGCAATCTGAACAGAGGCGTGGCTGGAGCTGCATTCGAGTGAGGACCGCGAGGCTCACCATGCTAGTGCCGCGTCTCAGAAGTAACAATCGTCATAAGAACGAAGAGAAAGAGGGAAGCGGCACTAGGCAGGCGCGGAGCGCCTGAGGGGGGCGAAACCGGCAAGGCCGGTTCGGGGGGCGGGAACGCCCCCCTAGATAAACGAGTGCCGGCGCCGCGAAGCGGCGCAGCGGGGCGAAGCCACGCATCACAATTCGCGATTGCGAATTGTGAGACATGGCACTAGCTCCAGCTACCGATTCTGGCCATACAGCGGGTTGCTGAGCCGTGCCGCCTCGATCCGCCGCACCGAGGCCCGAATTGACAGCCGCACTGGTGGTGCGTTACTGGTAGCGCAACATGTTGCACCCGAAAGCCGACGCGATCATAGAACTAATCAAGGCCGTTGGGCAAAACGAATCTGCTCCAGGGCCAGCAGTTGCACCGATCGTCGGTCGGGAAGATAGAGCAACGGCCGCACTTGCGGGACATATTGGCGAACCAGCCGCGCAGGCGGTGCGTGTTCTCGCACATGCAATAATGCAAGTAGATTCGCCGCAAGGCACGCCAGCGGACCCAATGTGTCACTTTCGATCACTGCCCGGCTACCATGAGCTGGCTACTACTCTAGAGGGACAAGCGGATGCAATCGTGGGGGTCATTAACTCGGTTTTTCAAGCCGAATTCAGGCACACACTCATAGTCAATGCTAAAATAAAGACACTTATGAAGGTGATGCACGAGAGCTAGCGCCTGGGGCAACGTGGCGCGCCACGAGCCGTAGAATGCAATCTGAGTTGCGTCCGATGCAGCCCCAGCGGAAATCGCGGAAGTTAGCATTCCTGATCGCTCCCTTCTCCCCGACGCCTGGGTTACAATTTCTGGACGATGTCAGCTACCGCCGACAAGGCCAGAGCCCAGAGGCTTCAACGTCTTAAGTCGAGTCTGGGCAATTGCCTCGAACACCCCGAAGCCGCGCTTGAGACGCTCATGTTGGAGCTGCAGATCGGCGAGCTGCAGCCCGAGTCATGGGAGGGGCTGCACGCCGCTGCCGTCCGCGATGGCAAAGAGCCCGAGCTTGCCGCGGCCTACGGAAAAGTCACGGTAAGCCGCCGTTTGAAGCAGCTCACGCCGCCAGAACGCGCCAGCGTGCTCTTGCACGCCGCAGATTTCTTTCAGGGTATTCGCGGCGACGGTGCCGGGGCTGAGGGCTTTCTCTGGCGCATCCTCGAGTCGGTTCCCGACCATGCTGATGCCTTCGCCCGCCTGGAGCGCAGATGCAGCGCTGCAAATGACAGAGTCCGACTTGCCGAATTGTACGCGTTGGTCGCTGCCACGCCGCCGAGAACGCCCGGGGAACTCGCAACAGCCGCCCTGGACATCATCTCCATGCTGCCGAGTCAATCGCCTCTTTCGGACGAGGCCTGCCGAAAGCTGCTCGTGCTGTTGCCCGAGAGCCAGACCTTATTGGGGGTGCTCGAAAAGCATTGCCGAAACACCGGCCGCTTCGAGCTCGCCTGCGAGCTGCTCGAAGCGTCGCTCGAAGGTAACCCTGTCTCGAAGGTCAAAATGATTGAGCGGCGCCGCCATCTCATTGAGCTGTACATGGGCGACGCCAAGACCCCGGAGAAAGCCATCTCACACATCGAGCACCTGCTGGATCAAGACCCCTCCGACGCCCAGGCCCGGGCGGCAGCGGAGCACTTGCTCCGCGATCACAAGGTTGCCTCCCGGGCAGCGGCAGCGCTGCTGGCAGCCCGACGACAACTCCGCTAGCGGGCGTGAGCATCCGAACCCGACTCACCGCCGCCTGAGCCGAAATTGGCATTAGTGTACAGCCGGCAACGGCAGGTACGTAGTTTGCTTATAGGGGTCACATTCTGATTCCGATATCTCAAAAATGGTCAGCAATGACTGCTACGGTCACACAATTCCTGATACACCACCGAATCTGTTCGATGTCGAGTAGGGCAGCAGTGTATTTGGTGATTACTGTCGCATTTGAAGCTGCCCCGGGAGTCGCGGCAATGGGGAGTGCGTCAGCGACATTTACCGAACAGTCAGTGGCGACCCCTAACGGGTCGTCGCCACCCGCCGAATTGCCCAATTCGGTGCCAAGTGATTCGACAATTGGTTTGGAACCCAAAGATAAGGCAGACCGTCCAGGTGGACTATTCGGCCCATTTCGAATTGGCCCCGTGGTGGGCGTTGGGCTGCCAAACTTGCTAGATTTTGGCGTCACCAGTAAATTGACTCGGTATTTCGGCGCGGGTTTTCACGTGGGCGTGATTCCAAAATTCCGGATCAGTTACTATGGCGACGCGACGCTCTCGTTCGTAGAGTATGATGCATATGGACGCGTCTACCCATTTGGAAATTCCATTTTCGTCGGGGCTGGCGTGGGATACGCGACCGCGAGAGGAACGTTAGCAAGCAGTTATGATCTGACTGCTTATCAAGCAATAGTTCCAAGTCTACCAGCAACTTTCGTACTCAACAGCGAGGGATCCATTCACACTCTGATTCTGACACCCGAAATCGGGGTGTTTCACACGTTCGATTCCGGATTCAGCGTTGGCCTCGACATGGGCGTGCAAGTGCCAATCGCCCCCAGCGAGGTCAAATTCAACGTGAATGTGCCGCCAGGCCTGCCCCAAGCGGCGATTGACCAATTCGTAGTACCAAACAATATGAAAGTAAGGGACACGCTTCACACAATTGGCCGTAAGCCGATACCAACATTTGGCATATTCGTCGGATGGTTATTCTGAGCCGCGTCGAGTCGGATGTCGCTGCCTTTGCATTTAACCAAAACTCGATTCGCATTCTGCGCTTGTTGGCACCCGTCGAACAAGCTCGTCGTGGATCCTCTTCCGGCATAGTGGAACAGTGAGGGACTAGAGTCGCCCCCGCCGTGTAGAAAGAGCAGGACCCGATCTGACTTTACCCCTGGAGGCGCTAGCCAATGAGCCGGTGCTGCGCCCACAACAACTGAAGAAACCGACACCTCCTTGGGCACCGGACGCAGCGTGCCCGCAGGCGCGAAATTGGCGCGTAGATCGGCCAACGATGGTGGAGGTTTGCCCGCAATGGTACACGCTAAAACCATGGCTGGAATCTACGAACCCATTCCATTCGAATATCTCAAAATCCCCAAGAAAGCGAAAGCCCCTAGTGGCAAACCCCAGTTCGCTATTGCGACACTTCTGCTAGCCGCTGCGCTCGGTACCACACGGCAATCTGTCGCGACCGAATACATCTTTGCGACGTTTACCGGTGATGCCGCCGCAAACGAGAAACTGTCCATTTACACGTCTCCCGATGCTTTGAATTTCAATCTCTTATCCAACACCGGTTACGCGGGTCCAACGGGTGTCCTTCGCGACCCGAGCATCATGAAGTATTCGGATGGAAACTACTATGTGGCGTATACAACGGCCTCTTGGACGACCACCTCGACAAGTTTTGCCATCGCCTCGAGCAGTAATTTGATTGATTGGACCTACCTGACCACGATTGATGCGGGCGTTGCGGGCGCACACGATACCTGGGCGCCCGAATGGTTCAAGGATTCGGACGGAAGCGTCAACTTGATTGTGAACATCGACACGCTTGGAACGGATTCTGACTTCCGTTCGTATGTCTTTACCGCCACGGACGGCACACTCACGAATTGGAGCGGCCCCACACCGATCGGAATTGGTCCGAACTATATCGATACGTTTGTAGTGAAGACTGACAGTACCTATCACGCTTTTTCCAAGAACGAGACTACGAAGTACATTGAACACGCAACGGCAACGTCACTCACGGGTCCCTGGACGTGGACCGACACGGGCGATTGGGCAGGTTGGGGCTCGGGGAAAGAAGGACCAGCCTTGGTTCAACTCGACGATGGGCATTGGCGACTGTTCATGGACTGTTACACGGGTTGCGGATACTTGTATGCGACGGGCACCAATCTGACGTCCTGGACTGCAACCGCCGTAGTCCCGGGCGGCCTTTCCGGTGTCGTGCGGCACGGCACTGTGTTGAAAGACGATACTTCCGCAGGGGGAACCACAGGCGAGGCCGGAGGCGACGCAGGTGAAAATGGCGGTACCTTCGGCGGCAATGCCTCGACTGAGCAGGTAGGCGGCGCAAGTGGATTCACGACAGTATTCTCCGGTGGCACGACGAGTGCTGCTGACACAATGCCGACCGAAAGTGGCACCAACTGTGGTTGCAGAGTCCAGAAACAATCAAGGCCTACCGCGATGTTCTGTCATCTAGGCCTATGCGCGTTGATATTTGCACGCCAAAAACGCCAAAGCGCAAAAAGACGCGGCGAACGACGTTTGTTGGATAGCCATGTCTACGTTCCAATAAATCCACAATTCCCAGGACCGCATCGAAACGATTAACGCGGGCGGCTACCAGCCAAGTAGGCGCCCTCACAGGTCAGTTGCCCCAATTTCGATTTTGAAGTACATCATTGTCGTGAAATCCCAATTCGACGTAATGGTGTCGGCGCTTGCGATATCGCTCAGTTTGAGCTGCGGCACGGGTCATGACGTGGACAGATTCGGTAAGCATCAGGGAACTGGTGGAGGCTCGGCGGATGCTGGACCGGACTCGGGCGTTGGTGGAACAGGTTTCGATAGTTCGTACCCAGCTGTGGAAAATCGGGTCGATCTCAACTTCAATCTCGACTGGAAATACATCCAAGGGGACGTGACCAGCGCAGAAGGACCAGCGTTCGATGACTCGACGTGGGGATACGTCGATCTGCCACATACCACCAAATTCGTTACGCCGGAGAGTCCGAATGCTTACCTCGGCGTCTCTTGGTACCGAAAGCACTTTACCGTCAAGTCCGAGTATCGGGGCAGTAAGGTCTTCATCGAGTTCGAAGCCGCCATGCAGGCCGCGGATGTGTGGATCAACGGCGTTCACGCAGCGCTGCACCAGGGAGGCTATGCCCCTTTCGCCATCGATGTCACAAGCGAGCTCGATTTTGGTCACGACAACACTATTGCGGTAAAGGTGGATAGCCGTGCAAACGGTGGCTGGGCCCCGGGTTGGTCTGGAGTGGACTTCCAGTATCATGGCGGCCTCTACCGGAACGTGAAGCTGCATGTAATGAATCTGCTTCATGTCACTGACCCGATATTTGCGAACAAGACCGCAGGCGGCGGCGTATTCGTTACCTACCCGGCTGTCACTGCCGACTCGGCCACCGTAAGCGTCAATACCAATGTGATCAATGAATCGTCGACTGCAAAATCTGCATCGGTTTTTTCCGATTTGGTAGACAAAGCAGGGCAAATTGTCGGCTCTGCCATGGCGACTCAGGCAATTGATCCGGGCGACAGCGCCGATTTCGCACAGACTCTCGAGGTGTCGAACCCCAGTTTGTGGCATCCGAATACGCCCCAACTATATACATTGCGCACGACGATCAAAGATGGCTCAACGACCGTCGACGATACGGCAACGGCGATTGGTATACGACGCATTGCCTGGAGTCACGACGGAGGGCTGACGATTAACGGCAACCGGTTCAACACAATCGGCGTGAACATGCACCAGGAGATGTATGGCCTTGGCAATGCAGTGCCCGAATCGGCCATCTACTATGACGTAAAACGCATCAAGGATGCCGGCCTCAATTTCATCCGCGGCTCGCACTATCCCCATGCCAAAGCTTTTTACGACGCTTGCGATGCGCTAGGAATCCTCGTTCTAAACGCCCAAACAGGCTGGCAGAACTATAACGATTCGTCCACATTCAAAGACAATACGTTTCAGGATCTGCGCGACATGATCCGCCGCGATCGCAATCACCCCAGTGTCGTCGCATGGGAAGCTAGTTTGAACGAGTCGAACTTCACCGATGCTTGGGCTCAAAAGGCCGACAGCATCGTTCATGAGGAATACCCGGGCGATCAAGCCTATTCGGCGGCCTGGCTCTTCACTTATGCTGATATCTTCATTGACGCGTCTCAGCATGGAGTCCGCAGCAGTCTCGACACTCGCCCGATCATCATCGACGAATACGGTGATTGGGATTATGGCGGTGCCAGCTCAACCAGTCGGCAAGCGCGTGAGGCCGGCGACATAGCCATGCTTACTCAGGCCACCAATGTGGAAGACGGCACCAGCAAGAACCTAGGCGTCAGCTGGTATAGTATCGGAAGTTATTGGGACTACGCCGACTATGCAGGGTTCAGCGACTACGGGATAACCCGCTGTGGCATTGTGGACATGTATCGGCTGCCAAAATTCGCCTATTACTTTCTGCAGAGCCAGCGGGATCCGAACATCATAATGGACGGCGTCGATTCAGGACCTATGGTATTCATAGCCAACCTGTGGACGCCAACATCTCCCACGACGGTCCGCGTTTACAGCAATTGCGACCAGGTTTCCTTATATCTCAATGATGCCTTGTTTGGGACCAGCTCCCCGGACTCAGGCACTAATCTGCTTGGCCCACCGTTCAATTTCACGCTGGGCAATTTCACGCCAGGAATACTGCGAGCCGATTGTTTGATAGGCAGCATCAAAATGGCAAGCTTCGAGCGGCGTACACCGGGGCCCGCGGCAGCGCTGCGTTTGCGACCGGAGTCCACCGCGCTTGATGCCGATATGAGCGATGCGCGACTGGTATTTATCGAGGTGATCGATGCAAACGGCACTGTCGTCTCAACGGATAGCAGTCAAGTCACACTTACAGTGAGCGGACCGGGGAGTATCGTCGGGCCCAACCCTGTGACGATGAAGGGCGGTCAGTTAGCCACTTGGATCCGCGCAGGACGCGTGCCCGGAACGATCTCAATAACGGCAAACGCAGCGGGCGTGACATCCGCTACGTCGCAGTTGGTGAGTACTGAAGTTGCAGGCCTACCAACTGCGCCCGCTGATCGATGATGTGCTCCCGTCGGGATGGATATTCTGTGCTAGCAATCCAATCCGAATTACAATCAAGCCATTGTCGACCGCTCCAATTGAAAGTCAACCCAGGTGGGGTTGCTAAACAAGTCGCGCGGAGTCAGGGGCCGCGCGTCGGTTGCTGTAGCATTTCTACTGGCACGAATTCGGTATTCGGCCTACACGAAACGCCAACCATAAACGGTAGTCCACGCGCCGGCGCAAATTCAACAATTTCGAATATGTTGCAAGTGCACGCCGACAAATGCAGAATGTCTTGAGTCGTAGCTGGACTCCGAGTATAGGGACTGCTGTGACTCTCAGCTTCGGTCCTAGATTGACTACCAATTCCGTCATGGCCGTGTGCCTCGCGCTGCTCCTAGGCTCGTGCCTTGTCCCTCCTGACCCGAAGACAGCCGGCGCCAGTGGTGGCAATGACACCACCGCCGCCTCGGCCGAGCCACGTCCGCGCGAGTTTGCGCACACATCCGCGGAACTTCTGAAGACGGCGGGTCTCGGTTGGAATCTCGGCAACAGTTTGGACGTCCCCGACGGCGAGACTGCGTGGGGCAACCCGAGAGTGACGCCGGAGCTATTGAACGGCGTGGCGCAGGCCGGTTTCGGTCTAGTGCGCATTCCGGTCACTTGGGGGCGACATACGGGGCCCGCGCCGGACTATGTCATCGAGTCGCGTTGGATCGAGCGTGTGGACGAAGTCGTGGGCTACGCACGTTCCGCGGGCCTCTACGCTATCATCAATGTCCATCACGACGGCGCGGACGGCTTCAAGGGGCTGCAGTGGCTCGCGCTCAAAGACGCTTCAGGCAATACGACCGATGCGAATAACGCCCTCGTAAAAGCGCGCTTCACAGCGGTGTGGACTCAAATCGCGAGGCACTTCTCTGGTTATGGGGAGGAGCTGTTGTTCGAGTCAATGAACGAGATTCACGACGGCTATGGCACCCCCGATCCACGCCACTTTACGTTCGTCAATGACCTCAATCAAACGTTCGTGAACGCGGTTCGAGGCACGGGTGGCAACAATGCTCAGCGCCACCTGATCGTCCCCGGTTACAACACGAACATCGATCACACTCTCACTGGCTTTAAGCTACCGACCGATCCCACTCCGAATCGGTTGATCCTTTCCGTGCACTACTATGACCCCTACCTGTTTGCGCTCATGGGCAAGACGCACACCTGGGGCAGCGCCTCGCCGGGCCGGGACGATTGGGGGCAAGAAGATTTCGTGGTAAAGCAGTTCGACAGGCTGAAGTCGAGCTTCGTCGACCGAGGGGTGCCCGTGCTTCTCGGCGAGTACGGCGCGACGCACCAAGCGGGCTACGAAGACTACCAGCGTTACTACGTGGAGTACGTCACCAAAGCTGCAATCGACCGTGGGATTCTGCCCGTTTATTGGAACAACGGCGGTGGCGGCAGCGGGGGTGAAAAATTCGGGTTTCTCGATCGAAACACGCACCGCGCGCGTTACCCTGAATTGATGAAAGCAATGCGACGAGCCGCTACGAGTAAGTACTCGCTCGGCAACATCGCATTGCCTAAATCGTCCCAATGACTTGCACCCAAGTTGTGCTGATGATGCGACGAGCGCACGTCCGCTAATATTCAACTGATTCGGCAGCGCATCGACAAAATCGTCAAGAAAGGGGAACATGGCATTTTCTCGTGATGCCCCGAAGATTTTCGTACCACTCAGTTCAACCGGTGTCATCATTGCCGCTATGACTCACATCTTCAACACGGGGTGCGCGCGGGGATGGCAATTTCACTTGTTGGCAGCTCTCCTGCTCGGGGGCTGCGGCTCAGATGCTGGTGGGACCCGTGCCGGCACGGGTGGCACGGGTGGCACGAACTCACCGACAACAGGCGGTCAAGTTACTGATGCGTGGCGTGACTACTGTATTGCGACATTCAAGAGCGATGTTGCGATCAAAGATGCATTCGGCGACACAGCATTCACGGCGCGTACGGGCGAGCAATACCTGTTGACTGAATTTGACACAGTTGGTGGTCAACCGCGCGTCCAGATAGCCTATTTGACACCGCTTGGTCCCGATACCTACGATATGCCCGTCACTGGGGGCACGGATACATTCCCCTTTACAAGCAACTGCACAATCGATAACACGGTTCAGTACTATGCGGCGTTCGCGGACGTCACCTTGTACACGACGCAAGCTTTGACCAACAAGCTCTGTGACATACCTGCGGGCACCTCATTGCAACGAGACATGACGGTGAACGCCGGCTCATCAGCGGATACGTTCGTTCTCAGTGGTCCTCAGACATATGACATCATGCTCAACGTATTTTCAACGATCTGTGGCAATGCTACGGACGGCTTTGTCAGCGTTCCTGAAACCCAGGTTCTGGGTGTCACTACCTGGATCATCCCCATCAATGTCGTGCTGAAGGCTAAGTAGCACTTTGTGGACTCTCCTTGCTGCTCTGGGCCGATCTTCTTGTTGTTGCGGCACTGAATCGCGCAGTTCACGTCACGGCCCCAAGAACAGCAGGATGCCTAGAGTCGATACGTGAGTGTCGCGAACATGGGAGACGGCCAGCAACGCTCCCACTGGTAACGCAGCCACCGGCGTTCAGGCGAGGGTCAATCGGCGAACTTTGACGACCTTGTCGAGTTTTGCCAATTCATCTACGAGACTGTCCGGTACGGTTACATCGAGGTCAATCAAGTTATAACCGAACTTACCGTTCGACTCGTTCTTGAACGATACGATGTTCAGCCCCGCTCCACCGATGACGTGAGTAATCTCGGCGATCATATTCGGCACGTCTTGGTTGATAATGCAGAGGCGAGACTTTACAGTTTCGCCGGGGCGTCCATCGACTGCCGGCAAATTGACGGAGTTTCTGATGATGCCGAACTCGAGGTAGTCCTTCAACTGATCGACCGCCATGGTCGCACAAGTCTCCTCGGCTTCCTCCGTGCTTGCCCCAAGATGCGGCAAGCAAATCACGCCGGGGAGATTGAGAATCTCCGGGTTCGGGAAGTCGTTGACATAGGCCTTCAGCTTGCCAGCTTTCAGCAGCTCGGCCACCGAAGCGTTATCTACCACGGCGCCGCGCGAGAAGTTCAACAGTACCGATCCGTTGAAGCTCGCGAGGGTTTGAGTGTTAATCAGCCCGCGTGTCTTATCCGTGATCGGGACGTGAACAGTGAGGAAATCCGCGGCGGCGATCAGTTCTGAGAGCTCAGACGTGACCTTCACGGTATTGTCGAGGCGGTGCATGTTGGCCGGGCTCGGGAAAGGCTCGTACGCAATCACTTTCATTCCAAGCCCAAGAGCGGCGTTGGCTGTCAGGACTCCAATCTTTCCAAGACCGATGACCCCCATCGTTTTGCCTCGGAACTCCGAACCGGCGAATTGCGATTTGCCCTTTTCGACCTTCGCGTCCATCTCTTTAGCGTCGGTTACATCGCGCAGGGTATTAATCCAACCGAGGGCCTTGTCGACATTGCGCAAGGCGAGGCCTAGGCCAATGAAAACGAGTTCAGCGACGGCATTGGCATTGGCCCCCGGTGTGTTGAATACGCAGACGCCCTTGACGCTGGCCTTTTCGATTGTGATGTTATTGACTCCAGCTCCAGCGCGAGCTACGGCGAGCAAACCTTCGAAGTTGTCCGTATCGACCTGCGCAGAACGCACCAAAATCGCATCGGGCTTTTCGATAGCGTCGGACAATGAGTAGTTGCCGCCAAAGAGTTGTAGGCCTTTAGGGGATATTTTGTTGAGGGTTTTAATTTTGAACATCACGGCTAAGTTTCCCACGTGAGATGTTTTAAAACGCGCGACACTGGGCCCAAGTTGGCCCGGGCGGAGGCCATTCCGACCAAAGATCGGCAATCTGTCAACTGTCTTGACAGCTAGCGACAGGGTTTCGCTAGATCTAGCCTGATTTCACGCAATGGGTGACCTGAATGCCACGACCCATGCGGCCGCAGGGCGCGGCTCGGCGCCGCATGAACTGGCTCAGTCAGGAGCAAAGCGTTCAGTTGGTTGACCGCGCCGTGAATCCGGCAACTTGGTCTTGGCCAGGAGTCCAATTTTCTGTGGCCCAGATGAGTCATGAAACCGGTCAAGGAATTGCGGGCAATTGGGCTTATGCCTTGCGCGCACTGTCGGTGGACAATCCCGACAGGTTTGGTCACCTTCACGGCCGTGTTCGTTCCCCGCCGCCTCGATAAGTACCTCCGCGATTCGACCGCATTGTCGGTTGTCGAGATCCGTAGCGCCTGTCTTGCCCGACGTGTTGCCGTGTGCACGGCAGACACACCACAATCAATTGTGCCTGCCGCGGATTCGCTTATATTCGAGAACGACATCGTCACACTCGACGGTCTCGTCATTGGCCCGCGTGCCGAGCATAGCTATCTGGTCTTCAATAAGCCGCGATATGTCACGACTACCGCTAGCGATCCTGGCGGCAGAGCGGACCTGGGCCCGTGGCTGCGGCAGATGCCCAATGGTGTCTTTCCGGTGGGTCGACTGGATCGAGAAACTTCGGGGGCCTTGTTATTTACCAATGACGGTGATTTCTCCAACGCGATTCTCCAGCCGAATCATCACACGCACAAACTCTATTGGTTGTGGCTTGACGAGCATTTGACTGACGACGATCCACGGCTTCTGACTCTGGTCAGCGGGGTCTGTCTCGACAAGGATTCCGAACCATTGAGAGCTGTATCCGCAACCGTGCATCATCAAACCTCGGACTACACGGAGCTTCACCTAACCTTGGATGAAGGCAAGAACAGACACATCCGCAAAATGTGCAATCTTGTTGGATTGCGCCTCCTGCAACTGCACCGAAAAGCCATTGGCTCTTTGCACATCGATAATCTAGCGGTGGGTCAGTGGCGTGCGCTAAGCGCTCGTGAAGTCGAACAGCTGTGGTCAAGTTGCGGTGGCATCGCACGTGTAATTCGAACCAAAATCGCCGCGCTGACCCAAATGGCCAAGTCGGCGTGTGAGGCCGGAAGGTCCAATCCACGCCTGGAGATATGGCTCAAGGATACTGTACGTGAAATTCAGATTGAAGACCCTCAATCGCCCGAACGGCCAAGCCACCGGTGCCCGCACTATTTTTGAAGGTATGGGCAGCAGAAAACCGGAACGCGGCTAAAGTCCGGTGCTTTCCTGATGTCAAAGCCAAGCATTCACCAGACGAATATCTCGATCGTACAGCTCATTTGGCCGCTGCTCGTGGAAAACTTGCTGCGCACGTCGCTCATGAGCGTCGATACCCTGATGCTCAGCCACTATTCCGACAAGGCCGTGGCGGCCATGAGCTTGATCAGTCAGATCGCGTTTTTTATTCTGCTCGTCTACATGATGATCTCGGTTGGGGCGAGTATTCTGCTGGCGCAGAATCTAGGCGCGGGCCGGCGACACGAAGCAGAATTGATCGGCGTTGGGAGTCTCGTGTTGATGCTCGGGCTCGCTCTGACACTTTCAGTGATTACGTTCTTCCTGGCAAAACCAGTGATCGGTCTGTTTCATGTCGAGCCGGTTGTTGCCCAATATGCGCAACAGTTCTTGCAGATCTACGGGGGCTTGTCGACGTTTATGGCCCTCAATATCGCGCAGGCTAGCATCATCCGCGTGTGGGGCTATCCCCGCGCGCCGATGTGGGTCAATACCGGTTGTCTACTCTTGACAGTCGGTGGCAATGCCCTGTGTCTGTTCGGCCTCTTCGGCTTTCCGGTATTGGGAATCGTTGGAGTCGCTAGTTCGACCGTTTTCAGTCAGGTGGTGGCCTGTGTTGTCTTTCACTGGATCATCAAGCGCAAGACTAACATCAATCTGCGTCTGCCCGATGTGAAACGCATTCCGGGCTCCGTCTATCGTTCCATGCTGAAAGTCGGTGTCCCCACCGTGGGGGAGAACCTGTCGTACAACGTATCGCAAATCGCAATTCTAACCATGGTCGCCCAAATGGGCACAATGGCCCTTACGGCATACGGCATCGTCATCTCGCTACTTCGCTACGTCTTCATGCCGGGTGTATCGATCGGAAGTGGTACCCAGCTCAAAGTTGGCTATCTCGTCGGGGCAGGCCGACACGATGAGGCGACCCATAGGGTATATCGTTATTTTGGCGTTGGTGTTCTGATCTCGTTGGTTCTGGTCACGCCTGTTGTGTTCTGGCGTCAGCCGATTCTTGGTGTCTTCACGCAAAACGGTCCGTTGCTGTCCTTGGCCGCTTCCGTTCTGTTCGTGGCCCTGATCCACGAGCCCGCTCGCAACTTCAACACCATCATCATTCCTGCCCTCAAAGGTGCCGGCGATATTCGGTTTCCCGTATATGTCGGGGTTGTCTCGATGTGGGGGATCGGCGTGTTTGGGGCCTGGATACTGGGTCTAAAGGTCGGGCTTGGTCTGGTCGGTGTATGGATCGCAATGGCCGCGGACGAGTGGATCCGAGGGCTCATTATGTTTTGGCGTTGGCGTTCGGGGGCATGGAAATTGTGCTCACTCGTTAGCTCGCGCGAGCTTACAATCTCGGGTTCCATTTCTGAACCCAGCCCGACCATCCCTTCGCCAGCATTACTGCCAGTCGCCGAAGAGTAGCAACAGTCCACCCAGGCGACCGCCTTGCGTTACCGGGCAGTTCACGACCCCGAAGTACCCCGCACGGCGGTTTTTGGCGGCCTGTTTCCGGCTCAACGGTCACTATGACTTCCAGCAGCGGGACCAAGATATTTACAGTAACTGCAAGCAGGGGTGACTGATACTCGGGAGCTGCGGTCACCTTTACCGAGACGGCAAGCATCAGAATGTGTCCGGATACGGTCACAAGGCTGACCACCATCATTAATCGTGCATAGTGTAAATCTGTGAGCACGCATTGGGTGCCGTCGGGGATACTATGGAATGGAACGAGGAATTCGACACGGGATTGGCTGACATTGACGTTCAACACCGGTACATTTTCACGCTCATTCAGCGCGCTTATCACATGGACAATCGTACCGATCAGTCGGCCATTCGCCAAGTTGTGATCAGTTTGGAACGCCTCACTCGCTGTCACTTCGAGTGTGAAGAGTTACTCATGGCCACGTACGACTATCCCGAATCGGTGATACATGTGGCCGACCATTCGAAGCTATTGGTTGAGGTGCAGGGCTATCAGGACAAAGCGGTATTCAGTGCTCGTAAGCTTGCCCTTGTGCTGAGTAATTGGCTCACTTCTCACAGCATGTTGAGGGATCGCCAGATGGCAGCCCACGTTTTGCAGCTTCGTAACAGCGCTGATGCCGTGACGGCGGCTGCTCACACTGGGGATCATGGTCACGCTGCAATCGATGCAGCCAACTCGACTGCTTGGCTTGCTTGGGAAAACGCAACCAGCGAATACCGTGACGCCGTTGCAAATGCGCTTCCTGATACTGCCCTCCGAGGCGTCTAAGCGCCCATGCCTTTAAGCGCCGTCCGTGCCGCGCCAGCACCGCCAGCAGGCGACCGCGCCAGCAGGCGACCGGGGTTGGCGACTTGTCCGCCAGCGTGCGACCGGGGTTGGCGACTTGTCCGCTAATTCGCTAACGATCGCCGGTCCATGTACTGGCATTTATTGGGCTACATCGGCCCAGCCCCGGCGCGCGGCCCTCCGCTAGCGCTTATGCTCCTGCACATCAGCGAGAACTTGCGCCGCGTGAACGCCCGGATCGACTTTAGGATATACCTTGGCAACTTGGCCGCCGGGTGTGAGCAAGAAACTGACTCGGCTGTCTTTTCCGAATTTCTGTGGAACTCCGAATGCTTTGGCCCAGCGGCTATCCGGGTCCGCTATCAACGGAAATGGCAGCGTGTATTTGGCAGCGAATTGGGCGTGTGAGTCTTGACTATCCACGGATACCGCGAACAGGCGCACGTCAGAGTCGCGATACCGGTTCCAAACGTCCCGAAACGCACAGGCCTCTTTGGTGCAGCCGGGTGTATCGTCCTTTGGATAGAAATAGACCAGCGTTTGGTGGCCTTGCGCTTCGCTCAATTGGTGCAATTGGCCTTGTTGATCAAGCCCCGATAGATCCGGAACTTTTGCACCGGGCGCAAGGAGTGTCCTGGGCTGCTCAAGCGTGTGGCAACCGTTGACGATCAACATCAAGTACATCACGGTGGCTAATCGCCGGGGCGTCGAGCTGTTGCCGCTCTTACGAGATGCCGCGGTCGCGATGCGCTTGCGCCGCAGAACTCGACTTGGAAGGCCGAAGCAGGCTGCTAGTCCCAGGTTGTCAAATGTCATACAAGTATACATGGTGCGCGCGTCGCCTATGGCAAGGTAGCTGCGCCGGACCGGCGCCTGATCCTGGCCGGATCTGCCCGTCATGATGGTAGAGGATGGCGTCGAGTGCCGCCCCCATTCATCCGAATCCACTCTCCGAGCTGGGATACAAACGCCGAATGTCAGATTCAAGATGCTTAAAGAACGGACGTATCTATTCTTGACCTTACACACCGTAGAAGAGTCATAAGATGCTCGAGGTTTGGTTGAAATGCGCGAATATTGCGCGACACGGGTGCAATTGCCTTTCTAGTTGCGCGCGAATCGAACAATTGCTCGCTCGATGAGAGTAAGTAGACCTTCCACAGGTGATATTGCCGCTTTGCACACCAATTGGTGGTACAGTCCACGTTGAGCTTATTGCGAGGGACTCGATGATAAAGTCCGGTGCATGGCTTGGCGGTGTTAACACTATGGCAATGATTCAAAACGACTTAGTAATACAAGGGTTGTCCGGAAGAGTTGGCAGGCAGCTTGCGATGCATCGAAAACGAGATGGCCAGTACAAGGTTTGCGCTGCGCAACTGGACAACCATCAACCAATCCACATCGAAGCTCAAGATGAGCACCATCGGCGCCTGTACGAGGCCCTGCTCTACTCCGGGGCCACACCTCAAATTTCGAGCAACGCGGCCAGTGAGTTGTCCCCGAATCCTATTGGTGAAAGCGTTTCAGTGGCGGATGTTATCCATCCACCGGAGATCCACAGAATCGACGTCTCAAAGTACACCGGCCGAGCAGGTCAACTTATTAGCATCACTGCCGGAGATGACGTCAAAGTGGCATCCGTTGGTGTCCTGATCGTGAACGGAGAGGGTATTCTGGTCGAGAAGGGTTCTGCTATCTTATCCGATTTGAATCCCTATGCTTGGTTGTATACGACCACCACGACAGCTTCATCGCGATTTGTGAGAATCGTAGTCGATGTGGCTGATGTCGCGCCCCAGGACGAAGAGGCGACAGCCGTGACCCGCAAATAGGGAAACAGTTAGTTGCTCCAACCTAAGGTACTGTTGAAGTCAGCTGTGCGGAACTACGCCTGTCAATGCTTAATGCTTACAAAGTTCCCAGGAAGTTAAGCACGTCAGTCTTCTGTGCTGCATACTGAACGCGTCCAATGCAGTCAAGCCCTGCGCACCCAAGGAATATAGCCGTGCCACCGACCTCGCAGAATTACGGCACACTACCTGAAGTGTGTGCCCCCCGAGGGTTCAATGTGACGTCAATCAGGATTGGTTGAAGGTGACGCGGCGCCTCACGAGAGCTGAGTGAGGCAGCCCTCGCGAGGTTTCGCGGATGATGCCGGCAATCCATTGTTGTGTGTGATCCCGACCGGGTAGATTTTGATTGGATCCGTCCATCCCACCTCGATTGAATCCGGGGAAATCGGTAACTGTAGTGCAGCCTCAGCCGGGGCGGCTTTTCCGCATTTCGCCGCCGATCGCCATGGGGCGGGTGCGGCTGTGCGCGGACTCCATTGCTGGCCAGGTCCCATTCGGCGACCTCTCCTCGATAGGACCAGCCGGGAAAATCGAGCAGTCCTCCGGCCCCGGCGGTCACAACGAACCCACCGGCTCGCACCCTTGATTTCTCGGCTGAAACGACATTGCGGCGACCAAGCGCGAGGGAGTCGTCCTCGCAAAGAGCGACCGCAGATTGTAGCCAAAGTAGCTTTAGTCTGGATTTCGAGGCCAATAGGTGCTTTCTGTCGGTTCTTGTTCCCCCACTCAGGAGATCCCCAATGGCAAAGCAGAAGTCAAAAGTATCGAAAAAACTTACCAAGAGCGCACTGATCCAAGCGATCGCCGATGGTGTAGGTGATGGCGTCGCGCGCAAGGAAGTAAAGGCCGTGATCGACGTTCTTACCGAGATCGGACATAAGGAGCTCAAGAAGAACGGAGTGTTCGTGCTCCCAGGGTTTGCAAAGTTCGTCGTAGTAAAGAAACCCGCGCGACCGGCCCGTAAAGGCATCAACCCATTTACCAAGGAACCAACAACATTCGCGGCCAAGCCAGCCAGCAAGGCAATCAAGGCACGGCCGATCAAAGCAATCAAAGACGCCGTGGCGTGAGAGTCGAAGTTAGCGAGCGAGGCCGACGCCGCCGGGTGACAGCATCATCCTGCCCGCGCGACAAATATCTGTAGCGCGCGGCACCCGGCGGTCTAAGGCGTTTCTCGATGAGGGGTCAGAGGCGGTGGATGCACTGATTGAGCTGGCGAAGTCTGGAGATCCGGCCGCTATGGAACAACTCCTGGCGCAGGTGGCTCCATCGATTCAGCGCTTTGGCGTTCGCATGTGCCGAAACGATGCTGATGCACAAGACGTATTGCAAGAAGCCCTGCTCACTATCGCCAATCATCTAGGTGAATTCGAAGGGCGATCGTCATTTTCCAGTTGGGCTTTCACCTTGGCGCGCAGTGCTTGCAACCGCAAGCGGCGTGGCCTTCGGAATCAGCCGCATGCGTCGCTTGAGGATGCCCCCGAAGGCCAGATGAATTCGCCTTCACCCGAGCAACTTGTTGCTGATCGGGAGCTAGCCCAGGCATTGAATCAGGCTCTCGAACGGCTTTCGGATGATTACCGCGAAGTGATACTCCTTAGGGACGTTGAGGATTTAACGGCTCCCGAGGCGGCTGAGTCATTGGGCATTTCTATCGAAGCTCTAAAGAGTCGGTTACACCGGGCCAGGCATGCGCTGCGTGATGCGCTAAAGCCATTGCTCGAACCTCACGCGGCGGCTGCAACGGCTGCGTGTCCCGATGTACTCGCCTTGTGGTCACGCAAGCTTGAAGGCGATCTCAGCCCCCTGGATTGCGCAGAGATGGAACGGCATATGGAAACCTGTGAATCCTGCGACTCGGCCTGCACCGCTCTAAAAGCCGCATTGCTCGCTTGCCAGCGAGCGGGTACCCAGGAAGTGGGGCCTGAGGTACGCGCCACGGTAAAAGCGGCCGTACAGCAATGGAATCAGCGCTGAAAATGCGGGAATTTCTCGGCCGCGAATCCATTCGGCCGTCCCCTGGCTCGTACCTCTGACTACTGGGAAAAAGCTTTGGTATTGACGATGTCAGAAACCCTTGAGCAGCTACATCCGTCCCGAGGAAAACGCATGTTAAAACTGGCACTATTTGTCCTGGGCGGCGCCGTTTCCGGCTACGCGTATTACCGATTCGTCGGTTGTCGAACCGGCACTTGCCCGATTAGTAGCAATCCGTTCATATCGACCTTATACGGCGCGGTGATGGGTTTCCTAGTGTCAGGTGGCCTGAAGTAACACGAATTGTCCCCGACGCCATCTTACAGCTGGCAAAGCTCAATTGTAGTCACCTGGAAACTCTTGAGCCTATTCGGGCCGAACGTGGTCGTGAGCGCGACGTCCGCGGCGTCCCGACCGCGAGCGATGAGAACGCGCCCAATTCTCGGTGTATTGTTGCGGGGGTCGAAGGTGTGCCAGCTGCCGCCAAGGTAGACTTCGAACCAAGCGGCAAAATCCATCGGTGCATACGGCGGTGGCAAACCGATGTCTCCTAGGTAGCCCGTGCAATAGCGGGCGGGAATGTTCATGCAGCGACAGAACGTTACCGCCAAATGCGCGAAATCCCGGCAGACACCTTGGCGCTGATTGAATACTTCCCAGGCCGTTTTGGTTGCGTTCGCGTGCTCGTATCCAAACTCGATGTGTCGGTGCACGAAATCACAGATTGTTTGAACGCGAGCCCAGCCGCTGGGTGCCCCTGAAAATAGCTGCCAGGCCGTCTCCGTCAGACGATCCGTCTCGCAATAACGACTTCCAAGCAGAAACACCAATGTCTCTTCGGGGAGTACCTGAACGGGGTGCTGTTCGGCACCATATACGGCCGAAACAGGTACGCCCGTGTCGTTCAGCACTCCATTGGCCCAGATGCGAACCTGGCCTTTCGGTGCAACCATACGGTTGCACCAGTTGCCGAAGCCGTCCCGGTAGCTGCTGATCGGGACTGAGGGTTCGGTGCGTATGTGGTCGGGAACCACCATATCCGAGGCCCTGCTGTAGTGAATGTTCAGCGCCAGGATCATCGGAGTTGGCTGTGGAAAGTCGTAGATCAATTCGTAACCGACTTGTATTTGCATGGGGCCTCGCTTAACGATGAATCCGCGTATTACTTGGTCTCAACGGGTTCCACATCTACTGCAACTTCAACCTTATGGTGGCCCCCACCAAGAATTACGCCACGCACCGGCGTGACGTCGCCAAAATCTCGTCCGAAGGCAACAGTCACGTGTTGCTCCCCCGGCAGAAGATCATTGGTTGGATCAAAATCAACCCAACCTTGTTCCGGCACCCACACCGATACCCAGGCATGGGACGCGTCCGCTCCTCTCAAGCGAGTTTTGCCGGGCGGGGGATGCGTCAACAAATACCCGCTCACATAGCGTGCGGCAAGCCCCCGAGAACGCAGACATCCGGCAAGAAGATGGGCAAAATCTTGGCATACGCCCCTCCGCTTCTCGAGCAAAACGTTGAGGGTCGTGTGAATGTCGGTAGCACTCGGATCGTAGGTAAAGTCCTGGTAAATTTTACGGGTCAGTTCTCGCGCCACACTGAGCACGGGTTCGGAAGGGTGAAATGCGCAGGCCGCATAATCATTCAACGCTGCAAACTGCTGAACGTAGTCCGATTCGAAAGCCATTTGGTAAGCCTGCAGGGTGTCACGCTGACGATCGGTTGCCAGGCAGTCACGCACGTTTTCCCAGGGCGGCGATTGGGTGCAATCAATGTCACGCCGGATCGTAATTTCCACAAGGCTGCTCGCGACGATGTCGAGGCGTCGATGGGGTTCAGTCAATCCAAAGTAGATCGTCTTATTGCCAAAGTAGTCCAGTCGTCCGCGGCGCACCACCGGCCGCGGCACAATCTCGATTTCATGGGTTAATGTGCGCTGGTTCTCGGCACCGCGCGGCGTTAGACGCGCTTCATGATGCGACGTTGATGCAGGCTCACCGTAGTGATACGTGGTGCGGTGCTTGACTTGTAGCCTCACGACGAACCCCAGGGGCGACCCGGTCGCAATGCAACGGGAGCGTCGTTGGCAAGGTGCCGCGAAACATGAGCGTGGTTCAAATACGTGTTCGAGAGCGACTCGCCGAGCGCAGGCAGGTCCGTGCCCAATTGCCGAAGCAGATTCTTGAGCATCGACCTTTCGCCGTCGGAGTTCGGAATGCAAAGTTCGTGCACGTTTGCCAGCTCAATTGCGCTTGATGCGCTCAGTAACAAGCGCCGCTGCGGACTGCTGACTTCAGTATTGGGCAAGGGAGGCAAGGCTTCGATGTGCTCACCCAATGCCCGCAATTGGTAGATCACACTGCGTGGGTTTGTTGCGTCAGTCAAGAGCAAATCGACAACCGGTGTCGCCTGCAAATTAGCTAAGTATCGCCTTCGGTACGTGATGCCACTGTCAGCGATGTCTAAGACCGTTTCAAGTAATGGTACTTCTCGGGTCGAGGACCGCCCAAGAGTCGAACGAAGTAGTACAACCAGTGTCGTCGCCCTTTCCAGGCGGCGTCCCATGTCCAGAAAGCGCCAGGCGTGGCCTCGCGACATGCTCTCCATGACTAGCCCGCTGAAGCCAGCAAGTGTCGAGATGACTCCATTTAGAATCGACCCCAAGGCACCGATGGGCCGCTGCTCATGAAGCTTATGCAAGGCTTGAGCTTGTTCATTAAGGGATGACAGTACCCGCCAAGTGTCGAAGGATATGCGATCGCGCACGACCCTCGCCGTTCGCAGAATGGCGCCAATTGCGGCTAATAGCGATCCGCTGCAGCTTTCATCCCAGAGTGCCAAATGGAGTCGTTCTTCACTTTCTCGCAAATCCGCGGGCGGACGCGCGGGCACGTCGGTTGTGTAGAGAAAACTTGTTTGAGCTTCCAACGCATCCAAGAGCGGGGCAAATTCTGTTCGAGCGTCCATGTCTTGCTGACTGGCAAGATCTGATATTCGCTTGGCAATCACGCGCGTTAAACGCGCAACGCCTTCCGCACGTTCCGCGTATCGCCCCAACCAATACAAGTTGTCGGCAACGCGGCTGGCTAGGTCACCGCCGCCCCGCGAAAGTGCAACTGGTTGATCGGTGGGTGCAAGCAAAGTGAACGTAGCGACAGGCTCATCCGAAACTATCCATACATCCTTGCTTCTTGAACCGAGTTGCATCAAGAATGAAAGGTCAACAGCGTCGTCAGCCACCCGTGCCAAGGCTCCCGGCATTATCCAATAGTCTTCGGGCTTTTGGCATACCGCAAAGCAACGCAACACGAACCGGCTCGGTTTGAGCCGAGCGCCTTCGACGACGGGTGTTGTCGAGGGTGGAACGTAGTCTTGAACGACGTAATCACGCGGCCGGCTGAGAATCGCCTGTTTGAGGACCTCAAGCTCCGAGGAATTCAGACTCTTTCCGTCGACGGGTCGCGCTATGTGTCCGGGGAATGCACGCTTTATGACCATCGAGGCTAACCTGGGGAGGACAGCGGCCAGCGATTGCGCGTCACCGCACCAATAGGTTGGCACGGAGGGTAAGAGCAGCTCTTCTCCGAGCAATTGCCGAGACAGCGACGGAAGGTAGGCAAGCAACGCCGGTGTTTGCAACACCCCGGAGCCGAGCGGATTCGCCATTGCGACATTGCCGATTCGCACCGCTTGCACGAGCCCTGACACGCCCAAGGCGGACTCGGGTCGGAGTTCCAGGGGATCGCAGTAGGCATCGCTTACACGCCGCAATACGACGTCAACGGGCTGCAAACCGCCTAGCGTCTTTACAAAAAGCCGTTCGTCACGTACGGCCAAGTCGTCGCCAGTCACCAGCGTGAATCCCAAATACTGTGCGAGATAGGCCTGTTCAAAATACGTTGAGTGATACGGCCCTGGCGTCATCAGTACGATACGCGGATTGTCGCGATTATGCGGGGCCAAGCCGTGCAGACTCTCGCGCAAGGCTCGGAAAAAATGGGCCAAGCGCTCGACATGGCAGCCTCGAAATACCTCAGGCAAAACCGTGGAGATTACGATTCGATTCTCAAGCGCATAACCGGCTCCGGACGGTGCTTGTGTGCAGTCTTCGACGACACAATGTCGACCGGCAGGGTCGCGAATAATGTCCGCCGCATACAGTGGCAACCAATTGCCGTTGGGCACGGCGATGCCGTGAATTGGGTTGAGAAAACCGGGGTGCGAAAATACCAATTCGGCGGGCAAAGTGCCTTGATTGAGGCACCGTTGCGGTCCGTAGAGATCCGCGAGGAGCGCATTGAGCAATCGCGCCCGCTGGGCCAACCCGCGCGCTAGAGTCGCCCAATCTTTTGAGCCCATGATGATGGGTAGCGGCGACAATTGCCAGGGGCGTTGCATTCCTTGGTCGTCACCGTAGGCATTGTAGCTCACACCGTTTTCGTGAATCAGTTGTTGCGCCTCTTTCCAACGATGCCCCGTTTGCTCGATACCGAGGGATTGCAGCTCACCCATAAATCGCACCCAGGGTTCGCGTACGCTACCGTCACTCGCCAACAGCTCGTCGAAGCATCCCTCGAGGGGGGCGTAATCTGAAATGAGTGGCTGGGCCTTATTCATCTATTGGCTATTGAGTATCGCGGTTAGGCCCACCGTATTCAAGAGGGCCCACCTATTCAAGCCTAGGGCCAGTCCCAATTACCGCAAGATCAAGGGGATTATTATTGGTGTCTTGCGCCCACTTGGACTCATGCCGCGTCGTGGATTGAGGCCGCCTTCTGACGGTTGCCCGTGCTGGTTGCCGGTTGCTGATCACTTGGACTCGCATAAGCGAAGGTCCAGCGTGTACGGTAGCTCCAGGCTGCGGGTTGTATGCACGGGCATTTGCTTTCCCGGGGTATGGCCAAAGGGCTGGAACCGTGAAGCACGGCGACTCTCGGCTTCCAGCCCGTTTTTGGGATACGTAGCGTAAGCAAGCCCGCCAGGATGGGCCACATGGTACGTACAGCCACCCATTGCACGCTGGGCCCAGGTATCGAAAATATCAAAAACGAGGGGCGCGTCGACGTCGAGTGTTGGGTGCAGCGATGAAGGGGGTTTCCAGGCCTTGTATCGTACACCCGCCACGAATTCACCGGAGCGTCCTGTTGGATGAAGTGGCACAGAGTTCCCGTTGACAAGAAGCACGTGACGCGAATCGACTAGACCATTGACGAGCACCTGAATTCGTTCGACCGAGGAATCGACATAGCGCGCCGTGCTCCCCGCACCAGGCTCTTCCCCAAGTACGTGCCAGGGCTCAATCGCTTGCCTTATTTCCACTTCTAATCCGCTCTTACTGACCGAACCGAAGCGTGAAAAGCGAAATTCCCAATGGGGCCGAAACCACTCGACCTCCAGGCCATAATTGTCTTCGCCGAGCTCCGCGACGACATCGGCAATATCTTCCCAAACAAAATAGGGTAATCCGAAGCGATCATGAATTGCGGTGCCCCAGCGCTGCAGCGGTCGGCGATAGGGCCGTTGCCAAAAGCGCGCCATGAGCGCACGAACCAGCAACTGCTGGGCGAGACTCATGCGCGCGTCGGGTGGCATTTCAAAGCCGCGCAGTTCCAACAAACCCTGGCGGCCCTGTATCGTGTCGGGACTGAACAGTTTATCGATGCAGAATTCGGTTCGATGCGTGTTACCCGTGACGTCAATTAACAAATTTCGAAACAGCCGATCAACTAGCCAAGGGGGGCTTTGCCCCGCGTTGGTATCCAGGGTCTGGAAAGCAATCTCCAGCTCGTAAAGGCTGTCTTGGCGCGCCTCGTCGATGCGGGGAGCTTGACTAGTCGGACCGACAAATTGCCCCGAGAAGAGGTACGAAAGGGCGGGGTGATTGTTGAAGAAGGCGATGAGACTGCGCAGCAAGTCAGGGCGGCGCAAAAAAGGGCTATCTTGTACGGTTGCGCCACCCAACACCAAATGGTTGCCACCGCCCGTGCCCGTATGCCGGCCATCGACCATGAATTTGTCCGTGCCCAGTCGAATTTGACGCGCCTGTTCGTACAAGATTGTCGTGTTCGACACCAGCTGGTCCCAAGAATTGGCAGGATGGATGTTTACCTCGAGCACGCCCGGATCTGGCGTCACCTGAATTCGCTGAATGCGTGGGTCACTAGGCGGCGGGTAGCCTTCGATGCGCACGGGGATTTTCAGGAGCTCAGCTGTCTGCTCAATCTGTGTAACCAGGTGCAGGTACGGCTCGAGCGCCTCGACTGGCGGCATGAAAACGTGCAGCACTCCTTGACGAGGCTCGACACACAGGGCCTCGCGCCCGAGGCGTCTGACTGAAGTGCCGCGGGCGGGAGGACGTTCTGGGAACGTGGGCTCCCCTGAATCAGTGGGGCGTCCAGTTGTCGGCATCGGATTGGATTGTCGAAGGTCGGAATCCGCAGCGGGCTTGGACGTGTCTTGATACGGATTCGATTGCATCAAAATCCGATAGGCCGGCAGAGCGGGGCGTGGTGCATAAGGATCAATTTCAATGAAAGGCTCGATGTCGCCGGCCTCAGCCCAGGGTAGAGAATCAAGGGGCAAGCGGTACCCCATCGGAGAATCACCGGGGAGCAAATACATCCGCTCATCGCGCAAGAACCAGCGACCCGATTCCCACACCCATTTTCCACCCGGAGCGTCCTTCGCCCGCAACGGCAGCGCGTAGCCGACGACTTGTTTGAGCCCTTGCATGAAGATCCGCCGCAACCGGGTGCGCTCCAGTTCATTTTCAAGGTGGGATTCAAAGGGATCCACGTTGGTGGGCAGGCGACGTTCGCGCCAGAGGTAATAAAAAGTGTCTTCAAACGCAGGCAGGATATGCGAGGCGTCTACGGCCAGGCGCAAGGACAGTTCCTCCACGAATTTTAAGGCCTGTTCGGGCCCCACGCCCGCACTCGTGCCGTCGGATATCCATTGATCTTTTTGCCAAATCGCCTCGCCGTCGAGACGAAAATAGCAACTGTATGCCCAGCGCGGCAGCGGTTCGCCCGGGTACCATTTGCCTTGTCCGTGATGCAAAAACCCCCCAGATGCAAATTGCAATCTCAGGCGCCGAATCATTTCGTCGGCAAGTTTCTCTTTGGTGTCGCCGAGCGCTAAAGTATTCCATTCCGCACCTTCCATGTCGTCAATCGAAACGAAGGTCGGCTCTCCGCCCATCGTCAAACGCACGTCGCTGTCGCGCAAAGCCCGGTCGACCCTTTGACCACTGGCTAATATCGCAGACCATTGTTCGTCAGTGTACGACTTGGTAGGCCGCGGTCTGTCTTCGATGCGCTCGACGTGCATCGTGAAATCGAACTGTTCGTGAACCTTATCGTTCTCGTCAGTCTTCGTGAAGGCGTAACTGCCCGTCACGGGCGCCGCTTGCGTCGGCTCGGGCGTACAGGCCAAGGGAATGTGCCCCTCGCCGCAAAATAGCCCGCTCGTAGCGTCCAAACCTACCCAACCCGCGCCCGGCAAATAGGCCTCGGCCCAAGCATGTAGGTCAGTACAATCCACGCTAACACCCGAGGGACCTTCTAAGGGTTTCTGATCGGCGCGCAGCTGAATGGAATAGCCGGATGCGAACCGCGCCCCAAATCCGATGCTGCGTAATAAATTGACGAGCAACCAGGCAAAGTCGCGACACGACCCGTGGCCTTGCTCGAGGGTTTCTTCCGGCGAAAAAACACCGGGCTCCATGCGAATGTCGTAGCGCAACCTCTGCTGCAACAGTTGGTTGATGTCAACGAGCACGTCGATCACCCGCCGGCGCGAACTGAGATAGTCGTGCCTAATTCGAGCAAGCAGTGCTTGAAATTGCGGACCGGTTGGGCAAGGCTGCAGGTACGTATAGAGGTCCCGTTGCAGGTCGGCATCGTAAGTGAATGGATAGGTTTCCGCCGATTCTTCGAGGAAAAAGTCGAAGGGATTAATCGTGGTCAGATTGGCTATCAGTTCGACGTCAACGCAGAGCTCACGGGACGGTTCCGGAAACACAAGCCGAGCCAAATAGTTCCCAAAGGGGTCCTGCTGCCAATTAATGAACGAGCCGGACGGCGAAATGTTCAGTGAGTAAGCTTCGATCGGCGTGCGACAATGGGGTGCCGGACGCAGACGCACCACGTGGGGTGATAAGATTACGGGGCGGTCATAGCGGTAGCGGGTGGTATGGCGAAGAGCGACGCGAATAGCCATGGGTTTCCTGAGTATCGAACGACTTCAGATTTTCTATACGATTCAAAGTATCTCTGCAATTGAATCGAGAGCGGCGTAACAGCGCTCTAGCCAAAGGCGAACCCGTTGACGATCAAGCGGTCGCAGGGCTCGTTCCCCTTCGCTGGTGTGAATGGCCGCCCAGAAGCTGTAAGCGCCGTGGTCGATGGTGTACATGCTCGATGGCTGCAATTCCGCAATTTCGATGATACGACCCTTAAGTTCGTCGAGACGGCGTCTAGCGTCCGACTGGTCAAATGCCGTAAAGTCACTGCCGCGGCCGAAGTTCTTCACAACGACATGCTGGAGCTTTTCACCGAAGTATCCAAGGGCTCGCTCAAGCTCCGAGACTGAGGCGAACCCGCCGTCAATGACGTGCCAGTACGTGAATGCGATTCCCATCTCGGCCGCAAAGGGCAGTATGTCCGCTTCACTTAGCCATGCCTTGAGCGCCTCGGCACTTTGACCAGGCAGATCGACTAGCACGCGGCGGTCGGCACCGAGCGCCCGGTCCATAATCTGGTCAGCACTTTCGGGCTTGGCCAGGTTTACACTTTGCGTGCATTCGCCGTAAGAGCGAATCAGAACGCCGTGTGACTGATCAGCATCAACCCCCGCGAAGGGAATTTGGCGATCGATGAACCATTGCGCCAGCACCCGCGCCACGACACTTTTGCCAACTCCACCCTTCTCACCACCAACGAAATGAATTCGACTCACCGCTTTCTAAGACGACAGTTGGTGATCAATGTCAAGCAAGCGATATATTCGGGTGTGACTACCATTCGCATAAAAATTGCGGGCAATCGGCCTGACACAAAATTGGCGCCAAGGCTCAAGCAATCGCCTCTTTCGGCTCCGTGTCAAGGCTGGCGTAACCGTCCACTATTAGTCGTGACAAGGCCATGAAACATTCGGGAAACGAAGTTGGAGGCTAAATTGGGCAGTGGAATTTGAAAAGTATGTGATTGATTCGAGCAGTTACGACGAAATGTTCGAATCTAACGGCACGATACGGCCCGAATACCGAGCGCTCGTGCAGAGCTTGACGGAACTGACGGACGCCGAGTTTTCCGCAAGGCAGCACATGGTTGATCTACTGCTGCGCAACCAGGGGGTGACCTTCACCGTATATTCCGACGACGCGGGTATAGAAAAAGTCTTTCCGTTCGACCCGATTCCTCGTCTAGTTACCGCCAAAGATTGGGAGCGGATTGAAAGGGGTTTGATCCAACGGACCCATGCACTCAATTTGTTTCTGGCCGATGTCTACGGCGAGCAACGCATCCTGGACGACAAGATCATCGAGCCGGAGCTCATTTATGGCGCAAGCTTCTTTCGCCGTGAAATGATGGGTTTTTTGCCGCCCAAGGGCATCTACACCCACGTAATCGGTACGGACATGATCCGCGACGCTGAGGGTCGGTTTCTGGTTCTCGAGGACAATGCCCGAAACCCGAGTGGCGTTAGTTACGTACTAGGATGTCGAGAGGTCTTAAAGCGCGTATTTCGTGGTTTGTTCGAGCATTATGGGGTGCGCCCCGTTGACGAATATACCGACTGGCTTAGAGATACACTGCGTCACTTGTCCTCGAATTGGGCCTCTTCTCCAACGATCGTCGTTCTAACACCCGGCGTCTACAATAGCGCCTACTTCGAGCACAGCTTTTTAGCGCGTCAGATGGGCGTTACGTTAGTCGAAGGTCGTGACTTGGTCGTTGAAGACGGCAACGTTTGCATGCGAACCACGGATGGATTGAAACAAGTGGACGTTATTTATCGCAGAATCGACGACGACTATCTGGATCCTGTCGTGTTTCGCGAAGACTCGGCCCTAGGCTGCCCCGGCATGTTCGCGGCCTACCGCAGCGGGCGCGTGGCGCTAGCCAACGCTCCGGGTACTGGAGTGGCCGATGACAAGGCCATTTATCCGTTTGTACCGGAAATGATTCGCTACTACATGGGTGAAGATCCAATTCTTCCCAATGTCCCTACGTACATCGCGTCCCGCCCGGACGACCGTAAATACATTCTTGAACATCTCAACGAGCTAGTGGTTAAGCAGACGGATGCTTCGGGCGGATACGGCATGTTGATCGGTCCCCATTCCACCGCGGCGGATCGGGAAGAATTTCGATGTCGAGTATTGGCGAATCCGCGAAATTACATCGCTCAGCCGACCATCAGCCTCGGACGCCACCCAACACTATGTGACGGACAACTGGAGGGCCGCTGTGTCGACCTGCGCCCTTACATTTTGTATGGCGATACAATACGCGTAATTCCCGGCGGTCTGACCCGAGTAGCATTGCGTAAGGGGTCTTTGGTTGTCAATTCGAGCCAAGGCGGGGGATACAAGGATACTTGGGTGCTTTCGGCCAAACCCTCCACGCCGGAGGTAACGAACTAATGCCGATGCTGAGTCGCGTGGCGGACTCCCTGTATTGGATGGGTCGGTACATCGAACGCGCGGAGCAGACGGCACGCCAACTTGAGGTATCGCGAGATATTCTAGTTGATCTTTCTCAACCGGACCGGCAGGGCGCACGCGCCGAATGGGATGCGACGTTGGCGTCACTTTGCGTGCCCGACATCGACGTGAAGCGGCTCGTGTTTGACGTCGGGGAACCAAGCTCAATTGTGTCATGCCTACTGCAGGCACGCGAGAATGCGCGGCAAGTGCGGGAAGTCATTTCGGCAGAAATGTGGGAACGGCTCAATCAAACGCATTGGTCGTTGAAGGAAGCCTCAACTCAAGAATTGTCAGAGATGTCTCTCGCGCAAGTTTTCAATCAAATCCAAGGCGCGTGTGCAACGTGGAGTGGCATGGCCAATGCCAGCATGCATCGGAGTGATGCATGGGCCTTCCTGAGGTTGGGTAAATTTGTCGAACGCTTGGACCGCTTGTGCCGTGCCCTGATTGCACGGCAAAATCAGAAGGAACGCTCCGAGGGCCGCACCCATGAGAACGTTGCGTGGATTGCCCTGCTAAGAAGTGTGGGCGCGTTAGAGGCGTATCGAAAGTCGGCACCAACCGGCATCGACCCCAGGGGCGTACTCGAGTTTATCGTATTCGAGCGCGATTTTCCCCGCGCTTTGTGTTTTTGCGCCAGCGAGATATTTACGCTAGCGCGCAAGTTGCAGCGCCAGCGCGTCACCCATGCTCCGGCTTTACAACGGAGTTGCGGGCGTCTCGCAGCGCGGCTGGAACACGGCGATGTGGATGAAATGATTTCCGCTGGGGTTGAATCCTTCGTAACGGATCTGTTACGCGAAAATCGAACGGTGAGTGCGGAGCTGCAAAAGAGCTATTTTTTGCAGTAAAGGAGTTAGCGAGATGTTACTTTCGATCAGACACAAGACCTGGCTCAAATACTCTGAAACGACTGTGGAATCCGTGATGGAAATGCGTGTCCATCCCCGTATTGATGATCGCCAAGGGGTGCGACAATTTGACGTTACCGTGAACCCCGAGTCGCGGGTTGCATTTCACGTCGATTGGTTGGGCAACACTGTGCACCAGTTCTCACTGTTGCGAAGTCACGACGAACTGAATATCGTGTCGCGTTCGCTGGTTGAAACTCGCCACGTTCCGATCGAGCTTGAAAAGCTAGTGGCGCCCCTTAACGGTCTAATCAGCGACCATCGGTGGAGGGATTTCTTGGGTTTCGACGGACCCGTGAAAAACGATGAACGCCTGGCCACATTTTCTACCGATATTGGGCTAAGAGAAGCTACTCGGGTGGGCGATGCAATCCGTGTGGTGATGCAAAATACTAGGAAGCTCATTGAGTATCGCAAGGGCGTCACCAACACGACGTCCACAGTGTGCGACGTGCTTGATGCTGGGTCGGGAGTGTGCCAGGATTTCGCGCATATCGGACTTGCACTGCTGCGTGCACGCGGTGTGCCGTGCCGCTATGTGTCGGGGTACCTATATGAGGACAATGAGCCTGAACTAGAAAGCCACGCTTGGTGCGACGCCTACGTGCCAGGCATAGGTTGGGTGGGCTTTGATCCGACCCATTCGAAACTCGTTGACGAAAGTTACGTGTGTGTTGCAGCGGGAAGGAATTACACAGACGTGCCGCCCAATCGAGGCGTATTCCGCGGTACGGCGCATCAGACGCTATCGGCAAGCGTTTCGATTGAACGCATTGATGGCGCCGCCCGTTCAAGGCCGTTCGCGCCCCTTGATACTGCTATCAAACTTGCACTGCCAACTCACCAGACTACACCGCGCCGGTCCGGGTATCATCAAGAATATCAAGCTGTGGATCCAACCGCATTCGCTGGGCGTCTGACTCAGCAGCGACAACAGCAGCAATAGCGGCCCAATTTCTCAAGCACTCATATTAGTTCAAGAAGCTTAGCCGACAGAGTCGCCGAGTCGAAGGGCTTTTGAATGAAACCAATGCCCCCGCGTTGCAGTACTTCGCTTGCTTCCCCTTCCGCACTGTAACCGCTGCACAGGAGCACCTTCACGTCCGGCTCAATTTCACGCAATGCCTCGAATGTGTCCCGACCATTCATATGCGGCATTATCATGTCGAGGATTACCAGCGCAACTCCTTGCGGATTTCGCCTAAAAACATCGATCGCCTCGCGCCCGCCTCGCGCAGTCATTACCGGATAGCCCATCGCCATGAGCAACCGCTGGCTCGATCTCAATATATACGGCTCGTCGTCGACGACAAGAACTGCCGCCTGCGGGAGTTGCGACTGTCTGGACCTTGCCGGGGCCTGGATGGAGCGAGTAACTATTGCCGGAAGACAAACAGTGAATGTGGAGCCCCTTTCGAGCTCGCTCTGTACCGTGATAAACCCGCCGTGGTTCTTGACGATGCCGAACACCGAAGCCAAACCGAGACCTGCACCTTGCCCGAATTGTCGCGTTGTAAAGAAGGGTTCAAATATGCGTTCCCGGGTGCTTTCGCTCATACCGATCCCAGTATCGGACACGCTTAGTTTAATGTATCTTCCCGGCGCCACGCCGTGCACAGCTACGTCGGCGTCCGAGAAATACACGTTGTCGGTACCAAGAGTGATATTGCCGCCACTCGGCATGGCCTGCCGGGCATTGAGCAGCAAATTGACCAACAACTGTTGGATTTGCGTTTTGTCCGCCGATACAAAGGCATCGGCGCTTGAACAATTAATTTCGATGCAAATGTCTTTGCGAGTGCGACCGAAGGATGCACTTAGCTCGTTCACGATGGCGTTCAGATCCACCGAGGTCGGGACGTACTTGCCGCGATGCGCAAAGCCGAGCAATTGTCGCGTAAGTTCGGCGCCCCGCTCAACAAGTGCCTTTATCTCCGATAGATCCTCATGAAATCGAAATTGATCGCCCAGCTGCAGGTCCATAACCGAGGCGCAGGCCAAAATGCCCCCCAACAGGTTATTGAAATCGTGCGCAATGCCTCCCGCCAGCGTGGCAATGGCCTCCATCCTTTGAGACTGGGATAATTCCAGCTGCAGCTTTTGATTTTGAGCTTCAGCGGCTGCGCTTTCAGAGATATCTGTGATGAGCACTACCGTTCCCTTCGGACGGCCGCCAACATATCCGAGAGGTGCGGCGCTCATTGATACATAAGTTCGCGACTCCTGCGACCACTCGAGTACGAGTCGATCGTCGAACTCAGCAAGACCAGTATTGCGCACGCGTGATGTCGGCAAACAATCATCGGCGATTGCTGTTCCATTAATATTTTTGACACACCATTTCTGTGTCTCGAAGTGTCGCCCGCACAGTTCGCGTCGCGTAGTCCGCAAGATTCCTTCTGCTCGGGCGTTTGCGTATGTGATGAGCCCATCCCCGTCCGTAAGCAGAACCCCCGCTGGGATCGACTCCAATAGAAGCGAATGCGGGATAGGCTCTTGCCAACCCTCAACATCTGCTCGGGCGGGGCCATGAGCCAATGAAGCCTTTGGACTGAATTCGTCCAGCAACCGATTGTGGACTGCGCTAGTACTTGCGGTAGGCCGCGCGAATCCAGGCCCGACGTAACTACGCAGGAGTGATTTTGAGTCATTCACCGTTGAGGGGTCCACTTCTTGCTCAGGTGTAGGAGGAAATTGGGAATTGTGGTAGCTTTTCCCTTCAAAAATGATGTGCGGGTGAACTCGTACGATTTCATCGAGGATCTCAGACCCAAAACGGTCGAGGTTGAATTGACACATTGAACGCAACAGCGGCGTCGAAATCTTATTGAGCCTATTCTCGAATTCGCACAGTTGCTCGACGGCAAGATTACCATCCAATGCCCAAGTCATCTCCCCCGCCAAGCGAATCGCAGGAAAGCCCCGTATTGCAGCTTCGGCGCACAAGTCCTCGAGAATGGCAAACAGAGCGTCAAGGTCGAAGCGATCTTGGCGAATGAATGCGTCGGACTTGGCGTACAACAACAAAACACTCGGTTCAAGGGCAGTGCCAACTGTGATGCCAAGCGAACCAAGGGATTCACGAACAACACCAAGCTCATTGTCGTCGGCAATGTAGATGCATCGCTCTCCCCGTTCGATTCCGAAGCGGACCCAGGGCAAGACTGCGGCGAATTGCTCGGCACGCGTCCGATACATGAGGCAAATGTGTTCACTGCAGCCGAGTGGCGCGACGACGCTGGGTATTGCCGGTTCGCCTGACATCTGCATGGGAACCTCCGCACCCTTTCCGATAGGATTGACCTTAGGCAATCGTTGCACAAGGCAAACCCTTTGAATATTGCAATCGATTGCAACTTGTACAGCCGCGCAAGTAATTCGTGAACGCCACAATTGGTTCTGCCCGAGTACATCTCACTTTGGCGCACAGCCTGAGTTGCTGCAATTGCATCACGCGACTGGTGGAAGCAGGTAAATAAGCTAGCTTGCTCGCGGAGAAGGGTATCCTTTTCAAGTACTGATCGCGGTGGTTCGGTAACGTTTCCTTTTTCACACACCACAAGGCACAGTATTTTGTGCGCAACAATTGCGCGCGCGTGCAATAGTCGATGGGTCTTGCTTCTCCCGCTCATTCGAAGGACGCGGGTCAAAGCGGCCGCGGCAGGTAAGGCATGGCGCGCAAATGAAACGCGCGCAGGTTCGGCAACAGCAAATGTTCGTCAACAGTACCTGTTGCTACAGCAGTAGGTTCGGTGGCAGCGACTGCTATATTCTGGGCTCGTCGTTCGTCGATTTGTCGGGCGGGCGAAACCAGCAGGCTGGTCTCGCCTGGGAGGATTCCGATTCGTTGCTCTGCGCATCGAAATTCGCGGTTATCTACGCTCAAGACTGCCCCCAGCAACCTTCGGTCGAAGGCCGACGCACATGATACCAAGATTAATGGTAGCATCGCTTTATTTGGCGCCACATGTCGCAGCCGACTCGTCAGCCCATTCTAGGATTCCTCGTAGACGACTTGTTGTCGCAATACCAGGTAAGACTACTCAGGGGTTTGCAACGAGCGGCGCGTAAGCATCGCGCTCGTCTAATCAGCATTCCCGCCGGTTGGTTCTCGGATGGTAACTCTAGGCGATTCGACGGATCGTTTCTTTTCAACCTTGCGCGGCCGCCGGCGATCGACGGCGTAATCCTTGAAGCTAAATCACCGGTCCATGATCCGGACCAAGTCCATGTTCCAGAATCGCGACCGGTGATTTAGCGGCGCGGCACGTTAATCAAGGGCAACTAAAAGCCACTCCGATTCAGCGCAGCGGAGAGTTGTGGCGATTGTTGTCCGAAAGTGTTCCTCCGAGCTTGCCGTTCACGGCAGGGGTTGAAGATGTCATCACAACGGAGTGGCCACTGACGGTACAAGACGAGGGCCAACGTAACCTCGTCGTCTATCCATTGGTGTTCGCCGACGCTAGACTGGGATACGTCGTGTTCTCCGAACCGTGCCATGTTCAGGATGCCTGGCTGCTCGAAGGGATAGCCGGACACTTGAGCAGTGCGGTCCATGCTATGCGCGACGCGGAGCGGATCAGTCGAGCACGCGAAGTAGCCGAGGCGGCCAACGCCGCCAAGGGTGAATTCGTGGCAATGATATCGCATGAGCTGCGAACGCCGCTTACGGCCATGATGGGCCATCTCGACTTGTCGCTTCGCGCAGACCTATCCAGTGATATCCGCGCCCGACTCGGGCTTGCTCGATCTTCGTCACTGGCCTTGCTCTGCATTGTCAATGATCTTCTCGACTTCTCGAAGATGGAGGCGGGGCGACTCGAGGCAGAAAGTGTGCGTTTTGACCTGGACGAGGTGCTTCAGCAAGTCGTTAACGCCTGTGGCATCGGGGCGGCTCGTAAGGGGTTAGAACTTGTCTTAGACGTGGATCCGACGGTTCCCCATGTGTTGGTTGGTGATCCATTGCGTCTGGGCCAAGTATTGGTCAATCTCACTGCCAACGCCGTCAAGTTCTCCTTTCAGGGCGAAATCGTGATTCGGCTTGAACACATAGCGTCACCGACCAGTGACTCGGCGACGCTACGGTACACCGTGATCGACACGGGAATTGGGATGAGCGAGGCAGTAACGGGCAAGCTGTTTCAGCCATTTACACAGGGTGACAACTCGACGACTCGACGTTACGGAGGAACAGGCCTTGGGCTGGCCATTTGCAAGCGCCTAGTTTCGCTGATGGGTGGTGATCTTCGTGCCAAGAGCAAGGAGGGCGAGGGAAGTTCGTTCTCCTTCGATCTTACGTGTTTTGTGCCCGAGCCCATCCTGGCCTCGGCCTCAGAAGGAATATCGCTGCGCGTGCTCTTGGCTGAGGACAACGCGCGTCAACGCCAGGCCCTGGTTCGAACTCTAAGTCATCTTGGATGTACAGTTACCGAGACGCAGACTGTTGGGGGAACCAGAAGAGCGCTAACACGCTGCAGTCCCTCGGAGCCTTTCCAACTCATTCTTCTTGATGCGACGCTGCCGGATGGCGACAGCATGCTGCTCGCCGCGGAACTGACGTCGGCCCCCGCGCAAAGTGACCTAGTAATCGTCATGACGTCCGTTGCTGCCCATATGGCGTCTGATATGCACACGCCCGACCGAAAAATTGTGAGCACTGTTTCGAAGCCGCTGCTTCCCTCCCGCGTTCTTAGGCTCGCACGCCGCGCATTCAAGCACGAAGGGTCAGTCTCCCTGCCGCCTGTTGCTCGAGCGTCCAGCGAATCCATGACATTATCCGGGTGTCGCATTTTGCTGGTCCAGGACAACGAGATCACTCGCGAGGTCCTAAAGGAGATGCTGCACCTTTCCGGTGCAAGCGTGCAAGTATCGGTCGACGGGGGCAATGCCGTGCACAAAGCATTGAGCGAACAATTCGACCTGGTATTAATGGACTTGCACCTACCCGTAATGGATGGCTTTTCTGCCGCGCGCGCCATTCGCAGCGATGCTCGCTACGCCGATGTCCCGATTCTTGCGCTTACTGCGAGCGCCGATCCGGACAACCGGCAACGTTGCTTGGCGGCCGGAATGAACGATTGTGTGACGACTCCGATTGAGTCCCTACAATTAAGTGCAATAATCACGTCTTGGCTGTCCTGTGCGAAGCGCGCATTTGCGACCGGTTTGCTTCGCGCACAGTCGTCTCCAAACCACAGGGCCTTGAGTCCAGACTATGGGTTGAATACGGCAAGCGCTATTGCAGCTGTTGGTGGAAATGAAGCCTACTACCAACAGATATTGACGCGCTTTATCCATGCACACCAATCTACCGGGCATAACGTGGCTGAGGCAATTCGGCACGGGGATGATGAGAAAGCGGTAGGCCTTGTGCACGCGCTTGTTTCTGCCTCCGGCTTCATAGGCGCCACGCGTCTATGCTTTGCGGCGCACGCGCTGGAGCTTTCATTGAGACGCACACCCCGGAAAGATGACATCAGTCTAATTGCGGAACTGGAGCATTCCCTTCAGCAGACTCTCGTTGAAGCACGCACCTTCCTGGGCCCCGAATCGTGACCAGTTTGGTGGCACAGTGATTGGGAATATTATGTTGTGACGCCACGGAAAAGCGCTTTGCGCTGGTTACTTCTACGTGATCACTTTCGCCGTTCGCGGGAATTAGGGGGACCTAGTCCAGTAGGCTTTTGGAGGGAAGTTTTGGCAATAGTGTGGAAATGTCGCGAGGAAGCTACTCGTGTTCAAGTGGGCCCACGACAAGAATATCTAGAGTTTCGCCGGCCAGCAAATGGCATGCCCTACAAGTCTTGCGTTCTGGAATCGCTGATCACTGACAAGCCATGATTCTCAGAATCTTGATCTTCGTGGTCGAACTACCCGGCGCAACGTACCCGACGCTGCCGTAGGCCGCCAAATGGGGCGCACGGTCGTTTTGAGTGTCACTCGCCAGCACGAGGTCGTTATTCGGCGTGGGTGCGCTGGTGCTGGGTAGACCCAACAT
>Ga0075520_1000042_pt1 | contig 37911 bp, 34 predicted proteins | sample NGEPerB_FD_75100 | JGI IMG/M metagenome (GOLD analysis project Ga0075520, IMG submission 75100) | Arctic peat soil microbial communities from the Barrow Environmental Observatory site, Barrow, Alaska, USA - NGEE PermafrostAB12-B | ecosystem: Environmental > Terrestrial > Soil > Wetlands > Peat ... | reverse complement strand
TCCTCGGTGCGCCGACAGCAGACCTGGTGCTGGCTCCGGCCCGCCACCCCGACGGTGAGGTGGTCTGGTGCCTGGTCGACGTGACCGGACCGGCAGCACGGGCGCGGGTGACGCCCCTGGCCAGTCTCGACTCGACCCGTCGGGTGGGCGCGGTGGAGGCGGACGCGGTGTCGGTCGGGGCGGATCGACAGCTCGGCACGCTGCGGTCCGAGCGGGTGCGCGACGTGGTGGTCACCCTGATGGCAGCCGAGCATGTCGGCGGCGCGCGGTGGTGCCTCCAGACGGCCACCGACTACGCCAAGGTGCGGGTCCAGTTCGGCCGGCCCATCGGGCAGTTCCAGGCGGTCAAGCACCGCCTGGCCGACATGGCCGTGCGGGTGGAGCAGATGACCGCGGTGGCGTGGGATGCCGCCGTGGCCGTCGGGTCGGGGCAGCCTGAAGGTGCCGACCTGGCCGCGGCCACCGCCGGTGCCCTGTGCTTCGACGGGTACGTGCGCGGAGCCAAGGAGTGCCTCCAGGTCCTGGGTGGGATCGGCTTCACCTGGGAGCACGACCTGCATCTCCACCTGAAGCGGGCGATGGCCGACCGCCAACTGGTGGGCAGTCCGGAGTCCTTCTGCCGGGAGGTGGCGTCGATGGCCGGCCGGGGGGTGCGGCGGGCCCTGGCCGCAGACCTGCCCGAGGAGGCCGACCAGTGGAGGAGGGACCTGGCCCCGGTGGTGGCCGGACTGCTCGAGGTCGACGGCGGGGAGCGGCGCAGCAGGCTGGTCGACGCCGGGCTCGTGGCCCCGCACTGGTCCCGGCCGTGGGGCCGGGACGCAGGAGCGGTCGAGCAGGTCGTCATCGAGGAGCAGCTGGCCGCAGCGGGCATCGACCGACCACACATCGGCATCGGCGCGTGGGCCATGCCGGTGATCATCGCGTGCGGCACCGAGGCGCAGTGCGCCCGGTGGGTCCGGCCCACGCTGATGGGCGAGCAGATGTGGTGCCAGCTCTTCTCCGAACCCGGGGCCGGCTCGGACCTGGCCAGCCTGACCACCAGGGCCGAGCGTTCCGACAGCGGCTGGAGCCTGACCGGCCAGAAGGTGTGGACGTCCATGGCCCATGTGGCCGACTGGGCCATCTGCCTGGCCCGTACCGATCCCGGGGCGCCCAAGCACGAGGGGATCACCTACTTCATCGTCGACATGCGCTCGGCCGGCCTGGACGTCCGGCCTCTGCGCGAGCTGACGGGTGCGGCGCTGTTCAACGAGGTGTTCCTCGACTCGGTGTTCGTGCCCGACGACTGCGTGATCGGCGAGGTGAACCGGGGGTGGGGCATGGCGCGGATGACCTTGGCCAACGAGCGGGTCTCCATCTCGTCGGGCTCCACGTTCGGCACCGGGGTCGAGTCCCTGCTCCGCCTGGCCGGCCACCGGACGGACCCGGAGGGGCCCATGCCGGCGCCACAGCTCGGCGGCCTCCTGGCCGAGGCACAGTCGCTCCGGCTCATGGCCCACCGGTCGACGCTGCTGTCGCTGGCCGGGGCCGACCCCGGCTCGGGGGCCAGCCTGCGCAAGCTCCTCGGGGCCGAGCACGAGCAGCGCGTGCAGGAGCTCGGCCTGGCCATGCTGGGCACCGAGGGGGCGACCCTCGAGGGCCGGTCCGCACGGTGGGCGCAAGGCGTGTTGGCCACGCGATGCCTGACCATCGCCGGAGGGACCAGTGAGGTCCAGCGCAATGTGATCGCCGAGCGGATCCTCGGCCTCCCGCGCGACCCCGAGCCGGGGGCCTGACCGCCCGGGCCGGCGGGTGGCCGTCCCGACGGCAACGGCCACCACGGATCCGGTACGTCCGAGCCACCGGGCGGGATTCGGTCACCGCGCGGGTACTGTGATGCCCGCGAGTGCCGGCGCGCAGGCGCGGGACGGAAAGGGGGGGATGTGGCCTGGGATTTCTCCACTGACCCGGAGTTCCAAGCGCAGTTGGACTGGATGCAGGAGTTCGTAACCGAGGAGGTCGAGCCGCTCGACCTCCTGTGGGGGGACCAGACGTACCACCCCCTCGACGACGCACTGCGGACCATCGTCGACCCGCTGAAACAGCAGGTCCGTGACCGAGCACTGTGGGCCTGCCACCTCGGGCCCGCGCTCGGCGGGCAGGGCTACGGCCAGGTCAAGCTGGCCCTGATGAACGAGATCCTCGGCCGTTCGCAGTGGGCCCCGATCATCTTCGGAACGCAGGCGCCCGACACCGGCAACGCGGAGATCATCGCCCACTACGGCACCGACCGGCAGAAGGAGACCTACCTTCGTCCGCTCCTGGACGGCGAGATCTTCTCCTGCTACTCGATGACCGAGCCCCAGGGTGGGTCCGACCCCGGCCTGTTCGAGACCCGGGCCACCCGGGACGGCGACGAGTGGGTGATCAACGGATGGAAGTACTTCTCGTCGAACGCCCGGACGGCGAGCTTCCTCATCGTGATGGCCATCACCGACGCCGACACCGACGTCTACCACGGCATGTCGATGTTCCTGGTGCCGACGGACACCCCGGGGGTCCGCATCGTCCGCAACATCGGGCTGATGGGCGAGCGGGTCCCCGGCAGCGGGATGCACGCGCTCATCCACTACGACGAGGTGCGGGTTCCGGCCGAAAGCCTGCTCGGCGGTGAGGGGCAGGCGTTCGTCATCGCCCAGACCCGCCTGGGCGGCGGTCGGGTCCACCATGCCATGCGCACCGTGGGGATGGCGCGTCGGGCCCTGGACATGCTCTGCGAGCGGGCGGTGAGCCGGCGGACCCGCGACGGCGTGCTGGCCGACAAGCAGAGCGTCCGTGACTACGTGGCGGACTCCCACATCGAGTTGACCCAGTTCCGCCTGCTGGTCATGTACGTGGCGTGGTGCATCGACCAGGCCCACGACCACCGGGCCATCCGTAGGGACATCGCCGCGATCAAGGTCCTCACGCCCCGGATCCTGCACGACTTGACTCAGCGGGCGATCCAGGTCCACGGCGCGCTGGGCGTCTCCGACGAGATGCCGCTCGGGGGTCTGTGGATGACCGCGCCGGTGATGGGCCTGGTCGACGGTCCGACCGAGGTGCACCGGACGACGGTGGCCCGTCAGGTGCTGAGGGGCTACCAGCCGGTCGCAGGCCTGTGGCCCAGCCAGCACGTCCCGACCCGCATCGTCGAGGCCCGCAGGAAGTACGCGGGCCACCCCGAGGCGCTGGAGCGGGCGGCCGGAGCCCACTGGCTGGAGACGGCCGGGGCGCTCGAGCACGAGCTGGGGAACCTGTGAGCGACCCCGGAGGGTCGAGCGGGGTCGACCCGGTCGACCCTCCCCACTCCCACATCGACCCGACCCGCCTGGGCCACTGGATGGACCAGCGCGACCTGCCGGGCCCGGGAGCGCCGCTCGAGGCCCGGTTCATCACCGGAGGGGCGTCCAACGACCTCTTCGAGATCACCCGGGGGGGTCACCGGTTCGCCCTCCGCCGTCCCCCCGACCCGGTCCCGGCCGGACGGAACGAGACCATGTTGCGGGAGTACCGGCTGCTGGCCGCCCTGGCCGACACCGACGTGCCGCACGCCCGACTGGTGGCCGGCTGTGACGACCCGGGTGTCCTCGGGGGCTGCTTCTACCTGATGGAGTTCGTCGACGGCTGGTCGCCGATCCAGGAGGGCACCCGGTGGCCCGAGCCGTTCGGCAGCGATCTCGAGGCCCGTCGCGGCCTCGCCTTCCAGCTGGTCTACGGCATCGCCCGCCTCTCGCGGGTGGACTGGGAGGCCCGGGGGCTCGAGGGCTTCGGCCGGCCCGACGGATTCCACGAGCGTCAGGTGGACAGATGGCTCCGCCATCTGGAGGCCGCGCAGTTCCGCCCGCTTCCCGGCATCGACGAGGCTGCCGATTGGCTGCGGTCCCACCGGCCCCGGACCTACCAGCCGGGCATCATGCACGGGGACTACCAGTTCGCCAACGTGATGTACCGGCACGGCTCGCCGGCCCGCCTGGCCGCCATCGTGGACTGGGAGATGGCCACCGTCGGGGACCCCCTGCTCGACCTGGGCTGGGTGATCAACGGCTGGCCCGAGGACACCTCCGAGGCGGGGGAGGGCACCGTGAGCTACGTGGACTACACCGGCATGCCGTCGCGCCAGGAGCTGCTGGACTGCTACCACGAGGCCAGCGGCCGTCCGGTCGACGAGATCGACTACTACGTGATCCTGGCCCGGTTCAAGCTGGCCATCGTCCTCGAGGCGGGCTACGCCCGGGTCGTCCGGGGCGAGGCGGACAACCCCAAGATGGCCATGTTCGGCGATGTCGTGCTCGAGATGGCGCGCAAGGCAGCCGAGCTTTCTGCCACGACCCCCCTCCGGTGAGACCGTGACCCGCACCGATCCGACGACCCCGCCGACCGCCGGCCCCGACCGGCCCGGAGGCGGGCGCTTCGATCTCAGCGGCCGGGTCGCCCTGGTCACCGGAGGGAGTCGCGGCCTCGGTCGATCCATGGCCATCGGCTTCGCCGAGGCCGGGGCGGACGTCATCGTCGCCAGCCGCAAGCTCGACGCGTGCGAGGAGGCGGCGGCCGCCATCGAGGCGCTGGGGCGCCGTGCACTGGCCGTGCCGGTCAACGTGGGCCGGTGGAACGAGCTGGAAGGACTGGTGGACGCGGCCTACGAACGGTTCGGCCGCGTGGACGTCCTCGTGAACAACGCGGGGATGTCCCTGCCCTACCGCGACCTGGGTGAGGTGACCGAAGCCATGTGGGAGAAGGTGGTCGGTCTCAACCTGAAGGGTCCGTTCCGACTCACCGCGCTGGTGGCCCCCCGCATGGTGGCCGCCGGCGGGGGATCGATCATCAACGTATCGAGCACCGGCTCCATCCGCCCGGCCCCGTTCATGCTCCCCTACGACGCGGCCAAGGCGGGGTTGAACGCGCTGACCGTCGGCTTCGCCCACGCCTACGGCCCGACGGTGCGGGTGAACTGCATCATGGCCGGACCGTTCCTCACCGATGTCTCCAAGGAGTGGGACCGCGAGTCCTTCGAGGTCGAGGTGCAGCGCCGGCACGCCCTGCAGCGCGGCGGCCGGCCCGACGAGATCGTCGGCACGGCCCTGTACTTCGCCTCCGGCGCGTCGAGCTACACCACGGGTGCCGTGCTGCGGGTGGACGGGGGGATCCCCTGACCGCGGCGGACGTCCGGACCTCCGGTCCAGCGGACCTCCGGTCCAGCGGTCCGGATCAGGCCGACCCCGTCCGGCCGATCACGATCACGTCGTCCGACGTTCCGGGTGCGTCGAGGGCGTCCACGATCCGTGCGGCGACGGTACCCGGTTCCTGCACCTCGTGGACGAGGTAGCCCTCGGCGGCCCACTGCTCGAAGAGGGGACCGGCCACAGTGGGCCCCCACCCGTCGGCGAAGGCGGTGGCCGTCGGGCCCACCACCACCCGGACGACCCGTAGCCAGGGCTCTTCGGCCCGGAGCCCCAGCGCCAACTGGTCGAGCGCGGCCTTGCTCGCCGCGTACGGGACCAGGCCGGGCCACGGCCGGCCCACCGAGTGGGACGAGACCACGGCTACGACCGGGTGGCGGCTGCGCCGCAGGTGCTCCATGGCGGCGGCCATCACCAGGCCCGCCCCGACGACGTTGGTGGCCAGGATGCCGTGCCAGGTGTCGGCAACGGTCGCCTCGAGGCGCCCCAGTGGGGACCGGCCCGTGGCATAGACCACCACGTCGAGGCCGCCGAGCGCTTCGGCCGCGTCGGCCACCAGGCGCCGGCACTGCTCCTCGTCGGTCACGTCGCACACGAACCCGGCGACCGTGGGACCCGCCTGGGCTGCCGACTCCTCGACCAGTCCGGGCCGTCTGGCTGCCAGGGCCACCGCGTCCCCCAGCCGGCCGAGCGCGACCGCCAGGCTGCGGCCGATCCCCGACGACCCGCCGACCACCAGCACGCGCCGTGCCGGCACGCTCACGGGATGTTCGGGTCGCCGGGGGGAGCGGGGACGGCGGGGTCCTGCTGGATCTCGACGGTGTTGCCGGCCGGGTCGGCGAACCACACCTGCACCGTGGTCCCCTGGGCCGCGCGGGCGTAGGAGATGCCGGCCTGCTCGAGCTCGGCCATGGCACCCTCCAGGTCGGTGACGGCGAAGCACACGTGGGGACCGGTGGGCCGGATCGCACCGGCGCCGGCCTCGGCATCGACCAGATGGAGCTGCCCGTCACCGACGGCGAACCAGTGCCCCCCGACGCCGGGGATCTCCGGGCGGACCTCGTCGGACATGCCCAGCAGGTGCCGGTAGAACTCGACGGTCGGCGCCAGATGATCCGCCACGTTGAGGCTGTGGTGCAGGGTGCGGGTGACCTTCACGTCGCGGATCCACGCCTCATCGGGGCCACCCGTCGGGCACCACCGCCTGGGAGATGGACCGCGGATCGACCGGCCGGCGCAGGTTGCCGGCTTGGTAGACGGCGAAGCACAGCTGGAGCGCCTTGATGGCCTCGGTGGGGCTCATCTCGACCGGGGTGCCGTCGACCAGCGAGTCGACGAAGTGGGAGGACGCCCGACGGAAGCCCGCGGCCCAGTCGTCATCCACGTGGGGAAACGACGTGGTGGTCTGGCTGCCTCGTTTGCCGTCGTAGAGGACGACGGCGGGGAGGTCGAGCAGCTGGCCGGTGCACCGGGTAACCCACAGGAACCCCTCGTCCCCCTGGATCTCGAAGAACTCGTCGGCACCGTAGAAGGAACTTCGCAGCCACATGGCCGGCGCGTAGCTGACCTCCATGGTGCCCAGGATGCCGGGGTCCTCGTACTCGAAGATGGCTGCGCACGGCTCGAAGTAGTGGTCCCGGCGCCTCACCACCGCCTGGACGGAGACGATGTCCTGGTCGAAGAGCCACAGGGCGACCGCGTACTTGTGGATCATGTCGTCGAAGAGGTGGCCCCCGGGGCTGGTCGAGGTCATCCGCCAGAGGTAGCCGTCGACGTCGAGGCCGGCCTGGAAGGAGGAGTCGGTCTGGCCGACGACGGTCCTCATGCGCAGGTTGTTGGGCCGGCCGATCGCACCTTCGGCGATCAGGCGCTTGGCCAGCTCGAGGGGCGGGTAGTGGCGGAAGCACTCGCTGACCCGGAGGATGCACCCGGCCTCCGCGGCCGCGGCAGCCATGGCCCGGGCCTCGGCCACCGAGTTGGCCAGCGGCTTCTGGCACGAGACGTGCTTTCCGGCAGCCAGGGCGGCGAGCACGTGGTCGTGGTGGAGGTGGGTGGGGGTCAGGATCTCGACCGCGTCGATCGAAGGGTCGGCCAACAGGGCATCGAGGTCCGTGTAGGCGTCGGGCACGCCCCAGGCCGCAGCGGCCCCGGCCGCCCGGCCAGGGCGCGGGTCGCAGACGGCCACCACCCGGCAACGCGGGTCCTCCAGGTAGCCGGCCACGTTGAGCGAGGCGATGTTGCCGGCTCCCACGATCCCGATCCTCGGTCCGTCGCTCTCGGGGGGCACGGGGGTCAGGCTAGTGGAATCGGCCGGACGGGCCACGGGTCAGGCGCCGACGGCACCGTCCCCGGTGAGCTGCCCGCGGAGCTGGTCCTTCAGGACCTTGCCCGTGGCGTTCCGCGGCAGGCCGTCCACCATGTGCCACTGGCGCGGAACCTTGTACGGGGCCAGCAGCTCCAACGTGTGGTCACGCAGCTCCTCTGGGGTGGCCCGGTGGCCGGGACGCAGGGTGACGAACGCCACCACGTCCTCGCCCAGCACCGGATGATCGACTCCCACGACCGCCACCTCGCGTACGGACGGGTGCGACTCGATGGCGTGCTCGACGTCGGTGGGATGGATGTTGTTGCCCCCTCTGATGATGACGTCCTTGCTCCGTCCCACGATGTAGAGGTAGCCGTCCTCGTCCACCCGGCCCAGATCGCCGGTGACCAGCCAGCCGTCGACCCAGGTGCGGGAGGTGGCCTCGGGGTCGCCGTAGTACTCGCGTGGGCGACCCGGGATCCGCATGCGGACGTGGCCCACCTCGCCCGTCGCCACGATCCCTCCGTCGGCACCGGTGCAGACGATCTCGGCCGGCGGCAGCGGTTTCCCCACCGAGCCCGGCCGGCGGACCGCCTCCCCGGGCGGCATCAGGCAGTAAACGGACCCGGCCTCGGTCATCCCGTAGTTGTTGGAGACGAGGGCGGTGGGCATCCGCTCCTGCAACCGCTCCAGCACCGACGGGGCCAGCGGCGCGCTGCCCACGGTGCACAGTTGCAAAGAGCCGAGGTCGGCCGTCTCGAAGCGCGGGTGCTCGAGCAACAGGTTGGCCATAGCCGGGACGAGGAACACCGACCCGGGCCGCTCCGACTCGACGGTGTCCAGCCAGGTGCCGGCGTCGAAGCCCGGGAGGTAGATCCCCTTCAGGCCGAGCTTCATCGGGGTGTACACGAAGGCCAGGCCGGCGAAGGTGTACGGCGGACTGGCGTGCATCCAGCCGCCCCCGCTCCACTGCGGCTTGCGGAACGGGACCAGCGAGGAGTTGTCGTGGCGAACTGCCACCGCCTTCGGCCGCCCGGTCGTGCCCGACGTGTAGAGGATGTCGGCCAGGTCGCCCGGCTCGCGTTCCACCTGGAGGTAACCCGGGTCGTCGCTGAGGATTTCGGACCAGGCCATGACGCCGTCGTGATCGGCGTCGCGCCGCGGGCGGTCGGCACCGTCCCCGATGTCGGCGCCCGGGACGGCCACGATCAGGGCCGGTCGTTCGCCGTGGTAGCGCGGGACGAGCGACTGCTCGGCGACCGCCGCCGCGGCACCGCAGTGGGCCAGCATCCGTTCCACCTCGGGCCGGGTGAGTTGGGGGTTGAGGGGCACGGCCACCGCCCCTGCCCGGTGAACGGCGGTGTAGGCCACGATCCACCGGAGCGCGTTGGCCGCCTCGAGGTGGATGGTCACCCGGTCACCCGGTCGGACCCCGCCACCGATCAGGCCGCGGGCCAGGCGGCTGGCCGTGGTGTCCCATTCGGTGAAGGTCAGAGACCCTCCGCCGATCACGTCGTAGGCCGTCTCGTTGCCGAAGGAGAGGGCCATGGCGTGCAGCTGCTCGGGGGGGAGCTGGGCCATGCCGATCAGCGGTCCCCTCGCGCCGGCCCGAGGGCCGCCCCGGGCGGACCGACCCGGTGGCACGTCGTCTCGGCTGTCCTTCGGTGACCCATGTCGCCCAACTCCTTCGACGCACTTGCGGGCGGCCGCCCATCTGCCGTCGGCCCCGAACTGCGCCAGCAGCATGGCCGAACCAGAACCGTCGGTCAATCGACCGGAGCCGGCCACCGTGTTCGGTCCGGCCCTCCCCGGCCGGGCCGTCCGGTGGGCGGTGGGCGGCTACTGGGAGGTCAGGGCGTGCTGCGCTTCGGCTTCCGGGTCCACCCAGGCCGGACCGTCGACCTCGATGACCACCTCTTCGAGCAGGCCGGTGAAGGGGAAAGGGGCGCCGTACCGACGGGTGACCGGCACCCCGTCACTGAACCCGCAGGTCAATCCGGCGCCGGTCAGCGAGAACCTGGTCAGGGTGAATCGGGGAATGTCGAGTCGGGCCACTTCGGCTCCGTCGACCAGCAGGTGGCCCACTCCCCGGTGCTCGCCGGTGCGCTCGAAGCGGAACGCCACGTCATGCCGGCCCGGGGGCACCGTTTGCGCGGCCTGGACGTGGTGCTCCTCCAGCGAGACGAAGTTGTGGGCGTAGGCCGGCCGCCCGTCCGCCAGGTAGAGGGTCCATCCCCCCAGGCCGGATCCTTGTGCGACGAGGACGCCCTCCAGCGGTGCCGCTCCCGGGGCGGCCTCGGGGATCTCGACGGTGGCCCTGATCAGGTGGTCGCGGTTGCGGACGTTGACGGCCACCATCTCGGGCACCGACGCCGCTCCCGGGTAGTAGACGTACCGCGAGCGGGGCGGGACCGGGCGCGGCCGGTCGAACACCAGCTCCGAGAAGGGGCGGTTGTCGAGCGGAAGGACCCCGTACGCTCTCGCCTCCTCCCACCACCGGTCGATGAGCCGGTGCAGGCGGTCCGGCTGCTCGGCGGCCAGGTCGTGGCATTCGGACGGGTCGACGGCCACGTGGTAGAGCTCCCACCGGTCTTCCTCGAATCCCTTCGAGGTGTCCTGGACGGGGTGGTAGGTGACCGCCTTCCACCCATCGTGGTAGAGGGCACGGCATCCGAACATCTCGTAGTACTGCACCAGGTGCCGGTCCGGCGCCTCGGGCACGGAGAGGGTGTCGGCGAACGAACACCCGTGGATGGGCGCCTGGGCCACGCCACCGATCGCGTCGGGCGGGGTGACTCCCAGGATCTCGAGGAGGGTGGGTAGGACGTCGATGGCGTGGACGTACTGTCGGCGGGGAGATCCGGTCCGTTGCGTGCCGGCCGGCCAGTGCACGATCAACGGGTCGGCCACCCCACCCTCGTGCACCTCCCTCTTCCATCGACGGAACGGCGTGTTGCCGGCGACCGTCCATCCCCACGGGTAGTTGTTGTGGCAGAGCGGCCCACCGATCTGGTCGATGCGCTCCACCCCCTCCTCGACGGTGCGCGGGGCCATGTTCCAGGGCCGGAGGTCGTTTACCGAGCCCGTCGGGCCGCCCTCGGAGCTTGCTCCGTTGTCGGACAGGATCACCAGCACGGTGTTGTCGAGGTCCCCGGTCCGGCGGAGGAACTCCACCAGCCGACCGAGGTGATGATCCGTGTGGGAGAGGAATCCGGCAAAGGCCTCCATGTAGCGCGCGTAGAGCTGTTGTGCCGCTCCGGACAACGAGTCCCAGGCGGGCACCCATTCCGGCCTCGGCGAGAGCTCGGTGCCGGGCGGCAGGATGCCCCCGGCCATCTGGCGCTCGAAGGTGGCCTGGCGCCAGGCGTCCCATCCGGCGTCGAACCGGCCGCGATAGCCGTCGATCCACGACGCCGGGGCCTGGTGGGGCGAGTGGCACGCGCCCGGGCAGAAGTACAGGAAGAACGGCTTCTCCGTGTCGATGGCGCGGAGGTCGGCGACGTACTCGATGGCGGTGTCCACCAGGTCCTCGGTCAGGTGGTACCCGTCCTCGGGTGTGGCGGGCGGACGCACCTGATTGTTGTCGGCCACCAGGGCCGGCACGAACTGGTGGGTCTCCCCTTGGAGGAACCCGTAGAAGCGCTCGAACCCCCGTCCCAGGGGCCAGTTGTGGCGTGGCGCCGCCAGGTGGCACTCGTCCTCGGGGGCCAGATGCCACTTGCCGACGGCACAGGTGGCGTAGCCCTGCTCCACCAGGATCTCGCTCAGGAACCCGTTGGCCCGGGGGATGGTGGAGTCATAGCCCGGAAAGCCGGTGGCCAACTCGACGATCCTCCCCATGCCGTTGCTGTGATGGTTCCTGCCCGTGAGCAGGCAGGCCCGCGTGGGGGAGCAGAGCGCCGTCGTGTGGAAATTTGTGTACTGCAGACCGGCTCGGGCCAGTCGGTCCATGACCGGCGTGGCGATGTCGGAGCCGAAGCAGCCGAGCTGGGCGAAACCGACATCGTCGAGCACCACCAGCACGACGTTGGGGGAGCCGGGCTTCGGCCGGCGAGGCTCGGGCCACCACGGGACCGATCCCTCGAAGTCGTCGCCGATGACCCCCTGGAACTCGCCCGGTTCCACGTTGCCGGCTACCCGCGGGTGTCGGGACGCACGGTCCCGAAGGGCACGGGGCCGAAGGGCAGGGGGCCGGTCCGGGCCGGTGCAGTCCGGGCGCGTGCCGGACCTCCGGGGCCCGCCGTGGCCTCCCGGTTTGCGGACGGTAGCAGGTGCCCCGGGACGCCCGGGGCCGGGGTGGTCCCGGAAGTGTGTCGATCGCCGAAACCGGCCCCCTCCGCCCCAGATCCGTCGAGCAAGTCCATCGCGCCACTCTATGCGGGTGCGGTGCCTCCCGGCCGGAGACCCGTCCCCAGCGGGCCACCGGCGGTAGCATCACCGGATTCCGCCGTGCTCGTACCCGGCTCGTTCCAGGAGGTCCCGTCCGATGTCTCGTTCCGTGGAGAATGCCCCGGTCGCTGTCTTGGCGGCGGCCAAGGAGATGCTGGCCAAGGGCCTGGTAGAGGGAACCGCCGGCAACATCTCGGCCCGGCAGCCCGACGGGACGGTGTGCGTCACACCGTCCTCCATCGACTACGGCGAGATGACTCTCGAGGATCTGGTGGTGGTGGACCTGGACGGCGGCGTGGTCTCCGGCGAGCGTTCGCCGTCCTCGGAGCTCCCGCTGCACCTGGCCGCCTATCGTGCCTTCGACGACGTCGGCTCGGTCATCCACTCCCATCCGGTGCACGCCACCATGTTCGCGGTGGCCCGCCAGCCGATTCCGTCCTGCATCGACGAGTTCACCATCTATGTCGGAGGCGATGTCCGGGTCACCGAGTACGCCATGAGCGGCAACGCCGATGTGGGCCGTGGCGCGGTGGAGGCACTCGAGGGTCGAGGTGCGGCACTGATCGCCAATCACGGACTGGTGGCGGTGGCGCCGTCGCCGGCCAAGGCACTGCACATCACCGCGCTGGTCGAGCGCAGTGCCTTCATCATCTGGGGAGCCCGTCAGCTGGGTGAGATCCATCATCTGCCCCCGGGGGTCGACCGGAAGTTCGCCGGGGTCTACGAGTTCATGCGACAGAACTGATGGGCCCGGATCGGCGGGGGGTGGCGGACGCCGAACCCGATGCGCCGCGAGGCGACGGTCGCGTCCGGGCCCGGCTCGCCGAGCTCGGACTCCGACTGCACGGCCCCCACCTGCCCCACGACCCGCTCGACGCGGTGGTCGTGCACGGCGGTGTGGCCAGGACCTCGGGCCAGCTCCCGCGGGTCGACGGTGTGCTGACCTGCTGTGGCACCCTGGGAACGACGGTGAGTGTGGACGCGGGCGCGGAGGCGGCGGCCATCTGTGCGCTCAACGCCCTGGCGGTGCTGGAGGCGGCGCTGGGCACCCTCGACCTGGTGGAGCGCGTGCTCACGGTGACCGGATATGTGGCGTCCGCCCCCGACTTCCACTGGCAGCCCGAAGTGGTGGACGGGGCCAGCTCGGTGCTCCACCGGCTCTTCGGAGAGGCCGGCCGCCACACCCGCTCGGCGATCGGCGTGGCGTCCCTGCCCAGAGGCGGCGCGGTGGAGATCGAGGTGACGGTTGCGGTGCGCGGCTGAGGGCCCCCGTGGTCGAGCACTCCCACCCACAATTGGCCCGGACCGGTTCGGCAGCGGATCGCCAGGTTCGGCCGGCAATGAGGAGAGGTTGATGGACGAACAGGACACTGTTGCTGCGCTCGGGAGTCTCGGGGCGGCCACGCTCGGGGAGTCCGGGGGTTTGCCCATGCCGCCGAGGATCCGCCCGGTCTGGCCGGGGGCCGCACTGGCCGCACCGGCCTACCCGGTCGGCTGCACCCCAGGGGACAACCTCGCCGTCCACGTGGCCGTGACCCGGGCCCCGGCAGGCTCCGTGCTGGTCGTCGACGTGGGCGACGTCCCCGAACGGGGCTACTGGGGCGAGGTGCTCACCACGGCGGCGCTAGCCCGTGGCCTGGCCGGACTGGTGATCGACGGGGGGGTTCGTGACGTGGCCGCGCTCGAGAGACTGGGGTTCCCGGTGTTCTCGAGGACGGTGGCCCTGCCCGGTGCCACCAAACGGGCCCGCGGCACGGTGGGCGGGACGGTCGTGGTCGCCGGTGTCCCGGTCAGCACGGGCGACTGGGTGGTGGGCGATGTCGACGGGGTGGTCGTGGTGCCGGGTGCCGGACTCGACCGGACGATTGCCGACGGCCGGGCGCGGGCCGCCGCCGAGGACGAGTACTTCGCCGCCCTCCGCAGCGGGTCGACCACCGTCGAGCTCCTCGACCTCGACGCCTCGCTCATCGAGGGCGGTGGATGGTCGGCGTGAGTCGCCAGGGCAGGGGTCGGCTGCGGGTCCCAAGAGCCGCAGCCCCGGCTTCAGTGGTTGGTGTAGTCGATCGGCCCGGCACCCTTCACGCCGATGGCGAAGCAGAAACAGTGGATGGGCGCGTGGTCACTGACGGGACGAAGGCTGTGGACGGCGTCGGGCGGAATGTGGACCAGGTCCCCCTGGCCGATGGCCCGCTCTTCACCGGCGACGGTCATGATGCCCCTGCCGCGGAGCACGTAGTAGAACTCGTGGGTGGGGTGCGAGTGGGGATCGACGTACCCGCCACCCGCGACCTCGAACTCGTTCACCAGCTCGAGGAAGCCACCGTCGGTCTGGTCCTTCATCTCCCGCGAATTCACCATCCACCACACGGGCACCGTTCCGTTGTGCTCGACGACGGGGGCGACGTCTTCGATGTTGCGTACGTCCATCACCTTGTGGTCTCCTTCGCTGGTCGGGTCCATGCCTGCGAGTGATGCTAGGTGGAAGCGCACCGGCCGGTCACCGCGGAAGGGCATGTGATGAGTGAGGCCGTCCGGAAGATCAGACCGATCCCACTTACCAAGGACAACTGGGACCCGTTCGGATGGCTGCCGGTGGCGGACACCGACCGGGACGACGGTGTCGAACGGCTTGACTTCGCCTGGAACGACGTCCACGTCAACCGCATCGCCCATCGGCGGGACGAGGTGCCCCAGGTCGTCGGTGGCCTGCGCTGCCAGGTGCTCTACCACCATGTGACCCACACCCAGGTGCTGATGCCACTGGATGCCATCGCAGTGGTTGCCGTGGCCCCGCCGGGGCTCGACATGACCTCGCCGTCCGACATCGATCAGGTGCGGGCCTTCGTGCTCGAGCCGCTGTCGTCGATCGTGCTGCGCAGGGCGACCTGGCACTGGGGCCCCTTCCCGGTCACCGCGGACGCCGTCGAACTCTTCAACATCCAGGGACGCCGCTACCTGGAGGACAACGCCAGCGTCGACCTCGAGGCGCTGGGACGGCCGTTGGACGTGCTCCTCTGACGACCACTGTGGCCGCACCGACGCCTCAGGCCGGGCAACAGGGTGCGCTCCGGGGGCCCGCCGGCAGGCCGCCCACCCTGCCGCGTCCGGCCGTCCTTGCGACTTCCCGGCCGAGTGGGTGACGGCATACCGGCCATGTGACGGTTGACATCACTAGTCTGCGTGCCTTAAGAACAGGCTCAATGATCTGCCGTTCGTGGGGGGCCGCTTCGGCGGGGATCCGATGCGGCAGGTCCTGATCAAGGAAAGCGTGGACATGGGAACACACCGGGGGAGCTGGGTGTTGCCAGTGGCAGTGGCGCTGGGCGTGGCGTCGATTGCCGCTGGATGCTCGTCGTCGTCGGGAGGCGGAGCGTCGAGTTCGACCGCAAGCACGGGCACGGCGACGACGTCGACGAGCGGGGCCACGTCTTCGTCTGCTGCTCCCGGAGTCACCGCCACGCAGATCAACATCGGAGCCATCTCCTCGAAGACCGGCCCCCTCGCCGGCTACTTCGACGGCATCGGCCCGGGGATGATCGCCTACTTCGACACCATCAACGCCCAGGGAGGCGTCAACGGCCGCAAGCTGGTCCTCGCCTACGACCTCGACGACGGCGGTTCGCCCAGCCAATTCACGCAGTTGACCCACACCGTCATCGACCAGGACCACGCATTCGCCGTCGGGGTGGCGTCGGCCTGGTTCTCACCCAACTACTTCGTGGCCACCAGCACGCCCACCTACGGCTACAACGTGAGCGCCAACTGGCAGACCGCCCCGAACCTGTTCGCCGCGGGCGGCTCGACGCAGATCTACTCGGCCGCCGTCCCCACCATGGCCTACTTCATCAAGAAGACCGGCTCGAAGGCGGTGGCCTTCATCAGCTACGGGCCCTCGATCGCCTCGTCGTACGACTCCTGCAGCGCCTATGCCGCCTACCTCAAGAAGGCGGGGATCAACGTCAACTACGTGGATGTGGGCGCACAGCTCGGGGGGAGCTACGCCTCGGACGTGCAACGGATGCAACAGGCCGGGTCCGACCTGGTCGTCACCTGCATGCAGGCCTCGGACAACATCACCATGTCCCGTGACATCCAGCAGTACGGGCTGAAGATCAAGCAGCTGTGGCTGAACGGCTACGACCAGACCCTGCTCAACCAGTACACCAACCTGATGCAGGGCGTCTACCTCAACAACACCGGCAGTGTCCCCTTCGAGGCGGGGAACTCCGCCAAGTACGGCAACACCTACGCCGGCATGCAGCAGTACATCGCCGCGATGAACAAGTACGAGCCGGCGTTCACCTACAACGCTGTGGCCTTCCAGGGATGGCAGTCGGCAGCCCTGCTGGCCTCCGGGCTCAAGGCCGCGGGGAAGAACCTCACCCAGGCCTCCGTGATCAAGGCCACCAACCAGATCACCGACTTCAACGCCGGCGGGCTGTCGGCGCCGGTCGACTGGACCGTAGACCACACCTCGACCACCCTTCCGGACTGCACCGCCTGGATCCAGGTGAAGGGCAACCAGTACGTCTCGGTCTTCGGATCGAGCAAGCAGGTCTTCGTCTGCCTCGGCACCAGTGTCACCAACCCGGTGCCGGTCACGCCGCCCCCGGGCACCCCGGGAGCATGACGCTGAACCCAGTGCGGGCCCGGTAGGAGCCGGCCCGGGAGTGGAGCACTTTCTGGGATTCGCCATTCCCGGCATCCCCTACGGCTGCACGTACGCCATCGTGGCCGTGGGTCTGGTGCTCACCTACCAGGCCACCGGCGTCTTCAACTTCGCCTACGGGGCCCAGGCCTACACCTCGGCCTTCCTCTTCACCCGCCTGGTGCAGAACGAGCACCTCCCCGTGTGGCTGGCGTTCCTCCTTTCGGTGGTCGTGCTCGCCCCGGTGCTCGGGCTGGCCTTCGACCGGTTCCTGTTTCGCAGGATCCCCACCGGCAACACCACGGCCAAGCTGGTCACCGGCATCAGCCTGTTCGTGGGCATCCCGGCCGTCCTGGCGGAGATCTTCGGGAGCGCCAACCAGTACAACCCGCCCAGCATCCTGTTCAGCCCCGACACGGTCTACTTCCACATCGCCGGCACACCCGTCAACGGGATCTACCTCACCACCGTCCTGACCACGGTGGTGATCCTGGTCGCACTGATGATCCTCATGCGGCTGACCAACCTCGGCCTGCAGATGCGGGGGGCGGTCGAGAGCCGGCGGCTCATCGAGCTCGACGGCGTCAACGCGGGCCGGGTCGTGGCGGTGGCGTGGGCCATCTCCGGCCTGATGGCCGGACTGGCCGGGGTGCTCCTGGCCCCCATCTACGGACAGCTGCAGTTCAGCGACTACGCCGCCCTGGTCGTGGCCGCCTTCGCCGCTGCGGCCTGGGCCGTGTTGCGCTCGATGCCGATTGCCGCCCTGGTCGGGATCCTGATGGGCGTGGCGTCCACCACCCTCGCGGGCTACCTGCCGGTGAGCAGCGTGTGGTCCTCGGCCGCGCTCACCTCCCTCCCGTTCATCGTGCTGTTCGCGGCGCTGCTGCTGGTGCCCGGGCTGCGGTCACTCGACCACGCCAAGGACCCGCTCTCCTCGGTGGACCCGCCAACCCCGCCGACGACGGCCACCCTCCGGGTCCCCCAGATCGACCGGGTGGTGCGGGTGGCCTGGTATGTCCTCCTCGCCGGCTTCGTGATCTCCATGCTCACCTGGATGCCCTCGTCATGGGAGAACGTGTTCAACGCCGGGCTCGTCTACTCGATCGTCTTCTTGTCCATCACCCTCATCACGGGCATGGGCGGGCAGCTCTCGCTGGCCCAGGGCACGCTGGCCGGTGTCGGGGCCTTCACCGCGGCGCAGCTGGCCAACCACATGGGCCTGAGCCTCCTCGCCGGTGCCCTGGTGGGTGCCCTGGCCGCCGCGGCGGTGGCCGTCGTCCTGGCCTTCGCCTCGGTGCGCCTGCGGGGGCTCGGCCTCGCCCTGATGACCATCGCCGCCGCCCTCTTCTTCGACAACGCCGTCTTCCCCCAGTTGACGGCCAGCAACGGCGAGGCGCTCGACATCAAGCCCACGTGGGTGGGGCTCGGCATCCTGAATCCCGACGGCCATGCCTTCTTCGTGATGGCCATGGTCGTGCTGGTGGTGTGCATCTTCGGCGTGTTGCTGGTCCGCAAGGGGACGACCGGTCGGTTTCTGGCGGCGATGCGGGGGAGCGAGACGGCGGCCGCAGGACTCGGCATCAACCTGACCTGGCAGCACGTGGTTGTGTTCGCCCTGTCCGGCGCGGTGGCCGGCATCGGCGGCACCATGCTGTCCATCCAGCAGCAGTCGGTGAGCCCCGCTCTCTTCAACTACCAGGTCTCACTGGTCTTCGTGGTGGTGGTGGTGACCACCGGGGTGAACACGGTCGAGGGGGCCGTGCAGGCCGGCTTCGGCTTCGTGGTCCTCCAGCAACTGCTCACCTATGTGCCGTCCCGCTTCGGCGGAAACAGCCTGGTCGTGGTCTTCTTCGCCGCCGGGGCGCTCACCTACGCCGCCCATCCCGAGGGAATCCTCGAGTTCCAGAAGCGGCGTTGGACACTGCGCATGCAGGGCATGCTCTTCAAGACCGACGACGCGGGAGCCGCCCCAGCCCGGACGCCCGGCCCGGGGGCGGACACCGGGGAGATGGCCGGCACGGTGGCCGGGGGAACGCACGCCGACCTCGAGGTGGGCCCGACGGGGAACGACCATGGCTGAGGCCCGGGGGGACACCCCGCTCCTGCAGGTCACCGAAGTGTCCAAGACGTTCGGTGGCATTGCCGCTGTCTGGGGTGTGAGCCTGACGGTGCAGCGGGGCGAGAGCATCGGTCTGGTCGGTCCCAACGGGGCCGGGAAGACCACGCTGTTCGACTGCATCTGCGGTCAGCTCCGGCCCGAGCGGGGGAGCGTCGAGCTGGACGGCAGGGAGCTGCTCGCCATGCCCACCTACAAGCGAGCGCGTCTGGGCCTCGGTCGGACCTATCAGCGCGTCGAGATCTTTCCGGACATGACCGTGCGCGACCACCTGGTGGTCGCGGTGCGAGCGCGGGGGCGCCAGGGTCGGCTGTGGAAGGACCTCTGCAACATGAGTGCGCCCACGCCCGAGGAGAAGGAGCGGGTGTCCGCGGTGCTCGAGCTGGTCGGCATCGAGGACCGGGCCGACTCTCCCGTCTCCGCCCTGGGACTGGGCTCGTGCCGGCTGGTCGAGCTGGCCAGGGCCCTCGTCGCCGATCCCGTCCTGCTGCTGGCGGACGAACCGTCGTCGGGCCTGGACGTCCGCGAGACCCACGAGCTGGCCCAGGTGCTGCACATGCTCCAGCGCGAGCAGGGCATGGCCATGTTGCTGGTGGAGCACGACCTGGGCATGGTGGGCGAGGTCGTCGACCGGACCGTGGTGATGAACCTGGGCTCCGTGATCGCGGAGGGACTGTTCGACGACGTCATGGCCGATCCCGCCGTTCGGCAGGCCTACCTGGGTCTGGGCGCGTGAACGACGTCGCCGGTCACCCGGCAACCGGCGGGGCGCAGGCGGTGACGGCCACCGCGCCGGACAACCCTGTCCCGGCGCTGGAGGTCGACCACGTCAGTGCGAGCTACGGCCCCTATCGGGCCCTGTTCGACGTGACCTTCGCCGTGCCCCAGGCGGGCGTCACCGCACTGATCGGATCCAACGGGGCCGGCAAGTCGACCGTGTCCCGAGTCGTGACGGGGCTGCTGGCCAGCACCCAGGGCGCCATCCGGCTGAACGGCCGGGACGTCACCGGCCTCCCCGTATACAGGATCGCCAGGGCCGGGGCGGCCCACGTGCCCGAGGGCCGGGGCGTCTTCGCCAACCTGACCGTCGAGGAGAACCTCAAGTTGGCGTTTCGGCAGCGGGGCGGGCGCCGCGGCGTGCCCGACTCGCTGGCGCGGGCCTATCAGGCGTTTCCCCTGCTGGCCGGTCGGCGCAAGCAGCACGGCGGAACCCTTTCGGGTGGGGAGCAACGCATACTCTCGCTGGCCAAGGTCCTGGTCGTTCCACCCGGCCTGTTGGTCGCCGACGAGATATCGCTCGGGCTGGCCCCCGTGATGATCGATGCCGTGTACGAGGGGCTCCGGCGGATCAACGATGCGGGAACGGCACTGCTCATCGTCGAACAACAGGTGGACCGGGTCCTCGACGTCGCCGAGACGGCCGTGGTTCTCGAGCACGGCTCGGTGGCCTACAGCGGCCCGGCCGATGGCGCCCTGGTCGCCGTCGAGCATGTGCTGGCTGCCCGGGGCGAGCGGTTGGAGTCGGACCTGCACCACCCTGCGGACCGGGTGGCACCCGGACGGGGTGCAGGGCAGGAGGGACGGCGGTGGCGCCCGTGGCGCCCGGGGCGGAGAGCGGTGGGTGCCGACGGCACCGGTAGCACGGGATCCGGACGGGAGGAGCGACCGTGAGTGGCACTGAACGGGATGCAGTGATCGTCGACGTGGTGCGCACCACGTTGGGCAAGCGGGGCGGGGCGTTGTCGCAGTGGCACCCGGCCGACCTCCTGGGCTTCGCACTGACGTCGCTCATGGAGCGGACCGGTGTCGACCCCGGACGCGTCGACGACGTCATCGGGGGATGTGTCAGCCAGGTGGGAGAGCAGAGCACCAACGTCACCCGCAACGCCTGGGTCGCTGCCGGCCTGCCCCAACACGTGCCGGCCACCACCGTCGACCGGCAGTGCGGCTCGTCTCAGCAGGCGATGCATTTTGCCGCAGCCGGGGTCAAGGCCGGCCACTACGACATGGTGGTGGCTTGTGGCGTCGAGATGATGACCAGGGTGCCGCTCGCCTCCAACGCCCGTGGGGGCACGGGGCCCTTTCCTCCGTCGTTCCTCGACCAGATAGACGGCCGGCTGTGGGCCCAGTTCCGCGTCGCCCAGGTCCTGGCTGATCGCTGGGGCATCAGTCGGGAGGAGTTGGACGAGTACTCGCTCGAGAGCCACCGCCGATCCGCAGAGGCGTGGGACGCCGGCCGGTTCGAGCGGGAGGCACTGCCGGTGCCCCTGAAGGCCGAGGACGGCTCGTTCAGCGGTGAGTTCCTCCGCGCCGACGAGGGCATCCGTCGGAACGGCTCGCTCGAGATCCTGTCCGGACTTCCCCCGGCCCAGTCCTGGGAGCCCGAGACGGCACCGGGCATCACCGCAGGCAACTCCTCCCAGATGACGGACGGCGCGGCTGCGATGCTGATTGCCGACCGCTCACTGGCCGAGCGACTCGGGCTTCCGATACGGGCCCGGTTCGCCCACGCCACGGTGGCTGCCGATGACGCGGCGATCGTGCTCTCCGCTCCGGTGCCTGCCACCGAGCGGCTGCTCGAGCGTTCGGGCATGAAGGTCGAGCAGTTCGACGCCATCGAGTGCAACGAGGCCTTTGCCGCCATTCCCCTCATGTGGAACCGGGCCTTCCACGCCGACCCCGAGTGCCTGAATCCGTGCGGTGGGGCCATCGCCATCGGCCACCCCCTGGGTGCGAGCGGAGTCCGACTGGCGGCAACGTTGCTGAACCGCCTGGAGTCCACCGGCGGTCGCTACGGGTTCCAGACCATGTGCGAAGGCGGTGGCCAGGCCAACGCCACGGTGATCGAGCGACTGGCCTGACGACCTCACCCGGTCGCAACGACGACCGTGCCGCGCCCGGTCGGATCGCTCACGACCGGGCGGATGCCAGACTCAGGGCCACGGCCACCGCTTCCAGCGCATCCTCCATCGGCACGATCCCGGTGTCCACGTCGCCGTCGGGCCGCGTGAGCGACCACGTTCCGAGGCCGATCACGGGAGTGCCGGCGTGGAGCGCCAAGGCGATCTCGGACAGCGTGCCGTACGCTCCGTCGACGGCGATCACCGCATCGGCGGAGCCGACCACGAGGGCGTTGCGCGCCTCGCCGAGCCCGGTGGCGATAACCACGTCCACCCACGGGTTCGCCGCCGAGGGGTCCCTGCCCGGCAGGAGGCCCACCGTGAGCCCGCCTGCCGACTTGGCACCACGGCAGGCGGCGGCCATCACCCCTCCCAGGCCTCCGCAGACGACGATGGCTCCGGCGGATGCGAGGGCGGCGCCGACTTCCTCCGCGGTGGCGGCCACTGGAGCGCTCGCCTCGTAGCCACCGATGATCGCGATCTGGACGGCCATGGTGGACCCAGCCTACGCCTCACCTCCGTTCGCCCCCGGCGGGGACCCGACGGGCGGGGAGGGATCCGGGTGCCCAGGATGCCGCGGCGTCAGCGGCCCGACGCCCGTTCCGCCTGCACCCGTACGAACTCCGCGGAGCCGGCGAGGAAGCCGTCGACGTTCTGCGCCTTGCCCGACGCGAACTTGGCGAAGTACTCGGGCACGTAGATCGACAGCACGCCGTCGGCGATCCCGTCAATGATCGTCCGGACGGCCTCGCCCACGGGGATGGCCTCCACCCCGGCCGTGAACGGGTCGTTGTCGGGAAGTGTGAACAGCTCGGTGTCGACCACCCCCGGATAGACGACGGTGACCTTGACGCCGGTCTCCCACAGGTCGACGGCCATGGCCTCGGAGAAGACCGCCAGGGCCGCCTTGGACGCGTCGTAGGCCGCCTCGCCCGGTGAGCTCAACGGTGCGGCAACGGACGACACGCTGACGATGCGACCGGCTCCCCGCTCCAGCATCTGGGGGAGGAGCGCCAGGGTGAGGCGTACCGGCGAGAGGTAGTTGATCGCCATCACCGACTCGACGGTGGCCGGGTCGAGGCGGGTCACGTGACGGCGCTTGGGGATGCCCGCGTTGTTAACCAGGATGTCGACCCCGCCCAGCTGGTCGACCGCCTCGAGCGCCAACCGGTCGACGGCGTCGTCGTCGGTGAGGTCGAGCGACCACATCCTCGATCCGGGGGCGTGGGCGCGGCACCGCTCCAGCACCTCGGCCAGGCGCTCCCGACGGCGGGCGGCGATCCCCACGGTCGCACCGGCGGTGGCGAAGGCCTCGGCCAGTCCGGCGCCGATGCCCGACGACCCGCCGGTGATCAGTACCCGTGCTCCCTCGAACGTGTCGGCCACGGCTGCCTCCCCGGTAGCGGTGGGCACCGGTGGGCCCACATCCGTCCGGACCCTAGGCCGACACACGCGGGGAGGCCAACAGGGGCCGGCCGGTCGGGCACAGCTGCCGGCTCAGCGGTTCCGCCACTCGGGCGGCCTCTTTTCGGCAAAGGCGCGTGGCCCCTCGACCGCGTCCTCGCTCGAGAACACTTCCGAGGCGATGGCCGACTCGATGCGGTAGGCCTCCTTCATGTCGACGGCCAGCCCCCGGAGCACCGACTCCTTCGTCTTGCGCACGGCGAACGGGCCGTTGGCCGTGATCCGCCGGGCATACGCGGTGGCCCGTTCCATCAGTCGGCCGGGCCGGCAGACCTCGTTCAGCAGCCCCATCTCGTACACGCGTTGGGCCGACACCCGGTCAGCACACAAGAGCAGCTCCATCGCGGCCGGATAGGGAATCTGGCGGGGCAGTCGGACGGTGGACCCGCCCCCGGCGAACAGTCCCCGTTTGGGCTCCATCACACCGAAGGTGGCGGTGTCCGCCGCCACCCGGATGTCGCAGCCACCCAGCATCTCCATGCCGCCGGCCACGCACGTGCCGTTGACCGCAGCCACGATGGGCTTGTACAGCTTCACGTTGCGAAGGACCGCCTTCACCCCGTCGTCGAGCCGGTAGCCGTCCACCTCGGTGACGCCCTCCTGCTTCATCTGGGACTGCAGGCGGGTGATCTGGGGGATGTAGGTCTTGAGGTCGGCGCCGACGCAGAAGTCGCCGCCGACACCGGTGATCACGGCGACCCACGCCTCGTCGTCATCGCCGAAACGCTCCCAGGCCATCCGTAACTGGGCGAAGTGGTCCATGTCGAGGGCGTTGCGCGCCCCGGGTCGGTCGATGGTGATCTGGACGATGTGGTCGTCGCCGGGCTGGTAGTGGACGGGCATGGAACTCCTCGTTGGTCCGGATCGGTGCTGCTTGTCGGTGCCCGCCGCTCATCGACGGGCGATGGTGGCGCCACGGGCGCCGGGGAGCAGCGTGACCGTCTCCCCGGCCAGGTCGGCATCGTCGGCCGGCGGCTCTTCGAGCCGCGCGTAGGAGCGCGAGCCGTCGGGGAGATCGCAGATGAGCGCCGTCCACTCCGGGCCCTGGCGGGAGTGGACGGTGGAGAAGGTGGCGATCCGGGCCGGGCCCTCGCTCACTTTGGCCACCGCCACCGTGGGCGGTGGCTGCGTGGGTGACGGCTCGGCGGTCCCGGGGGGGACGAAGGACCCGGGACGGGTCGACCAGAGGGTGGCGCCGTGGTGTGCCATGTGCATGCCGACGCCGGTTACCAGGCCGAGTGACCCCGGGTCCCCGCGGAGGGCCTCGGCCATCGCCGAGAGGGCGTGGGTGGCGTAGTTGCTGCCCGGGCCGCCGTGGTACGGGAGGCCCCCGGTGACGGTCAGGTCGGGGGCGTCGGTGATCCCGAGCGCGTCCAGCGCGAACGACAGCGAACTGGCGAAGCACGAGTAGAGATCGAGATGGTCCACGTCGTCCACGGAGACCGGGCCCAACGCGGCCTGGGTGGCCATCCGCAGCGCCGGTGACCGCCACAACTCGGGCCGGGAGGCCATCGTGGGAGGATCGTCGGCGACGCCGAAGCCGCGCAGGTAGACCCGCCGGTCGGTGGGCACGCCCAGCGCGTCGGCACGTGCCTCGGTGGCGACCAGCACGGCCGCGGCCATGTCGACGTCCATGACGGCCGTCATGAGCTTCGTGTACGGCGTGGCCACCATCCGGTTGGAGGCCGACGGGACGGTGATCTCGGCTGCGCCGCGGGCGATCGGGAACCAGGCGTGCTCGGGCTGGGAGGCCGCCACTTCGGTGAGGGGAGCGAGGAGTCGACCGAGTTCGTCGCGGTGCTCGGCCGGCGTGCGACCGAGATGGGCCCGCCGGGCGGTGTCGAGCAGGGCAAAGGTGAGGTAGGCCTGGTAGATGCCGTTGGCCGCCTCCTGGCGGTCGAGCGTCAAGGGGAACGGTTGGGCCTGCTCCGGAGCGTGGGACCACGGTGGATCGGGAAGATGGCGGCGGGTGGCGAGGGCTTCGCCTCCGACGACCAGGGCCAGGTCGAGCGCCCCACGGGCCATGGCCGACGCCGCGTCGCCCACCAGGCGCAGGGGGACCGAGCCCCCGAGGCCGGAGTAGGAGCGGTGGGCCGGTTCGGCGCCGAGGCGTTGCGCCAGTCGGGCGCAGGGATCGTCGTACTCCCACGACTGGCAGTAGACGACCTGCAGACTCTGCAGGTCGGTTACCGCACCGGGGCTGCCGGCGTCCGTCGCTGCCGATCGGGCCAACTCCTCCCACATGGCGAGGGGCTCGGGTGCCGGCTCCTCCCGCCAGGTGTGGCGGGCGACGCCGATGATGCACGGTGCCCGAGGATCGACGGGCACGTCAGGACAGGCGCGCCTGGCCGGGGAGCTTGATCGCCCGGTCGGCAATGATGTTCTTCTGCACCTCGGTCGAGCCTCCCCCGATGGTGCTGTAGCGCTGGAAGGAGTAGAGGCGAGTCCACTTGCCCCGGTCGACGGCGTCCGGGCCGCCCCGGGCCAGCACGCCGGCCGGACCGAGCAGGTCGACGGAGAGGGCGGCCAGGGTCTGGGCCAGCGCAGACCACTGCAGCTTGGCAAAGGGCACTTCGGGCCAGTTCTTCTCGCCCCTGATGATCTTGCTCAGGGCCCGCAGGGAGAGGAGCCGGGCCAGTTCGATGTCGGTCCAGGCGCGGGCCAGACGGTCCTGGAGGGCGGGGTCGTCCAGGGCGCCGGGGTTGACCGAGCGCGCCGCCGTCACCATGGCCCGCAGGTCGGCGGCCAGGAGGGAGATCTGCCCGGCGATTCCCACCCGCTCGTGGCCGAGCGTCCCCATGGCCACCGTCCATCCCTCGCCCTCGCCGCCCAGGCGGCTGTCGAGGGGAAGGGACGCATCGTCGAAGAAGACCTCGTTGAACATCTCCTCGCCGGCCATGTCCCGGATGGGCCGCGCCTCGATGCCGGGAGTGTGCATGTCGATGATGAAGGCGGTGATGCCCTCGTGCTTCGCGCCCCGCTCGATGGCGGTGGGGTCGGTCCGCAGGAGGAAGAGGCCCCATCGGGCCAGGTGGGCGGTGGAGATCCAGATCTTCTGGCCGTTCACCACGTAGTTGTCGCCGTCCAAGATGGCGGTGGTGCGCAGGTTGGCCAGGTCGTTGCCGGCGTCGGGCTCCGAGAAGCCCTGGCACCAGTGGTCGGTGGCGTCGAGGATCGACGGCAGCCATCTGGCCTTCTGCTCGTCGGTGCCCCAGGCGATGATCATGGGCCCGATCTGCCAGAGCCCGTTCGGGTTGAAGAGGCCCGGAGTGCGGTACTCGGCCATGACCTCGGAGTAGATGATGCGCTGCATGGCGGTGGCGGCCCGGCCCCGGTACTCCTCGGGCCAGTGCACGGCGGCCCACCGGCCCTCGTTGAGGAGGCGCTGCCAGGCGGCCCGTCGCTGCTGGGACTTCTCGCCCGACAGGGACGAGTCGTCTGCCAGCTCCTCGCTGGCGAGGAACGGCGGCAGATGCTCGTCGAGCCACGCCCGCAGCTCGTCGCGGAACGCCTCGTCTTCGGGAGCCAGTGCGAAGTCCACGGGCCTCGAGGCTAGCCGGACCACCGTCTACACTCTCGCCAACATCAGCGATGCCGCCTCGGGGGTGATTTGTGGATTTCATGTTCGATGCGGAGCAGCTGGCCTTGCAGGACGTTGCGCGGCGGGCCATGGGCGAGGTGGGCGGCGACACGGTGCGGGTGCTGGCCGACGATCTGTCGGGCTTCTCCCCGGAGCTCTGGGACCGGCTGGTCTCCCTGGGCTGGACCGGGATGTTGGTGCCCGGCGGAGGGGCGGGGCTCCTCGAGATGTGCGTCATCCTCGAGCAGATGGGCCGGGTCCCCCTTCCCGGTCCGTTCTTCTCCTCCTCGGTGCTGTCGACCCTGGCGGCGCGTGCCCTCGGAGCCGACGACCTCCTCGAGGGGCTCGCCACCGGCCGTCAGCGCGGGACGGTGGCACTGCACGAGCAGGGTCACGGCCACCCGCTGGGCACCGTTCGGTCTCGGGCCCGCCGGAAGGGCGCCGGCTGGGTGCTCACCGGCACCAAGCCGATCGTCCTGGACGGCCACACGGCCGACTGGGCCATCGTGGTCGCACTGGCAGAGGAGGGGATCCGCTCGTTCCTGCTGCCCTCGCCGAAGGCGGAGGCCGTCCCCTCCCTCGACCCCACCCGCAAGCTGTCGCGGCTGGTGCTGGACGACGAGCCGGTCGAGCCGCTGGGACCTGCCGGCGACCAGGCGTCGCTGTGGCGGGGCGTTCTCGACGATGTCTCGGTGGGCCTGGCCGCCGAGCTGGTGGGAGTGTCCGACCGGGCCTTGGAGGAGGCGGTCGAGTACGCCAGGGTCCGGGTGGTCTTCGATCGCCCCATCGCCTCGTTCCAGTCGGTGAAGCATCGGATCGTAGACATGTACCACGCCCTGGAGATGGCGCGGGTGGGCGTCCACTTCGCCGCCTGGGCCGCGGACTCCGATGCGCCCGAGCGCTCGCGCGCCGCTGCCATGGCCGCGGCCTACGCCGCCGAGGCCGCGGTCCGGGTGACCGGCGACAACATCCAGGTCCATGGTGGCGTGGGATTCACGTGGGCGAACGACGCCCACTTCCTCTTCAAGCGGGCCAAGCAGAACGAGGTGCTGATGGGCGGCAGCGGGCACCACTGGCACCGCCTGGCCGGCATGCTGGTCACGCGTTGATCGCCGGCCTCCGCCGGCCCCCGGTGAACTGACGGCGTCGGTCTACGGCCACCGACCCCGGGTGAGGAGCTCCGGGCTCAGTCGGGCGCCAGCCCGTGGAGGAGTGCGGCGAGCTCGCCGGTCCGGGCCCGGAAGATGGCCGCCGGATCCTCGCCGCCGTCCAGCACGCCGGCCACGTGCTCGATGAACAGGCCGACCAACAGGCTGCGGAGCATCCGGGCCATGACCGCCTGCTCTCCGGCCCGACACAGGGGCGGATCGTGTCCGGCCAGCCAGAGCTCGAGGGAGGACTGGGTGGCGGCGAAGAGCTCGGCCCCGACGGCGGAGGCCGTGTCGTCCCCCCGCATCACCTCGCCGAGCATCAGGCGGATGAAGTCCTCGACCTCGAGCATCGACCGCAGGATCTCGTTCAGGAGATCGGCCAGTCCGGGAGCGGGGTCCCGTGCCAGCGAAGGTGGCGACGCAGCCGCCGGGTTGTCGACGAAACCGTGCTCTTCGAGCACTGCCACTAGGAGATCCCTCTTCGACGGGAAGTAGTGGTACAGCGACGCGACATTGAGATCGGTGGCGGCGGCAAGATTGCGCATACTGGTGCCGTCGACACCTTGCTGGGCCATGAGGGACAGTGCGGTGCGCAGGATGTGCTGGCGTTGTGTGGAACCGTCGGGACGGGCCACGGGCTCACGGTCGGGAGAGGGCACCGTCCCATTGTGGACCCTGGGCAGGCGAGCGGGGGCCGCCCCCGACGCCAGCCGGCCGGCGTTGCCCAACGAACGTTTGATAGGGTATCCGCAAGGGGCGGCTCGGGCCGGATGACGGGGGAGTTGGTCGATGCCGATGTACGCAACGGATGCCGCAGACGAGGTCCGGGCGCCGGAACGCTTCAATCCGTTCGAGCTCCAGGACACGGTGTCCGGGGACATCCGCGATCCGTACCCGCGGTTGGGCGAGCTGCGCCGCCGGAGCCCGGTCCACCTGGGTCCGGTCGACCTCGGGGACGGGGCCGCCGAGGTCGACCCGAACCGACCCCCGCCGGTGACCGTGTTCGGTTTCGACGAGGCGGTGCAGGTCCTCCGCGACAACCAGACGTACTCCTCGTCAGTGTACGAGGGGATAATGGGCGCGGTCATGGGCCGGACGATCCTCCAGATGGACGAACCCGAACACCGTCTCCATCGGGCCCTGGTGTCGCCGACCTTCCGGTCCAAGGTGCTCGAGCGGTGGGAGGGGGGCCTGGTCCGGCAAGTGGTCGACGAGCTCATCGACGGATTCGTCGCCCAGGGCGCCGCCGACCTGGTCCAGGAGCTGACCTTCAACTTCCCAGTGCAGGTGATCGCCCAGATCCTCGGGCTGCCACGTTCGGACTTCCCTGTGTTCCAGCGATGGGCAATCGAGATCACCAGCGTGGCCTCCAGCTGGGAACGGGGAGTGGCCGCCTCGGCTGCCCTCCGTGACTACTTCGCCGCGGTACTCGCCGAGCGCCGCCTCCGGCCGGCGGACGACCTGATCAGTGACCTCCTGGTGGCCGAAGTGGACGGACGGAGGCTCGACGACGAGGAGATCTACTCCTTCCTGCGCCTGTTGCTGCCCGCCGGCGTGGAGACCACCTACCGGGCGTCGGGGAACCTCCTCTACGGGTTGCTGACCAATCCCGATCAGCTGCGTGCGGTGATGGACGATCGCTCCCTGGTGCCCGCTGCATTCGAGGAGTCCATCCGGTGGGAGCCCCCGGTGACCGTGATCCTGCGACGGGCCACCCGCGCCACCGAACTGGCCGGCGTCCCCGTCGACGAGGGTGCCGACGTCGGCCTGCTCCTCGGCTCGGCCAACCGCGATGAGCGGAAATTCGCGGATCCCGACCGCTTCGACATCTTCCGGGCGTCACGCCAGAGCGTGGGATTCGGCTTCGGTGTCCACGTCTGCCTCGGTATGCACCTGGCTCGGATGGAGGCCAGAGTGGCGGTCAACACCCTGTTCGACCGGCTGCCCGACATGCATCTGGCCGCCGCAGCCGATCAGGACCTGCACATCAAGGGGATGGCCTTCCGCTCTCCGATCGCCCTCCCCGTGGGCTTCGCCCCGGCCTGAACGATCCGGTCGCGGGGAGGCGTTCGGTCGGGCACGACGCCGGCCCTTCCGACCGCCGACTCCCGACCGGCTTGTTATGGTGATCCGGTGCCCGTGTGGTTGACCGGCCTCGAGTATCGGACGCTGTCGGCTGCATGTGATCGGGTGATCCCACCGAGCGACTCGGGGCCGGGCGCCATGGCCGCCGGAGTGCCCGACTACATCGACCAACTGCTCGGCGCCTTCAGCTTCGACCCGCCGAGGATCTGGGCCGGGGGGCCCACCTCGGGACGCCACGGGGGGGCGGCTGCCTTCGACCGCTTCCATCGTCTGTCCGCACTGGAAGAGTTGGCGTGGCGTATGCGAATCGAAGGGTCCTGTGGCCTGCCCGAGCGCGAGTTCAACGGACCGGTGGTCGGTCTCCAGCAGCGCTACCGCAACGGTCTGGCCGCACTGGGAGAGGATTTCTGCGAGGTGGGGCCCGAGGAGCGGGACGACCGCCTTCGATCGCGGCCCGACTTCACTGACCTGCTGTTCCAACATTCCTGCGAAGGCCTGTACGGGGCACCGGAGTACGGGGGCAATCGAGACGGGATCGGTTGGCGCTCCATCGGCTTCGCCGGGGACGTACAACCGCGTGGATGGACCGATGCCGAGGTCTCGAAGCCGTGACGGTCGATGCGGTGATCGTCGGATCGGGCCCCGGGGGGGCGACCGTGGCCGACGTCCTCACCGCTGCCGGCTGGTCGGTGGTCGTCGTCGAAAAGGGGCGCAACCATCTGCTGGACCCTGCCGACCTCACCAGTCCGGCGTCCGACTTCTCCAATGACGAGATCAAATTCGTCAGCCGCCAGTTTCTCGGACCCGACCCCCTGGTCGAGCCCCGGACCTTCCGGACCGGCGAGGCCGATGGGGACCACAGCCACGTCGGCGACGTGAATTCGGTTCCGTCCACCGTGGGCGGGGGCGGCACCCATGCCGACGGCAAGGTTCCCCGTTTCATGCCGGACGACTTCCGCCTGCACTCGACGCTGGGCCCGCAGCCGGGGGCGGACGTCGCCGACTGGCCCGTCGGCTACGACGAACTCGAGCCTTACTACGCCGAAGTGGAGAGATCGGTCGGTGTCGCCGGGACCGACGGCTCCAATCCGTTCGCCGGTCCCCGTTCGGGGCCTTTTCCCATGCCGTCGGGCCCACCGATGTTCGGTGCCACCCTTTCGATCGCCGCCGCCGAACGGCTCGGGTACCACCCCTACCCGGCACCCACCGCCGCCAACAGCGTTCCCTACGACGGCAGGCCGGCCTGCAACAACTGTGGCTTCTGCTCCTACTTCGGCTGTCCCATCCACGCCAAGGGCGATCCGCTGGCCATGCTCCGTCGGGCCATGGCCAGCGGCCGGGCCGAGCTCCTCGCCGAGACCTTCGTCTCCCGGGTACGGATCGAGGGGCGCCGTTCCACCGGGGTGGAGCTGACCGGCCCCGACGGTGTCCGGCGCTTCCTGGCCGCCCGCCACGTGGTGCTCGCCGCCGGGGCCATCGAGACGCCGCGCCTCCTCCTCCTGTCGGACTTCGACCACCCGTTGGTGGGCAGGTACCTGATGACCCACTTCCAGACCCTCGCCGTGGGCTCGCTGCCGATCCGGACCTACGCCGAACGGGGCCGTGCGGTAACCCATGTGCACGACGACATGATCGTCGGGGACGCCGACGCCCGAGCAGCCGCGGCCGAGGCCGGGCTGCCTTGGCTGCGCGGTGGGATGGTGGAGTACAGCGGTGCCGCCCTGCCCATCATGGAGGCGAAGCACTACCCGTGGGGCGAGCACCACTCGCGCCTGATGGAGGACTCTCCGATCCGCGGCCGCCTGTGGGCCTTCATCATGCAGGGCGAGGACCTCCCCTACGCCGGCAATCGGGTCGACCTCGACCCCACCGTCCGCGATGCCCGGGGCTACCCGGTGGCCCGGATCACGTATCGGGCCGGCCGCCATGAGCTCGCCGCCTCGGAGCACTGCGGCCCGCGGCTCAGTGCCATCCTGAAGGAGATGGGAGCAGAGTGGACCGCCGTCACCACCTCGCCGGGAGGCGGCAATGCCGGGTCGCCGCCAGGGGTTCCGGAGAGCAGGCACAACATGGGAACCGTGCGCATGGGCACCGATCCCACCAGATCGGTTGTCGATCCCGCCGGGCGTCTGCATCAGCTCGACAACGTGGTGGTGGCCGACTCCTCGGTGTTCGTGACGTCGGCCGGCTACGGGCCCACCCTCACGTTGGCCGCCCTGGCCGCCCGGGCCGCCCATCTGATGGCTGCGTCGTCACCTGTCAGCCCGAACCCCGTGTGAGCAACAGCGATCCGGCGATCGGCCCACCCCCGTTGCTGACGGCGGCCACCTCGGGGAGTCCACCGCCCCGCCGGTGCACCTGGCGCGGCCCCGCGTCACCACGGAGCTGCACGCAGGCCTCGTGGATGAGCCCGAAGCCGTGCAGGCGGCCTCCGGAGAGCTGCCCCCCCGCCGTGTTGAGCGGGAGGACGCCCTGCAGCCCGATGGCGGTGCCGTCCTCGACGAACGACCCGCTCTCGCCCCGGCCGCAGAAGCCCAGGGCCTCCAGCCACACCATGGCCAGGATGGAGAAGCCGTCGTAGAGCTGGGCCACGTCGACGTCGGACGGTCGAAGGTCGGTCCGATCCCACATTGAGGCAGCGGCGTCACGGGCGGCCATCGTTGTCATGTCGTCGAACTGGTCCCAGCTCGGACGACCCCGAAGTGCGGTGCCCACCGCGTTGACGTGGCAGGCGGGATGGGGGGCATCGGCCGCATAGTCGCGGTGGGACACGACGAACGCCGTCGACCCGTCGCTCGGGGCATCGCAGTCGAAGAGGCACAACGGGGTGGAGATCATGCGGGCCCCGAGGTAGTCGGACAGATCCATCGGCTCCCGGTAGATGGCGGCCGGATTGAGCGCGGCGTTGCGGCGGGCGTTGAGGGGGACCTGGCCCAGCTGCTCCCTGGTCAGCGAGAACTCGTGCATCCGGCGCTGGGCCACCAGGGCGATCCAGTTCACGGCGGAGACCGCACCGAAGGGGAGTGTCCACTGGAGAAAGCCCGAGAATCTCGGGACGCCCCCATCACCGCCCGCTCCACCGCCGATACCCTGGCGACCCCCAGAGCCCTGGGCGGTGGACTCTGACACCGTCCGGTAGACCAGTACATGGCGGGCAAGCCCGGCGGCCACGGCCAGGCAGGCCGCCATGAGGGCGCGCATCTGGCCGGGACCCTCTCCCCCCCCATCGTGCCAGCCGAGCCGGAGGCGGAGCGCGTCCTGCACCTCGGGAGTAGTCGGGCCGGCAAACCCCGGCGTGCCGGTACCCATGCCGGGATAGGTCGCCAGCCCGTCGATGTCGTCGCGGGTGAGGCCGGCGTCCTGCACGGCGGCCAGGCAGGCCTCGATGGTGAGATCGATGTCGGTCCGCCCGAGGTGCCGGCCCACCGCCGACTGGACGATTCCCGAGATCACGGCCCGGCGTTCGAGCGGCTGCTCCGTGGCCGCGCTCACGCCGGGTCGGCTCCTTCCGCCACCGGGCGGAAGAGAGGGAGGTAGACGTTGTCGAGGTGCTCGAAGACGACCTCGACGGCCATGCCCGTGCGGACGTGCTCCGGCTCCAACTCGACCAGGTTGGTGGTGAGGCGCACGCTTTCCTGCTCGTCGATGGCCACCAGGCCGATCAGGTAGGGCGCACTTCCCGGTATCCACTCCTGCACATTGACGGTGTGGGCGACCACAGTGGCCCGACCGCTGACGACCTCGGGGGAAAGGTCCTCGGAGAGGCACTCGGGGCACCGGGGGGCAGGGGGATGCACGAAATGGCGACAGTGGCTGCAGCGGAGGAACCGGAGGTGGCCGTCGGACCCACTGGTCCAGAAGAAGCGGTTCTCCTGGTCGATCCGTGGCAGGAGACGGATGGAGGGACCCCGGGCCGGCACCGGTGCAGCCTAGGTCTCCCGGGGAGGGCGCCGCCGACGGGCCTCCCGGGTCATCGGCCCTCCAGCACTTCGGGGTTGACGACGTTGAGGGGTCGGGCTCCGGCCAGAAGCCGGCACAGGTCCTCGGCGATGATCCGGGTGTGGTTGGACTCGGTGTCGTAGGTGGCACCGCCGATGTGAGGGGTGAGCACCACCGATTCGAATTCGGTGAGCGGATGATCGGCGGCCAGAGCCTCACCCTCGAAGTGGTCGAGCCCGGCTGCCGACACCTTCCCCGAGCGCAGAGCGGCCACGAGTGCGTCGGTGTCGTGCAGCGCCGCCCTGGCGGAATTGAGGAAGACGACGCCGTCGCGCATCGAGGCAAACTCGTCGGCTCCGATCATGCCGCGAGTCTCCGGAGTGACCGGAGCGTGCAGCGACACCACATCCGATCGGGCCAGTAGCTCCTCCAGCGTCACCGTGGACTCGTCCGCATAGGGGTCGTGGGCGATGACCTCCATGCCCAGGCCACGGAGCCGCCATCGGAGGCTTCGGCCGACCGCACCGAGTCCCACAAGTCCGACGGTCCGTCCGGCGAGCTCCCATGCCCGGAAGCGCTGGTAGGGGATGGTCCCATCCTTGTAGATGTCCCCCCTGCGCACATCGGCGTCGGCCGCCACCACCCGACGGGAGGCGGCGAAGAGCAGCGCCACTGCCAGTTCGGCGACAGCGTCGGCGTTGCGGCCGGGGGCCCGCAGTACCGGCACTCCCGCGGCGGTGGCCGCGGCGATGTCGACGTTGTTCGGATCACCCCGGCAGCTGCACACAGCCAGCAAGGGCCGTTCGAAGAGCGGGCCGGCACAGCGGTCGCTCTCCACAATGGCGATGGTGGCGTCCTCCGCCTCCATCCGATCGGCCAATTGCCGGGCGTCATAGATCCGGAGCGTCGGTTGGTCGAGCCATGAGTCGAGGGTCAGGTCGGCCAGTTCGTGGAGCAGGTCGAGTCCGGGCCCGCGCACGGCGGCGGTCGCCAGTGCCTTTGGTCGTCGTCCGGACATGCGATCGGCATCCCCTAGCTCGTATCGAGGGTGGTGCCGGAGGGTATCATCCACTCATCGACGGCTTCGCGCGCACAAAGGCAGCTGATGACGCAGGCCCCGGTTCCGTGAGCCGGCCAGAGGGTGCCGACTGCACCATCGGAGTCGATGTCGGCACCACGTCGGTCAAGGCGGTCGCGGTGGACTCCCGAGGGACGGTTGTAGCACGGACCAGGGTGCCCCATCGGGTGGGCACACCGACGGTGGACTGCCTCGAGCACGACGCGGCCAAGGCCTGGCGCCGGGGCCCCCGCCGGGCCTTTGCCGCTGTTTCGTCCGCACTCGAGGGGCCGGCGGCCGGCGTGGTCGTGACCTCCATGGTCCCGTCGATCACCGCCGTCGACCGTCGCGGCATCCCCCGATTGCCCGGTCTCCTCTATGGCGACGCACGGGCCCGCGACTCCCGGACGGACGGGGACCGGGGTGGACGGATAGACGACAACGGGGGAGAGCGGGACGAATGGAGCCGCATGCTGGCCTGGGCCTCCGATCAGCTGCCGGGTGCGTCCGGCTACTGGCCTTGTCAGGCGGTGGCCACGCACGCGCTGGGCGGTGTCCCCGCGGTCGACTCGGCCACGGCCACGTCCTTCGGCGACCTGTACGCCTCGGGCCGATGGGACCGGAAGGCCCTCGCCCGTCTGGGGGTGGAGGAGCGCCAGGTCTCGCTGGTCAGGCCGCTGGGGCGGTCCGCCGGCTCGATCCCGGGCACGCCGACGGCGGTGGGCGGGGGGTCGATCGACGCGTTCTGCGAACAGATCGTCTCCGGCGCCGACCGACCTGGCGACGTACTGGCCATCTTCGGGGCGACCCTGGTGGTATGGGTGGTGACCGAGGAGTGGCACGAAGTGCCCGGACTCACGACCTTTCCCAGCACGGTGCCCGGGCAGGTGCTCATCGGCGGACCCAGCAACGCCGGCGCGCTGTTTGCGGATTGGGTGCACGCAGCGGTAGGGGGGCGTGGCCGGCGAGGCTCGGCGCCCCCCGGGGGCCTGGCCTCCAGCGAACAACGGACCGGCGACCCCGAGGGGATACCGATCTGGCTCCCCTATCTGAGGGGCGAGCGAACCCCGTTCCACGACACACGGCTCCGTGCCAGCGTGCACGGGATCGACATCACCCAGGGCCCCGAATCACTGGTGCGCGCCGCCTACGAGGCAAGTGGATTCGTGATCAGGAGCGTCGTGGGCCGCTCTGGTTTCGGGGCGCGCAGGATCGTGGCCACCGGTGGAGGGTCCCGGTCGCTGCCGTGGATGCGGGCTGTGGCCGACGCCACCGGGCTGCCGGTGGACACCGTGGCCGTCCCCGAGGGTGCGGCACTCGGTGCCGCGTTCCTGGCCCGGATGGCAGCCGGGCTCGAGACTTCCCTCAGTGTCTCCGACAGCTGGGCACGCGTCGGGCGCCGTGTCGATCCGGATCCGGTGTGGGCGGCAGCGGCGTCCGGCCGCTTCGCCCGGTTCGAGGCGTTGGGCCCGGACGGCTGAATGCCGCAAGGTCCGGGCCGCCGCCCGATAGGTTCAGCGGGATCACCTGTACGGATCGCCGTTGGGGGTGAAGGTTGCCTTGAGCACTCCACTCACCTCGGGTCGGGCCAGCGCCCTCAGCGCGTCCCACCAGCCCTCGAGCGGGTACCGGTGGGTGACCATGCCGGTCAGGTCGATCCTGGCGTCCTGCACAAGAGCCAGGTAGTGCTCGATGGCGTGACGGCGGATCCCTTCGAACTCCTCCATGGCGAAGGCATTGGAGCCGACCATGACGATCTCCTTGAAGTAGACGGGTGTCCACTCCCACCGCCCCGGTATGGCGACCCCGGTGTAGACCAGGCGTCCCCGCTCGGCCAGGACCCGGACGCCGACCTCGAAGGTCTCCGGCTTGGCCACCGAGTCGTATACGGCGTCGATGTGCCCGGGGTGGGCCATGGGCAGGCCGTCGAAGGCCTGGTGGAGGACACCTCCCGACCAGTCGGCCAGGGCCTCCACCAGTTCCGAGCGTGGTTCGTGGGGGACGACCAGTGAGGCCCCGAACTGCCGGGCCATCTCGGCCTGGACCGGAAAGCGTGCCACGACCGCCACTTCGACTCCCGGGTAGAGGGCGGTGAGGATGGCCACGCTGCTGAGTCCAAGGGCACCCGCTCCGTAGACGAGCACCTTTCCGCCGGGCAGGGGCGGATTGCGCACGATGGCGTGGAAGGACACGGAGAACGGGTCGGCCATCACCGCGGCCTCGTCGGAGACGTCGTCGGGTACCGGGTACAGCATCGAGAAGTGGGCTGCCAACAGCTCGGCCCAAGCGCCCGGGGCTCCCGTCACCACGCCGATGTGAACACCTGGGCTGATGTCGCCCTTGGTGAAGGACCAGCACATGTTGACGTCTCCGGAGCGGCACGGCGGGCAGAGTGGCTCGATCCCACGAGGGGCGCAACTCAGCCATGGGTTGAGCACGACCCGCTGGCCCACCTCCACGCCCCGTGCCCGGGGGCCCAGTGCGACCACCTCGGCCACCACTTCGTGACCAGGCACATGGGGCAGCGAGGAGAACGCGGCCATCGGGTTGTCGATGTCGCCATCGTCGAAGTCACCGAGGACCAGCTTGGCGTCCGAGCCGCAGACGCCCGAGAGGATCGGTCGGGTGACCACCCAGTCGGGGTGGATGGGCCGGGCGTCCTCCAGTTCGTGCAGACCGAAGGGGAGAGCGGCCAGACGCTCCTCGAGCTCATCCGATGGAACCGGACGCTTCTCGTTGCGATCGGGACGGGCCCCGAACAGGAGGGCCTTCACGGTCGTGCCCCGGGCGTGCCGTCCGGAGACGACCGGTCTGCCGAACCCGAGCGACCGCTCGTGGCCTTCGCCACGGCCTCCTGGTCGAGCTTGCCGTCGGCCATCGCTCGCATCCCGGCGACGAAGGCGTCGAAGTCCTTGGTCTTCATCTCGACCACGGCACGCATGTCCGGAATGTAGTGCTCGAAGCGATCGCTGGCGATGCAATCGACGATGCCGGCGGCCACCTCCTCGGCCGGTGCCAGCGGGCCCGCATAGGCCGGCGGATCGTTGTCGGGCTGGTCCCAGATCTCGGTGTCGATGGC
>Ga0075520_1000040_pt1 | contig 37920 bp, 33 predicted proteins | sample NGEPerB_FD_75100 | JGI IMG/M metagenome (GOLD analysis project Ga0075520, IMG submission 75100) | Arctic peat soil microbial communities from the Barrow Environmental Observatory site, Barrow, Alaska, USA - NGEE PermafrostAB12-B | ecosystem: Environmental > Terrestrial > Soil > Wetlands > Peat ... | reverse complement strand
GTTTACGGCTGTAACTTGCGGCCACCTGCGTTCGAATGCGCCTTTGTCCAGGCTTCGTATTGACCACTCAAGTACAGCGGATCAGCCGCTAGAAAGCTATTATGTGGAACGGTCGCGGCCGGGTCGGGGCTTTTTGCCAGAAGCTTGGTCAAGTCGAATTCGACAAAGCGCCCCAACAAATGGGGGGGGCTGCTCACCCACATTTTGCGGGCCGTTGTGTCGAAGACGACTCCATGGGCGGCTATTAAAGCCCCAATAGCGCGGTGATCGCCCAGCGGTAATTCAATGTCGTTGATGCCGCGGCGCTCGCGCAACATCGATACCAAGTCGAAGGCGGCAATCGGGCGCCGCAGCCTTGCAAGTATCTGCTGCCCGCGCTGCATACGGTAAAGGGTACTGGTCTCATCACGGATGCGAACATTGTTTGGATCTTCGGCAGCCGGTCCTACGAAATGATTCGTGATTACCGCCCGCTCCGCAACACGATAAACATATGGTGATCTTCCTGGAATGCGCTCAATTACCAGACTTTGCGCGCGCGGATCCGTGACAATGACGATGTGACTTACCATGGGTTTGCGCTGCCGCAATATCTCGAGGGCGTCACTGGCCGAATAAGCGTGACCCATGACGAAACGCATCGTTTGCAATACGGGTTCCCCCGCCACGTCGAAACTTCCGGCGCGTCCTCCGTGAACGACCAGCGCCACCCCTTCCGCGTTCATTCCGGACACCACGCCCGGCAGCCCGGGCCAAGCTACAGATGCAAACGGGATCGCCCCATGCTCGAACAAGTAGTACACAATCTTTCTTTGATCGAAGATATCATCAACATCAAAGTCGAAATTGCGCGCAAGCCAGCTGTGCCCCTGTTCGCTGGAATTGCCTCGCACTAGAAAGGTCGTGCAACCAACAAGGGGCGCTCGCTCAAAACTTAGCGATATGTCGTAAAGCCCACTTAGGTAAACCAGCCGTTGATAGGCTGGCATAAAATAAGCAAAAGGATCAGGTTGCAACGTTTGGGCCAAGTTTGCCAGCTCCTGACGGCTATTCGAATCGAGATTTCGATCTAAATGAGAATAGCGAATTCTCGCCCATTCCAACAAAAAAGTCCGGGCCCAGGCTTTTGGGACGTAGTGCTCGAACTGCTTAAAGAGTCGTCCTTCGGTCTCTAAAATTTCCGATTTCAAGAGTTTGCCGGATGCCCAACCGATTTGGGCAGCATTACCCTCTAGACGAGCCTCGATGAGCCCGTCGGATTCGCTTACATAGGAAGATCCAAAATAACGCAGCGTCGGACTTAAAATCCGAACCTCGCCGGGCACTTTTACGACCTCGGGCGGGTTCAATGTTGACAAGCGCACGATCAAAAGGTGTGCCAGATAGGGCACGGCTGCGATTGCAACTAGAATTATTCCGGCGCGCAACAAGGCGCGTTGAAGTCTTGTCACAATGCCCCTCTTTCGAGCCACGTACTCAGAACACGAAGTACGATGCGCGCGGGATCCTTGACCACGTGAAAGTGACTCACGCGCGAAGCTTGCGGTGGATACAGAACCCGCACCGGGGTCTGCTCAATTGTCCAACCGGCGCGGGCGGCTCGCAAGATAACTTCTGCCTCGAACGCGTAACCCGGGGATTTAAGTCGAAGCCCGAGCGTCTGCGGCAAAGGGTAACGACGCAGTCCGCACTGAGTATCGCGCAGGGATTGGCCCGTGAACCACGACAAGAATCGGTTAGAAACTGAATTGGAGAACTGGCTGTTCTTGGGGGCTCCGTCGCGACTCAAATTTCTAACACCGAGAATCAAGGAATCGGCCGGTGCTTCGAGCAAGGCCAGGCGCAGCGCTTCTTCTGAGGGATGCTGTCCATCGGCATCCAACGTGACAACCGCATCAAAACCTTCCTTCGCCAACGCCTGAAAGCCAGTCAGCAACGCGGCTCCCTTGCCGAGATTGGTCGGGTGCCGCAGAACCTTGGCGCCTGCTCGCGCTGCCACAATTGCAGTCTCGTCAGCGGAACCGTCATCGACCACCCACACGGGAATCGACCTAGTTTGCCGGCCTGCCCAATCGTAGAGCCCCTCAATGACAGCCACTACGCTGTTCATTGCTTGAAACGCTGGAATAAGCGCGGCAACTTTCAAAGCGTTCAAAGTCTATCGTGCCTTTAGAGGGCAAGGCCACTCCCGCTGCTTCTAACGGCGGTTCGGCCGGTAGTGCCCAAATGTGAATTGATCAATCTCCCTTGGAATGACACAGCACGAGTTCGATCCCGACACTCTCAAGGCTCTGCGTCGCCAGGCGAAGGCTGCCCTGAGAAAACGCCTGGGTGGTTTGCGCCGCGCACTGCCCGCGCCAGCTGCGGCTGAGCGCAGCTCACGTATCGTCGCTCGCTTGCTCGAACATCCGTGGATGAAAAGTGCCGCGGGTGTGGCCCTTTACGCGGCCATGCTCGATCGGCGGGAACCCAACTTGGGCCCATTGCACGACGCCTTGTTCGAACGAAAGATCCGCCTCTATTACCCGTTCATGGATGACTCGGCGAGGGGTTTCACTACGGGCTTTCGCTTGTGGCGTGTTGGTGATGTTCTAACGGAGCGGACGCATCGCTTTGCCGAACCGCATCCTAACGCTCCGGTTGCCAAACGCGGTGACATTGATGTTGTGGTCGTGCCGGCACTTGGACTCACAATTGGGGGCCACCGACTGGGCACGGGCTCGGGCTTCTACGACTCGACCTTACCCGACATTTGCCCGCCATCGAAAAGCATCGTCATAGGCTATGACTTTCAATTGCTGATCGAGTTACCCAGCGAGCCGCACGATATTCCATGCGATGCTGTAGTGACGGATGCTCTCCGGTCATAGCGGCGTATCCGTGCCGCCAAGACAAACAATCAGCGACCCTCCGCGGCCTGCTTCGGATGAGCTCGGCACTCAGTACAGATGCCGTACAGTTCATGGCGGTGGTGCGTGACGACAAACCCATAGCGATCCGCCACGGTCAGTTGCAACTCTTCAATCTGCGGTTCCTCAAACTCGATGATCTTTCCGCATGCGGTGCAGATAAGATGGTCGTGATGGCTTTCCGTGCTCGCGAGCTCATAGCGGGCAAAACCATCGCCAAAATGCCGCTCCTGAGCAATGCCACATTCTGCCAACATTTTGAGTGTCCGATACACCGTCGCATACCCGATACGAGCATCCTTCTGCCTAACTTGCGCGAGCAGTTCGTCAATGCTCAGGTGAGGTTCTGCTGCCAAGAATGTGTCTATGATGAGGCGGCGTTGCTCCGTGGAACGCATGCCATGCTCCAGCATGTAAGCGTCCAAAATGTCCCTCAGATGCTCCGCCCCGGGGCTCTTAGATAAATCCACCAGGGAATGTTGTCGGGGGCACACGGGAACAAGCTTTCTTGAGGACAGGAGTACTTGGAGCCAAAGACTGCAATAAGAAAGCCAAATATTCAAGGCTCAAGCCAGTCCGTCGATTCTCTTGAATCGATGGACTAGAAAATCGCGAAGCGATTTTGGGTTTGGGCGAATGCCCAAAGATAATGAGGATAGTGGTGCGATGGCCGCGCAGCGGCCGGTCCGAAGGACCCATCAGTTCTGATGAATCGCGCTACTACTGGTGCGATTCCATCGAAACGCTGGGGTCCTTCGGTCCGGTACTAGCGGAGGTTTATCCCCCCGGGCCTGCTCGCACCTCACCATGAAGTGCGGTTACACTATTGAATTGGGAATCGACGACGGAGTCCCGTTAATCCGTGACCGTATGCCAGCGATAGACACTTGCACCAATTCCCAGGAGCGAAAAGACGGGAGCCGCGCCGATGGGGAGCAAAGAAAAGGCGACGACCGCTGCACCCGCCGCCGCTGTGCCCACACAAAACAACAAGCTAAGCCACAGTTCTTTGCGCACCCGGTGACCTATGCGCAGAGCACAGGCCGCGTCGCGTACGTCGTCGGATGCCAGCTGAACATGCCAGTCCGTCGAGTTGCCGCCCGCACACGTCAACGCAACGGCAAGATCGGCGGCTGAAAGAGCATTGTCATCTACAGGACTTTTCCCGATTACGGCGACAACAGCACCCCCGTCCGCAAGCCGACGAATTTCATCGCCGCGATCAGAAGGAAGTACTTCGGGACGTACGTGGTCAATATCGAGAGCTTGTCCAAGTGCCGCACAGGTTTCACGTGAATCTCCGGATAGCAGGACTGGCTCGATGTTCACATCCAATAGATGTTGCACCGCGGCGCGTGCACCGGGACGCATTCCGTCCTGAAGTCCAATGGCTCCAATGATGCGGGCTCCCAGGGCGACAAGTAGTACACTGCGACCCATCGCCTCAAGATCTGCAATTTTTGTCTCGGCCAGCGCAACGCTGACATATTCCTTCAGCATCAGCCCCCGACTACCGACTATGAGTCGTTGCCCATCTGAGGCAATCGCAGTGACGCCTAGACCGGGATAATATGTGGGGCTTCGCACGGCGTCGGCGCGAACAGTTCTTGAGCGAGCAGCTCGCAAAATTGCCGTCGCCGTCGGGTCCTGCGAACCACCTTGGGCGCCAGCGGCCAGCTCAAGAACGCGTTCAGTCGTGGCAACCCCGAAAGGATCAATACTTGTAACCTCGGGTTCACCGAGCAACAAGGTGCCCCGAGCGCAAAACGTAGCCGTGGAAACTCGACCCGCCCGGTCGATAGCGTCCGACGAGCGAAACGCGATGCCCCGGCGTAGCGCCGCAAAAACGCCGCGCGCCACGTGCAATGCGGGCAACTCGGCAAGCCCTGCCGAACAGAATGCGCAATACGAGGCGACCGCAACGCCGAGGATCTCCAGAAGTGTCTGCCCTGCCGCGTACACGGTCAAGGCTGTCAATCCAGCTACTATAGGTGCCAAGCGCAGTGCGACGAGGCGTCCGGTTTTCGCCCATGCCCCGTGCAGATCAGCGCGACGGCGCGGGTCGACCGTTAGACGCAACCAAGCCCGATCATACCCTGACCAGCTGACGATGAGTCGGAGCCGACCTTCGACAACTCTGGCTCCAGCAACTACGCTCGCCCCTTCCGTAACCGTGACCTGTTCGCTGCTCTGGTGCCAAGGCACGATCAGGGCTTGACCCGCGAGCACCGTTCCATCCGCAGCTACCGTTTCCCCTGGACCAACGACAATTTCTTCACCGGGCCGAAGATCCTGCGGGCTGACGAGGGTGATGGAATCATCGTGAAATCGATGCGCCACTGGTTCAAGCGCGAGTTTCAAGTGTGCGCGCTGCACGTCGACTTCATTGCGACACTTGAGTATAAGAACGACATTGCTTGCGGTGACTGCAACAATCAGAGACGCAGCATTGGTCAGCGCGGAGGCCTCCTTACTGCCGACTAGGCAGGCCGTGGCGGCCACCAACACGGCGGCCACGCTCGGCAACGATTGCAATACAGTCGGTAAACTCAGAGCATTTCGTGGCGCCAGAGTCAGTTCAAAGACCAATGCTACGGACGCAACGCCGACCACGACGAGGCGCGCAATAAGTGCGACCCCGGAATCTCCCGCCAATGTGAGGGCGAGGGATACCAATGAGCCTACAATTGATAGAGTAAGTAACAGCGTCCCAACATCAACGTCTGAATTCAACGTTTGCAACGGAATTGCGGATGTCAGTGATGACGCTGAGGATTCAATTAATCTACCTGAGATCGCCGGCTGCTCAATAGTGACCAACTGATCAATATTCGGTTCTTCGGCGACATCGTAGAGCGCTTTTCTTAGCGCATGCTGGTTGCTGCGCTCGATTATTACGGGGGCCGTCACCGGAAGTTCCGGGCCTTTGTGTTGAGTTGGGGTAGCGTGCTGAGTAGGCTCGCTGGGTATATCGTTGAACGCCCGTTGGCACTCAGGGGAGCAGAAGTAGTGATACCCGTCGTTATAGATCCCTACTCGCGGGGCACGTATTGGGTCAACGGCACAATGGCATTGTGCGCAGGGCACAGGTGGGGCGGTGGGGCGACCACGCTGCGCCCAATTGACGTCAGCCATCTTCACCAACTAACCAAGCGAGTGCAGCTTTCGACGTATGGAGCCGCGCTTCTGCCTGGTCCCAGACTGCACTATGGGGTCCGTCGAGCACTGCGGCTTCAATTTCTTCGCCGCGGTGGGCAGGTAGACAGTGCAGAACAGTATGATTGGAGCGAGCGTTTGCCAAGAGCTTTTGACTGACGATAAAGCTGCGAAATGCGTGTAGCCGCGCGGTTTGTTCGGACTCTTGGCCCATGCTAGCGAATACATCTGTACTAATGACATCCGCTTCCCGCACCGCCTCGAGCGGGTCTCGCACCACGTACACCTCGGCGCCGCGAGATCGAGCCTCTTCAATCGCGATTATGGGTGGATCGTAACCATCTGGGCAAGCCAATATCAATGTGAGTCCCAAAAGCCCAGCGACCTCTAGCCATGAGGTTGCCATATTGTTGCCATCGCCGACCCACGCGTATTTCAAGCCTTCCAAGTGACCGTAGCGCGCCCGCACGGTCTGCAAGTCTGCCAAGAGTTGCATGGGATGGCTATGGTCAGTTAGTGCATTTAGCACGGGGACTGACGAAAACTTCACCATCTCCGCGAGGCGCTCGGTACCGGAGGTTCGAAAAGCGATCGCGTGAACCATTCTCGAAAGGACACGTGCCGTGTCCGCAACAGGTTCGCCTCGTGCGATCTGCGAACCGGCACTTGTAATGACTACGGGGTGGCCACCGAGCTCCACCACCGCCACCTCCAAAGATAAACGCGTTCGGGTCGACGCCTTTTCAAAAACAAGAGCCACTGACTTTCCGGCAAGCGGATTCGGGCGCTCCGAAACGTTGCGTCCTTTTTTGAATCTATCGGCCGAATCCAGTAGGCTGATGAGGCCTTCTCGGCCTAGATCCGAAAGACTTAGCAAATGCCGCATGACACTATTGCTTCTAGCACCTTGCCGAGCAACTGGACGCCCTCTTCTAACTCCGATGGCAACACAGTGAGGGCCGGTGAGAATCTGAGTGCGTGGCTGCCGGCCCGAGTCAACAAAAGCCCGGCATTTTTGCACTGCTGAAGCACGAGGTTTACGTCCACTGACGGGTCGAGCTCGACGGCCCAGAGCAGACCAAGACCTCGCGTGGCTGCGATTTGCCCCGGAAAGCGCGCGGCGAGTTCGGTCAACAGTTGGCCCAGCCAGGCTCCTTTGATTTGCGAAGCGGCCACAAGCTTCTCTTCATCCAGCACCTGAAGTACGGCAAGCGCGGCTCTTGACGCTAATGGATTGCCCCCGAAAGTAGTGCCATGACTACCAGGAGGTAAAGCCAGAGCCAGCGCCTCAGTGCAAAGAACAGCTCCGATGGGGAAGCCCCCCCCAAGCCCCTTCGCCAGAGCAACAATATCGGGCACAACGCCGCTGTGTTCACACGCAAAAAACCGCCCAGTACGACCGACCCCCGTTTGGACTTCATCCGCGAGCAACAACGCACCCTGCTCGTCAGCGATTCGTCGAAGGCTTCGCAAGAACCCTTCCGGCGCCGTGATTATGCCTCCTTCGCCTTGGATAGGCTCTACCAAAATGCCGGCAACATCAGCGCCCATCTGAGCGCGCACGGCCTCAACATCCCCATAGGGCACGTGGGTCACACCCGCTAACGGCCCGAAGCCATCGCGATACTTTTCTTGACCTGTAACAGCAAGCGCCCCCAACGTCCGCCCGTGAAACGAATTTGAAAAAGCGATAATGCGGTATCGATCGGGATTCGTTTTCGCGGTGAAATGCTTGCGTGCAAGCTTTAGGCTCATTTCAATGGCTTCCGTCCCAGAGTTACAGAAAAACACCCTGGAATACCCGGACATTTCCGTGAGCCGAGCGGCGAGCTCTAGATTGGGCTCATTGTAAAAGTAGTTGGACACGTGGATTAGCTTGGCGGCTTGCTCACAAATTGCGGCGACCAGGCGAGGGTGTGCGTGACCCAGAGTATTGACTGCAATCCCCGCACATAGATCTAGGTAGCGTTTGCCCTGCACGTCCCAAAGCTGTGATCCTTGCCCGCGACAAAGTACGAAAGGCGACTGCTGATAGTTCGGATATAAATGTCGCTGCCCCAGGTCTACTAAAGCTGCTTGATCGGTCATCCTGCTCGGAGACTAACGGACGGGTGCCCCATGCGCTAGTCAATAGGCAATCTCGGGTCCACTACTCGATATCGGGATTCATCGGCGGAGCTCGACGAGTCGCTCGGCAAATTCCGCAAACCCAAGACCTCGCTCCGCCCGGGTAATGAATTGCGGCGAAATCGTAGGATGCCCACGCAGATTGGCTACAGCAACACTGGTTTGAAATGCCGCAAAGCCAGTTTCGTCATTCTCACTGTCCCCAACAAATGCAAATAGGCGCCGAGCATCTGTCACATCGAATCCAAAATGGCGGGATAATACGCGGAGCGATCCCGAGGCCTTATCACTGCCGTCGAAACTAATGTGCAAGTGTACGCTGGATCGTAACGTAACGGCGCCTCGCAGGCGTGCAAATTCCATGGCCTTACTAACAACGTCATTGGATACTTGACGGTACTCGCCTACATCGAAGGTAAAATCACCGCGCCGCAGGGCAATGTCGTTGGCGGGTACCAGTTCAGAGAACACCTTCGACATTTCTGCTGCGAGATCCAGTAGCCGTTGCCGGCGATCTTTCCGCGTCACCGCATCGACTTCGTCAATAACGCTAATTTTGCCGGCAATATTGATGAGCGCCACCGAACCGTTTTCCGTCACGAAACCCTGGACCGGCCACTGAAGCGCCAATATCTCCCCCCAACCCGAGGGACGACCCGTAACCGCGATGAGTATCAGCCCGGTCTCGCGCAATCGAAATAGGGCTGAATAGGCGGGCTCGCTTAAACGGCCCCCGTCCAGCAACGTATCGTCCAAATCGAACAACACCCCTTTCAACTTCACCGCGGAGTCCCGGCCTAAGTCAGCGATTTGTCGCATAGCGAGTTCACTTAATACTCGATATTTCGGCGATTACGGCAGACAAGTACAAACCCTCAGGAAACGCCGCAACGACCGGGTGGTCGGGCCCCTGGTACCACCGCTCAAGAACTCGAGGAACTACGTTCACGTCCCTTCCACCGAGGGCTAGCGCGCGGGTCAGTTCATTCAACCCCAGCGCCGCTGAACAGGAGCAGATGACCAACATCCCTCCCGGGGTTACCGCCTGACAGCCCGCCGCTGCCATTTTGCGCATTAGCGATAGCGCGCGTTCGCTTGATGAGCGGCTCGGGGCCAATTTCGGCGGATCGCAGACAACCAGGTCGTAGCCGCCGTGGCGTCCCGCGTGCTTCATGGCGTCAAAGGCGTCATTGCGTTCATGTACAATTCTTCCAGATAAGCCATTGCGTTCAGCCGCTTGGGCGGCCACTTCGAGGGCCAGCAGGCTCGAATCGACTGCCGTGACTCGACTTGCTCCTCCGCGAGCTGCCGCTAGGGAGAATGGTCCTACGTAACAGAAGACGTCAAGGACTTGGCGCCCTCTGGCCATTTGTTCAATACGCCCGCGTAGCGTCCGTTGGTCGAGGTAAAAGCCGGTTTTTTGACTCAATTCCAGGGGAATATTGAAATCAAAGGCTCGCTCTTGAAATGTCATTTCGCTCAGCTCTGCGACGCCACGAACAATGCCTCGGTTGGCAACGAAATTCTCCGCGCGCGCCAATCGATCGCTGGTTCGGTCGATGATGCATCGCGGGCGTATCAATTGTTCGATGCTGTCGAGAACCAGCTTCTCCCGTTGCTTTACGCCAATTGTTCCCATCTGAACGACCACGGTATCGGCGTACCTGTCGATAACGAGACCGGGAAAGTCGTCTCCCTCACCATTGAGTACACGATAGGCATTCGTGCGCGGCGAGGGCAAGCCAAGTGTCGCGCGGCGCCTGATTGCGGCACTGATGCGTTGCTCAATCAGGGACAGATTGAAGTTTTGATTCTGGCATCGTGTGTACAACCGAACCGGGATCGCCGATCCCGGAGAGTACAGTCCGCGACCCAACCACTGCCCGCGGGCGTCGACCACATCGACTTCATCCCCGGGGGTGGCCCCGCCCTCGACAAGTTCGACAGCTTGAGCGTAGACCCAGGGGTGACCTGCCCAGATTGGTCTCACATGGCCGGCCTTAATCGTAATCTTCGGCACGCGCCTTGCCGTACATCTCTCACCCCGAGCACGCAATCTGTTCTATAATCCACTCTGAGCCGCAGTCTGCCAAGCCATCGGTGGCGGTAAAATTGGACTTTGCCAGGTAGAGTACCGGCGAGTCTCCTGAGCGGTGCTAGAACCGCGGTGGAGTTGCAGTGATCGACTTGTTAAGATCCCCCTTCTACGGCGTCGCTTTGCTCCTCGTAACTTGCACGGCTGCCGCAGCTTCCCATGCGGATTGTCCACCGGGAGATTGGTTCTGCGAGCCTGTGCCGCCCCCGTCGTCGCAGCCAGATTCACCCGAAATGACCCCTCAGCCGGGTCCAGAACAACCTAGACCTGAATTATTGCCTCCCGGGCCGAGCCGCGCTCCGATGGAATTGGAATATTTCCCGCCGCCCCCCGGCCATCATCAACTTCAGCCGAAAGTCTGGGCCATAAGAACGCAGTTCCTTCTACCTTTTGTGGACAGGCACGCCGCCTCCAACTACGGGATGGCCGGACTCGGAGTCGGCGGCCGCGCGCGTCCCGACGCCGCGGTCGCGCTCGACCTTGGTCTCAAAACTTTTGGCGGCGTGGACTATCTCGGGCACCGTCGCAACGAATTGGCGCTCGATTTCACTACGACAGTCTTCTTCAATCCGCATGATGTCGTTCAGGCATTTGTACTGGCGGGCTTGGGGTGGAGTCGCGCTGATGTCTCCTACAAGACCCATGTGACAACTGCCACCGGTTCGACGAGGGTCCAGATGAATCAGACCTACAATTACTTTGGGCTACTCGCAGGGCTGGGTGTCGAGTGGCGTATAGAGCCCCGATGGAGTCTCGATTTTGCACTCATTGGAATGCTTCGCGGTCGCACGGACTCCAACGCTGACAACAATCCTGAGTTCATCGATCCGCGTACCCAACTTGCTACCAATTCATCTGGTGCTGGTATGCTCAGTCTGGGGCTTAACTACTATTTCTAATCCCAGCAAATAGCCAAAACCAGCAATATAACGGCGAAACCCCGATCCCAGGTTGAGATCGGGGCATCGCAACGGGACCGAAGACTGCGGTTCACGAACCGCGAGCTTCGATCTAAGCTACCAACTAGTTCACAAGATCCTTGAGCGCCTTCAAGGGCGTCGAACGAATCTTGCGGCTCGCGGGCTTGGCCGGAATAGTGATAGGTTCCTTGGTGAAGGGATTAATGCCCTGACGTTCTTTCGTCGCGGGCTTCTTGACCACACGCAGCTTAACCAGACCCGGTACTACGAACTCACCCGGGCCACGGTTAGAAAGTTGCTTGCGGATAAGCTCGCTGATTCCGTCAAAAACGCGGTTGACACTCTTCTTGTCGAGATCCGCTGCGTTTGCGAGTTCCGCGATTACCTGAGCCTTTGTCAGCCTCTTGCCTGCCATGCGCTTCCTCCTATCGTAATTTTCAATGAAATCTTGCCGGACGCTTAATGAAACTACCGAAAATTCGGTTCGCCACCGGCCAATTTGGGCCGTTTGGCGTTTCGTTCAAAGACACTGTGACCGATAACAAGGGATTTTCCGCCTTTCAAGCACAATCCGCAAAAAGGCATCCATGGAATGAGCGATTTTTTCGCGGCGGCGGCTGCTGAAGGCGGTGGCGGGTCCCTATTCGAGCCCGATCCACGCCCGAAATGCCGCTGGGCAAGCCGAGGTTTTGTCAAATCGATCCCGAACTGCATCGGCAAGAACATCAATAACCTTGCGTAGTTGCGTCATAAATCTATAAGCAATTGGGTAGCTTCGACCCGAGCGTCGGTGGGCGAGAGGTTCGTCACGCCTTGTGGAAACCGCAGAGACTAGCGGGAGATTGGCGGGGTCTTGCCGCAGGCGGGTTACTTTTGTAGACGCTGAAGCCTCACTCGAGGCGTTTTGATTGCGGGCAAAGGGGCACTTCTTACAAGACGACTCGTCCAAGAATCCATCCGCCGTTTTTGTATCGCGGTCGTGTGATTGAATCCTAACAGGTGCAGAATCCCGTGTGCCAGCAACCAACGCAGTTCCGCGACCAATGGCCGCCGACGGCTGGCGGCTTGCCTTGCTGCCGTGTCAAGCGAAATTACAATATCGCCGAGCACGCGAGGTGCGTCGACATTCACCAACGCAAATTGTCGATCAACGTGAAACGACAAGACATCCGTCGGTCGGTCTTTGTGGCGATGTTCGCAATTCAACCGACGGATTAGATAATCATTCGTCAGAAGAACGCTGAGCTCCGCCTGGTACAGGCCCAGTCGTTCTAGCATTGCGTTCGCCATTTCGCGGATCTGCCCCTTTGCCACATTGGGGGATCTAGGGGCGCGGCGAATGACCTGGGTAGGCATGCTCAGAATCTACCTTGATAGTTTCGACATAACGAAGACTCTCAATTCCAGTTGCACGTCCTCCAGAAATTGGGGGTACCGTCGCAGTAGCCGGCCGGAACCCAGATGAGACTCAAAACGCACAGCCCCGCATCTTTAGCTCGCTGCCCGATCTGTCAAGGACTCTGATAACTGCAATATCGCACCCCCGCCAATCCTGTTGCAGATGGACACTTCGGTTGTAAATGATCCCCTTCGTCGCAGAAATTGAATTTCCTTGAAACCCTCATCCAACACCGTGCAGGTTCGCGACCCGCGCAAATCAGACGGCACCAGCGCTCTGCCTCCGCTTGCGTACTTCGCGACTGCTGCCAAAGGCACTGAAGGCCTATTGCGCGAAGAATTGCGCGACCTAACAATACGACCCTTGCGCGGTGATCGCGGGGGAGTCCACTTTGGCGGCAATCTTATCGATGCATTCCGTGTGTGTTTGCACAGTCGAATTGCAGTGCGAGTGCTGGAATTTCGTGCAGCGGCTTTTGCTATAGATTCCGATCAACTCTATGAGTTCGTCAGGAGCCAATCCTTTGATGACGTATTGGATAATCGTCGGACATTGTCCGTTTCTGCCACGGTGCGATCGAGCAAACTGACGCATTCACAATTCGTCGCGCGCCGAGTAAAGGACGCCATCGTTGATCGCCAACGTAGTCTTGGATGCCCTCGATCGGACGTTGATTCGAAGAACCCCGACGTACATTTCTACCTTCACTTAGCCAAAGACCGCGCTTCGATCTACGTTGATTTGGCCGGCGCGCCCTTACACCGGCGTGGGTACCGTTTGCCAAACGCCCAGGCCCCATTGAAGGAAACCTTGGCAAGCGCGCTGATCCGATTGTCGCGATGGGACAAGGTCTCGCCACTGATTGATCCTTGTTGTGGCTCGGGCACCATCGCGCTGGAAGCCGCAATCCTGGCCGCCAATTGGGCGCCTGGCTTGGCGCGGAAATGTTTCGGTATGGAGCGTCACGTTCGTATGGATGCGGTACTGCGGAATGCCTTCTGCGAACTTCGCGAAGCCGCTCAAGGTGCCATAGACACCGATAAAGCTGAGGTCGTGCAGGGAAGCGATATCGACATTTCGTCACTTACTCTCGCCCGAAAAGCGGCTCAAGATCTGAAGTTGCCCGTGCGCTTTTCGCGACACGACGTGCTGAATCTTAAGCCACCAGGTAAATCGGGTACCATTGTCACCAATCCTCCCTATGGTGTCAGAATGGAGGGCGGGGAGAATCTTGCCCGACGTATTGGCAGTAATTTTTCCAATTTCGCCGGGTTTAGAATCGTTGTGCTGTCCCCCGATCCGGCTTGGCTATCCGCCCTGAGCCGCGCGCCGAATTTGGAGCATACCCTTTATAACGGCGACATCGAATGTCGTGCCTTGGGTTGGCAACTTTAGCGAGTTTGTTACGGTGCGACGACGATTCGGTCGCGCCCCTGCTCTTTTGCCGAATCAGCGCGCCGCATGATTCCTTCGCTCGCATTGCGACAACCTGGGCCTCGCACCGCTGCCACGCCAAAACTGGCGGTAACCTGAACGGGGCCCCGTGGTCCGGCAACTGCATTCAGCGGCAGAGTCGTGCGTAGTCGTTCAGCGACAACCATTGCGCCCGGTCGCCGGGCGGCTACTTTGGAAAAAAACGCGCCCATGCATAGAAACGGTTCGATTGGGGATCAACTTGAGGGCTGGATCGGGGGAAATATTAGGCCTGATGGCCCAACTGGACTTCCTGGGGATTTCCAAAGACGGAGACCGCGATTAGCCTCGCAAGGCTTGGCCAGACCCTCACGTCCCCCGGGATTCGACATGACCTACCGTCCGACGGCGCGGGTGTTCCTCCCGCCTTGGCGGACGCGGTTTCCTCCACTGCTGTATTTAGCGCTTACACTGGTCGTTGCCGTAGTGGTTTTCGTAGCGGAACAAAGTCCCACCAACTCCGTACTGTACGTACAATTAATCGAAAGAGGCTCGAGGCGCATAATTTCACCGCGCACTTTTGCGCTGTTGCTCCTGCTAAGCTCGATATCTTCCGTGCTGCGCAGCAACATGCGGGGTGTGCGCGTGCGTGGTGACGGCATCGAATACCGCGATATAGTATCGCTTCTGATTCCAAAACTTAGACGGATTCGATGGGCCCAATTGGATCGGATTTCTCTGGCAAGACCTGGTCTTGTCACCCTCGATCTTTGGGATGGCACCCGGGCATTTTTGCCGAGAGTTCACGACTATGGATTATTGGCGAAAACCTTGGAGCAGGTCGCGCTAGCTCGCGCGATTCCACTCGAAGGAGGCGCCGGCCTCGACGACATACCTGAAGAGGAAGATTTGCCCGAGCACACTAGCCATTAGTGGCGCGATTCCAGCGAACTGATGGGTCAGAATCGAGGTACTAGCGACCATTAAAGCGAGGTGATCTCTTTTCGGCGTAGGCCTTAAGCCCTTCGAGTCGGTCTTCGCTCCTCAAACACATTTCGTATGCCGCAAGCTCTAGAGTTAGGCCCTCGGGAAGTGGCATTTCCATGGCGGTGTCAATGGCTTGCAATGCCGCGCGGGCTGCAATCGGCGCGCCCGTCAGGACCGGTGACAGCCAATCAAGCGTGTCTTTGACTACCTCAATGCCCGGGGCAGACACGCGATTAATTAGTCCGAAGCCGAGGGCCTGCTCGGCTGTAATACACGTGCCTAGAAGTATGAGCTCTTTAGCGCGAGCTTCCCCAATCAAACGCGGCAACCGTTGCGTGCCCCCCGCTCCCGGAATTATTGCCAGTGACGTCTCCGGAAAAGCGAACTGTGCGTGAGGCGCAGCCACGCGCAAATCACAGTGAAGTGCCAATTCAAGCCCGCCACCCATGGCGCTTCCGTTAAGTGCCGCGACCACTGGAATGGGGCAGGAATCGATCCACGATAAGTCGGTGCGGTATTTCTGAAGCAGACGCCGAACATCGTCCTGTGACAGGGTTAGCCGCTCTTTTAGGTCGGCACCCGCGCAAAAAGCCCTGTCCCCTGCCCCGGTAATAATTATCGCTCGAAGATCAGTAAATGGTTGAAGTTGTGCGCCAATGCACGAAAGTTCGCTGATCATCGCTATTGAAAGCGCATTGGCGCTTTGTGGACGGTTCAACGTTACAATGGCAGCGGGTGGCCGATGTTCCAAAAGGACAAGGGTTGACGTCATCGCTTCCTGGCCTTGCTGCGGCCAGCCTTCAGCTTGCGCCGAGAAGGCGACGGGAACTTAGGCGGACCGATTCGCACCACCTTCTTTTGGACAATTCGTTTCCGGACGAGCCGTGCGCCAGGTTTGGCCACCGCCGGCTCCTGTGGACCGATCCGATCCACGCGGGCGCTCATCTCCTCGAGTTTACGTTCCAGATTCTGCACCTTGTCAGAAAGTCGGCTATTTTGATCCAGCCCTGTCGTGCCAAGTGCCACAAGGGCTTCGCGAATCTCGCGGATAACACGACCTTCCTGTTCGCGGCTCAATTGTCGTTCCAGGGCCGGTATTGATTGCACATCGCCGAACTGGGCTAAGGCTCGTGCCGCTTCTGCCCGAATGAAAAAATCGCGATCAATCAGCAAATCTTCCAATTGCTCTCGGGCGGCTCGGTCCCGGCCCAATCGCGATAATGCTGAAATAGCAGAGCGTCGTCCGCGCAGGGGCACTCCATAGCGCGTTCCCGCTACTACCCATTCGAGGGCAGCCGGCTCGCGCAATGCGGCGAGTCCGTCAAATGCAGCAGCACGAACAAGATCCGCATGGGATGAGTCGTTGAGCCGCTCGTGCAATAGACCCAGCGCTTCAGGTTGACGCGTGTGCCCGATGGCACGGCAGGCCTCGGCCTTTACCAAATAACTTCTGTCCCCGTTGGCCAGAGCCTGCAATGCGTTGAATGACTCGGGTCGCCTAAATGCCGAAAGGGCTGCGGCCACAACGCGCCGAACCTTGGGGTGGGCAACTCCTACTGCCTTTACCAACGTCGAAAGGCTTTCCTCGACCGGAATTTTTCCTAGACAGCGGGCACATTCAGCGCGCAGCATCCAGCTTTCTTTCGGATCTTCCAGCAGCTGACGAAGGGCTGTCACGCTGGGATGATCGGTCCGCTTAGCTAAGGCCTGTGCGGCAAGCATTCGCGACCGAAGGCTTGCCGAATTTGAAAGGGTGGATATGCAGAAGTCCGCCGGAAAATCCAGGTTGACAGGTGCGGCGAGGCGAAGCTCGGGGTCGAAACCCACCCAACGAGGTCGCTCATCAATGGCCAAAACATGGGAGGCCTGCCTGTCGGAAGCGACCTTGCAGAGGCGCCGAGTCTTTCCCGATCCAAGACCGACGTCAATTTCGAACGTCCATTGCAGCGGGCCCCTTCCATCCGGAAGTTTTTGCTCGGCGCTGACGGTGAGCAACCCTTGCTCAAAGCTGGCCTTGACCTCTAGCTCCGGGTGCCCCGCCTGATAGACCCATTGGTCAAAAAAGCGATCCAGTGAACGTCCGCTTGCCCGCTCAAGCACTCGCTTCAAATCGTTCGTTTCGACTAACCCCTCACGATTCTGTAATAAATATTCGCGTACGCCATGAAAGAACGCTTCATCGCCCAACTCACGTCGCAACATGTGCAGGACCAGGCCCCCCTTTTCGTACAAGTGACGATCGAACAAATCAATGGGGGATTGGTACTCGCGGCACACGATTGGACGCGTATAGCGGCTCCCACTTTCCCCGAGGTAAGCTTCCAAATCGGCAAGTACCCCCCAATCATATTCGTCCCGGCCCAGGCGTGATTCTCGTTCGATATGCTCGAAATAGGTAGCAAACCCTTCATTGAGCCAAGCCTCGGACCAATCCCGGCAGGTGACGTAGTCACCAAACCACTGGTGCGCTAACTCATGGGCAATAAGATCGATACTTGAGATGTCCAGGGCCGCCCGTTCGTCGAGCAGGGCGTGCTCGTACAATGTCGTGGCTGTCGTGTTCTCCATCCCGCCGAAAGTAAAATCGTTCACAACGACTTGCGAATAGCGCGACCAAGGAAAAGGCACACCCGTCACGCGACTGAAAAGCTCGATGATGCTGGGCGTGGTTCCTAAGCTTCGCCAACCATCAGCTTCCCGCCCTGGCGGAACGTAGTAAGTTACCGGTATTTTTCGACCGTCGGGCATTAGCGCAGGTCGGTCTTCGAGAATGCTAAATTGTCCCGCGACGAGCGTTAGAAGGTAGCTGGGGTGCGGGGCGTCGAACCCAAAGTGAAATATGCGGGAATCGCCCTTACTGGCCGGCTCTTCGAGCAGTGCACCATTCGAAATTGCGACCCACCCTTCGGGTACACTTACCCGAAGCTCGGAGGTCATTTTGGCGTCGGGCGCATCGTGACACGGAAACCAGTGGCGCGCGTCTTGATCCTGGCATTGTGACCAGACTTGGCGAGGACGATCTTTTACCGTGCTATCGGGTTCAAGAAAATAGAGCCCGCGCCGGGGCGTCGCTGTGTAATTTACCTCAATCGTGCAAAGCTTCATGTCGAGCGGCACTTCCACGTGCAGCTGGTCGCCGTCGTAGTGCCATTTTGCATCGGTCGGTTCATCGTCGTGGATAAGCTTGACCGAATTAATTTCAAAACCTACTGCGTCGAGTACTGCGGTTCTTGAGGTTGCATCCACTCGCTCGATGTCTAAACCGGCAATCCCCGCGACGCGCTTTTGATCGACTAACAAATCAAGATCGAGACACAAGTGTCGAATCTCGAAAGGCCGCGACCGCGCGTACTGGCGAAGCGTACCCGAAAGAACGAATCGTGACGGGGCTTGAGTGCCCCCACAACCAGCATGAAAAGAGGAACAGGCCACGATGATTCGATACCTGCGGGCGACAGGATACGCAAGCGGTCACGGTTCAGCCCTTTGCTCGCGGCTACTTTGCGCCTAAAGTCCAAGGGTGTCCGTGACTATTTCCGGCGAAGTTGAGCGCATCACGTTCGAAAACGAAGACTCCGGTTATCGAGTCCTCAAGCTTGGCAACGTGAGCGGAGATATCAATACGGGCGGCCGCTTGGCAGTCGTGGGTGTCATTCCCAGCGTGGGCGTAGGTACGCGTGTTCGTGTTACGGGCAAATTGATTCAAGACGCTCGTCATGGCGAGCAATTGCGCGTCGAAAGCCTGGTAATCCTCGAACCCGATACGGTGCAAGGTATCGAGCGCCACCTGTCGTCGGGAATTCTACCCGGTATCGGGCCGGCACTTGCGCGTCGCATCGTTGCCGCCTTCGGGACCGAGACGCTTTCCGTGCTTGACTGCACCCCTGAAAAGTTAGCGAGCATTCCGGGTCTGGGGTTGCGGAAAGTTGGGGAAGTTCGGCAGGCCTGGGCTACGCATCGGACGGAAGCCACCGTCATGGTACTCTTGCAAAGTCATGGAATGAGTCCGGCTTTGGCCAGGCGCGTACTGCGTCATTACGGAGAAAAGACGGCCCGAGTTGTTCAGACATCACCTTACCGTTTGGCGATGGATGTATGGGGCGTTGGTTTTAAAACGGCCGATCGTATCGCTCAAGCGTTTGGAGTGGCGTTGGATCATCCCGAGCGAATCATGGCGGGGTTGTTCCACAAGCTCCGCGCAATCTGCGACGACGGACATTGTTGGGTAAAGCGTGAGATACTGATCGAGAACACTACCGAGGAGCTCAATATTGACCCGGATTTGGTCGCAGCGGCACTCGATCAATTGTGGGCGACGGAGCGGGTTGCCATCGACGCGGGGCAGGTCGCCCTGTCATCGCTTGACGCTGCGGAACGACAATTTGCCGCCAAGTTGTCTGAATGTCTCCGCCAAAGCAGGCCCATCAAAGGTCGCCACGAGCAAGTTATCGCTAAGTTTGAAAGGGATCTATCCATCGAACTTGCGCCCGAACAGCGGGCGGCCATCTTGGCTGTCACGCAGCATTCGGTTGTAATTATCACCGGCGGGCCTGGCGTGGGTAAGACTACAATTGTGCGCGCCATATTACGCATCTTCGAAGGCGCCCGGCTTCAATTGTCCTTGGCTGCTCCAACGGGCCGCGCGGCAAAACGGCTCAACGAGACCACCCAGCGGGACGCGTCAACTTTACACCGGCTGCTTGAATTCGAGCCTAAACGTGGAGGCTTTGCCCGCAATTCCAATTGTCCGCTCGACGCCAACGCGGTGTTAGTGGACGAGTTCTCAATGGTCGATGTTCAGCTGGCAGCCGCCCTAACGGATGCTCTAAGTCCCGATGCCCGGCTAATCCTAGTCGGAGACGCCGACCAGTTGCCGAGCGTGGGCTCCGGAGCTGTGCTGCGTGATCTCATAGAGTGCGGCAAAGTGCCAGTGATTCGCCTGGAGACGGTGTTTCGGCAGGGTCAATCCAGTTCTATTGTACACAATGCCCACCGAATTAAAGCCGGGCTCACTCCTCAATCTAGCGATATCGACCAACCCCATGCGGATTTCTTTATTGTTGAGCGCCGCGAGCCGGAGCGAGCCGCTGAAGACGTCATTACCCTGGCTACGCAGAGAATTCCCCAGCGTTTCTCGCTCGATCCGAAGCGTGATGTGCAAGTGCTGACTCCCATGCACCGGGGGCCCGTTGGCACGCTGGCGTTAAACGAGCGCCTACAAGCGGCGCTCAACCCGACGGGGCCCGCTCTGATCGTTCGCGGCCAGTCATTTCGCGTGGGCGACAAAGTGATGCAAACGCACAACGACTACGACAAAGAGACTTTCAACGGTGACATCGGTCAGGTGGTGTCGCTAATGGAAGACTCTCGCCACCTTGGCGTAGATTTCGACGGTCGAGTCGTCGTGTTCGAAAATGAGGAACTTGAGAACCTGGTTTTGGCTTATGCGACCAGTATTCACAAGAGCCAAGGCAGTGAATACGAAGCCGTCGTCATTCCCCTTTTGACCTCGCATTTCATCATGCTCTCGCGAAATTTGCTGTACACGGCCGTCACCCGCGCCAAACGCCTCTGCGTTCTCGTCGCCGATCCTAAGGCAATTCGAATCGCCCTAGCGGAAGATCGCCGAGAAGAACGCATGACGCAACTCGTCGAACGGGTTAGACACGCCTTGCTTGGCGCGACGTACTTGGATCTTCAACAGCCTCAGTCTGACTAACTCAAACGGCGGCTGCCAAAGGCGATAATCCAATTACCTCCCGCGCTTTGCGGGTGGATTCGACTTCGGGATCGATCGTTCTATGGGTTTTTCTAGCAGTGGGACATTAGCGGGCGGTTGAGCGACTTGCGGCGCCGAGGCGGGCACAGAGGTCGATTTCAGTATCCTCTCCGCCTCCAGCCAATTTTGCTCGGCAACGCCACCGAGACGCCCGCCGCTTAACCACAGCTCATAGGCCTTTTGGCGAATTGCGTTACTTTCGACTCTGGGGCTTGTAGAAATAGACTGCGTCATAGGTCACTCCTGAAAATGCGTGCCCGCATCGATACCCCAAGCTCAATGGCCGGACAAATTCTTGAACGTACAGATCCCTTACCCAGGGTTTTCCAGGGTGGCCCTAACGTCGCGCAAATCTATTGGCCGGCAAGGCCGATATCGCGCTGAATCCTAGTCGGCGGGACTACTCGATGTTCTTGCCACGCCCTGAGTCCAATCGGGCTGCGGCCTGGGCCAAGTTGTCTGGCGGCGCTCAGCGAGATCACTCCTGTTGTGTGTCAACGCTACCCGTTCGTCGTTGGACAACAAACCGGGCTGCGCTCTTTCTTGTGCCTCGGCGTAATCGAGCCAGCGCTCGCCACCACGTAAATCGCCCAAAGCCATTAGCGATAGGCCCCGGTAGAGACCGTAACGAGCGCGATCGACCGCAGCCATCGTCACCAAGCGGGACTGCGTTCGCTCGAAAACTTCAGCGGCTTCCACGTAACTGCGCTGTTGGTAAAGCGTAGTTCCCCGTCCCACTGATGAGCCGCAGGCGGGGGCGGCCATTATGGCAGCAACAAGGAAAAGAACTGAGCTTCGCATGGCCAAACTGCTCAGGAAGGATACCCGCAATGCGTCACGGCGGCCACGCATACTTGCCTCGCATTGAAGCAACCACAGCGGCTCCGCGGCGCTCCAGCGTGTGTCGTTCTGGCCCCAACTCTGCCAAGCGCTTGAACGTGCGCACATGAAGATCAGCCGTCAGGACTAATCCGCAGGGCAATAGTCAAAATTCACGCGGCTTGCCTTGTACCCTGCGTGGGCTATAGCCCCGACGCCACTGGACATCCCCATTCCCCAAGGTAAGCACCATACCCGCAGTCAGCGACAGGAAACCACGATGAGCTTGTCCGATGAACTCAAGCAGGTAGCCCAAAAACTCGCCTCCGATCCGCGCATTTTGAAGCTGATGCAAAACGAACAAACCTTGCGTCTCCTGACACTTCTGGTTGAAATGCCCGAACGTGTTGGAGCCCTTTCTGTGGCGCAGGGGGCCCGGTTCGCCAAGAACTTCCATTTGGCGACGCGTGAGGACGTTGAACGACTGGAGCGCAGGGTCGCGGACATCGAGGCACAGTTGGCGCAGGCGCAGGCGCAGGCGCAGGCCGGGCAATAGGTCGCCCTGGAATCTCTGGAACTTCGTGGACTTCAGGCTATCGATTTCCAATGTGCCATGGCACCATCGGGCCCCGAAGCGTGCCAGGTTTGGCACAATTTGGACGTGGTAAGTGGGACACGGAGGACGCTCGATGCGCATCGCGAAGTGGCTGTCGGTTCTTTCACTAGGTGGGCTTTCACTCGGCGTAACTCAACGGGCATTCGCCTTGGAACCCGAGGATGACCCCGACTACAAGGGCAAGGCGAGCGAAACCGAGGGCAAAGACAAGAAGGATTCAGCCGATAAGGACGAAGACAAGTCAGGGGCGGACATCAAAGAAGACGACGAGAATAAGAAGACCCTTGATCCGGGTGACATTGAGCGCGCCCGAGAAGAGGAAAAGGCCAGCTCAGTCGCTGAAGATCCGAAAACGACGTACTACTTCGTCGGCATTAGATACCGCGCGCAGGTCGTCCCGCAATTCATGATCAACTTGTTCGCCAGTGGTGGCACCACTGTTTTTGCTAATGGTTTTGGTCCAGAATTTACGATTCGCAAGAACGACTTCGAGTATGTGTTTAGCGCTTGGTGGACAAAATATGCCTTTGACTTTACATCGTTTAAAGGCTCCTCCGACGCCAACACTGCGTGGGAGCGGGTCAAGAGCAATGTCCAGGTGCTTTACCTGACTACCGATTTCAACTGGACGCACCAAGTAAGCCCTGCCTTTGGCTTGAACTTCGGAATTGGCGCTGGCATCGGAATCGTTTGGGGCGACCTGCTTCGCAATCAGGCCTATCCAATTGGCAGCCCGTCGAATCCGGATAATTACAAATCGTGTTATGGGCAAGGTCTGCCCACCCAAACCACAAATCCCCCAAACTTCAGCTATTGTGGCAGGGACAACAACCACTACAACAACTACAGCGAACCGAGCTGGGCCCATGGTGGTCAGAAGCCACTCTTCTTCCCTTGGTTGGGCATCGGCACCGGGGTGCGCCTCAAGCCGCATCGGAACTTCATGATGCGTATCGATCTCGGTTGGGGCCTCATCGGGCCTTTCTTTGGCGCATCCGGCAGCTACGGAATCTAACGTGACCTCTAAGCTCGTGTACGCGATGCCCCCGCGTTACGAGCCGGTACGCATGCTCGGCGCCGGAGGCGGCGGTGAAGTCTGGGAAGTCTGCGACCGGCTCACGAACGTGCACCTTGCCCTCAAAGTGCTTGGGGGCCATGCGGGGGCGCGCGAAGCAGAGGCTCTGGTCCGCGAGTTTGTAACTCTGAGCGGCCTTGAGGGTCTCGGGTTGCCCCGCGTACTTCGCTTGGGACGCCTCGCGGAAAATGATCAACCCTACGTGCTGCGCGAACTTATCCCCGGTGAAAGCCTCGATCAACTTATTGCAAAATCCCCCGCGCTTGCCCTCGAAGCCCTCGCTCAAGTGGCGGATCAACTCACGATTCTTCACCGAGCGGGCGTGCTACACGGGGACATCAAACCCGCCAATATCATCTGCCGTAGTGCCGGGACTGCCACGTTAGTTGATTTTGGTCTTGCCTCCCACTTTGCAGGCGCAGGCGCCCCGCATGGGCTGACGCCCCGCTACGCGGCTCCCGAGTTGTTCAGCGGTCAGCCATTGACCGTGCGCGCCGAAGTGTACGCCCTCGGCTTGATCCTTCGAGACATCTCCGAGCAGCTAAGCCTCGACAACTTTGCCGTGCCGATGATCGATGCCTTGGCGGAGGTTGTCGCTCGCGCGACAAGCAACGATGCATCGGCGCGTTTCCCCTCTACCGACGAATTTGCAGCAACGCTGCGCAGCGCAGCGGGCTTGTCTCAGGAGCTTTACTCAAAGCAATTGCGCCTTGCCTGGCCCATCCTAGGGATCGACGGCACCTCGGCCCAATTGCTCGCACGCACCCTCGCACTCAGCTCCGGTGAAGTCTTTAGCATTCTCGGAGAGGTTGGATCGGGCAAGAGCGTTTTGTTACGAAGGCTGGCTTGGTCCCTTGGCACAATGGGAAAACCCTTAGTTTACATCGATGCAGATACAGCTTGCGATCCAGAGTCGATGGCTGCGGAGCTTGCCCAATTCGACGCGACCGCAAACTTGTACGCCCTCGTTGATGACTTTTACTGTTTGGGCGAGTCGGAGCGGCAGCAGGTAAGCAACTTGCTTCAGCGTGGCGCGCACCTCGTTGTCGTAGGCCCCTGGGAGCCCGCCTTTAATCAAGACCCGTTTCGGGTTCCAGATCTGCAGCGGCCTGTGGCTGCCGAGCTCCTGCACCGGGCCATTCCCTCGATAACCGAGGACGTTCTCAATAAAATCCTAGATGTGTCGCAATGCCGCCCTTCCGCCCTGCGCCATTGGGTCAGGCAAATAGCCGCGGGAAGCGTAACCAATGTCGACGAATTTACCGATTTGCAACAAGGGCTAATTGGTAACTCGCAGGCGGAGGCCAAACCTTCTTTGGAGCGATTGCGGACGCTTCTCGACAAGGGCCGCTTTGGTGAAGCCTCACCGCTGCTGGAGCGCCTGTCGCAAAATTCAGAGGACGCTGCGGAATTAGCCGTGGCTGGCGCTCGGCTGCAACTAGGCTTCGGTGAACCGCAAGCTGCTCTCGAATTGCTGCAACCCTACGCTGATTCCGGCAATAAGGGCAGGGCCGCAAATGCCCCAGAAATCTGGTTGTGCTGGGCTCGAGCTTGTTTGGGCGTCGGTGATTACACCGCTGCTGTCGAGGCAGCAATTCGCTTGCGAAACAACGAGTCAGCAATCGGCGCGGAAGCCCAGATCCAGCTAGGTTTGGCTGAATGTTACCTGGGAAAAGCCGACGAGGCGCGTGACGTCATAACAAAAGCATTGCAGCAGGCCGAATCACTCGGAGCCAAACGCGTTGAAGCACTGGCCCATGCGGCGCTTGGATTCGTAGCACAAAGAGACAACCGCCTGGACGATGCCCTCAAGGATTATCGAAGCGCAATTCGAGTCGGACAGGACAGTGCGGACGCCAGTGTTCTTGCGAATGCCGAGCTCAATCTTGCCGGCTTGCTCAAGATGCGCGGAGATATTGCTGGGGCCATAGAGCATTTCGAGGCGGCGGTCGATCGGGGTCAGCGAGCAGGACGCAACGCGACGGTGCGTCACGCACTTCTCAATTTGGCGAATGTCGACCTATTTCTTGGGCGTCTTGCTCGTGCCAAGTCTCGAATAGATACACTGGCTATTGATGCTAGCGGATTGCCCGCGGCGCATGAAGCGCAACGGTTGGGGCTCGAAGCGGAACTCGAGACCCGCCTGGGCCACACCGCGGAAGCCCAAGTACACTTTGAAAAATGCGCCGCGGCCTATCAAGCACTAGGGCGCGACTTGGACGCCGGCGAAGCGAGCCTTGAAGCGGTGCTCGTAGCGGCCCGCGCGGACCAACCGGACCTGGCTAAATTGCGCGCCGACATCGAAAGCGTCCGGGCAAAGCTGGGGGATGCTTCGCCCCAGCAGGCATTACTTTGCTTGGCGGAAGGCCGCGTTGCGCTGCTCGCCGGTACCGAACAGGCCGCGCGAAGCGCTATTGAACGGGCGGTCTTGAGTGCCCGCGAAAGTGGCCACAAAGAGTGGCTGTGGCGAGCACTTGAGGCGAAGGCGGATCTTGAGCAGTCCGCCGGCGGTCTGCTGCGCGCACGTCAGCACCGAGAAGAAGCCTTGGCGCTGCTGGAAGAAATGGCAGCTACGCTTCCCCGCGATCTGCGCGAAGTTTATTGGAACGACAATCGACGTCGACTTTTGAGAGCGGCCGCAGGGCAACCGAGTGCAATCGACGATTCAGCGAAATTTGGCCCGATGTCCCCAGTCTTGACCCGCGATACGACGGGAACGGTCTCGACTTGGCTGTCCAACCCCACCGACCAACGCTTAGGGAAGATTCTCGAGATTAACGCCGAGCTAGCCGGAGAGCTAAATCTTGAGCGCCTGACAGCGCGAATCATTGAGTATGCCATTCATTTGTCCGGGGCGGAGCTTGGCCTTGTCATATTGAGGGAACCGGAGGGGCAACTGCGTGTGCAATCGGCGGACGCCACGGTTGCCGACGAGACCCGGGCGCAATTCTCCAGGACTATCGCTGAGACGGTAATTGCAACTGGGCAACCCGTCGTGACGTTGAGCGCAAAGGACGACCAACGTATGTCGGGATGGTCCAGCGTACATGAGCTCATGGTCCAGTCAGTCGCCTGCGTCCCGATTCGCGCCGGACAACGCCCGATGATTGGCGCTCTTTACCTTGAGACTCGACTACGAAAAGGCACTCGATTTAAGTCCGAATTGCCCATGCTCCAAGCTTTTGCTGACCAAGTGGCAATTGCGCTGCACAGCGCCAGGCTCATAAAGGAGAACCAGGCCCGTGCGGAAGAACTGAGCGAGAGCAACCGCCAACTCCAAGAAGCGCAAGATCGGTTAGAGGAACTCCTAGGGAGTCGCACCTATCAGTTGAAGCGGACCCGAAAGAAGCTGAAGGAAACGCGCGAAACGTTGTTCAGTCACTTTGGCTATCACGGGCTTGTAGGCACCAGCGCCGCGATGCGGCGTGTCTACGCCCTCGTCGAGCGCGTCAAGTCCGCCGATGTAGCCGTCTTGATTACCGGGGAAAGTGGCACCGGGAAGGAAATGGTAGCCAGAGCGATTCACGCTGCTTCCGATCGATGTCGGGGCCCGTTCATTGGCGTAAATTGTGGTGCAATTCCTGAAAATCTCCTTGAAAGCGAGTTGTTTGGCAGTGTTCGCGGCGCCTTCACCGGCGCTGATCGCGACCGCGCCGGGTTGTTTCGAGAGGGAGAAGCGGGCACGCTGCTGCTGGACGAAATCGGTGAGATGCCTGCCAAGATGCAGGCGGGGCTATTGCGTGTGCTGCAGACAAAGACCGTACGACCCGTGGGTGGGCGTCGCGAAGAAGCGGTCGATGTTCGCGTGGTCTGCGCGACTCACCGAAATCTTGAAGAATTGGTTCAGGCCGGCAGTTTTCGGGAGGACCTTTATTATAGAATCCACGTGGTCGAGCTGTGGATTGCTCCATTGCGTGAACACCGGGAGGACATACCTCAACTCGTCAATCACTTCCTGGGTCTATTTTCGGCGAAGTTTCGCCAAGAGAAGAAGGTGCTCTCCCGGGATGCTTTGCGCCTTTTAATGTCGCAACCCTGGCGCGGCAATGTTCGGGAACTTGAGCACGTACTGCTGAACGCCTGGATTATGTCCGACGGAGAAGAACTGGGGCCGGAGGACTTCGAATTACCCGTGGCGACTAGCCCCTACCACGAAGCAATAAACATCCCAGATCCTAGCGAACCCGTTGAAGGTCGCGCAGAGCTACCCGTCGACGATCCCCAGCCCGATTCGCCTGAGATGACTCGTCCCAGGCCTCGGCATTCGACGAGTGCGCGTGCCGAGCGGCACAAAGCCACAGATGAGAAGAACAGAATCTTGGAAGCCCTACGAGCCTGCGACCATAATAAGGTCAAAGCGGCGCAGATGATTGGGATCCCGAGACGCACATTTTATCGCCGGCTTGACGCATACGGAATCAAGTAATGCATGTTGAATTGGCCCTCAAGACAGCTTGAGCTGCCGCAGCTTCTTATGCAGCCCTTCCCGGGTGATTCCGAGCGATTTTGCCGTGATGGTCTTGTTGTTACCATGTTGACGCAGGGCCTCTTGCACGAATTGACGTTCGACCTCTTCGAGCATTTCTTTGAGCGTGCCGGATGGGGTCCCTTGAATGGCGGGAGAATCTGCGGACTTTCGCAGTTTTTCTCGCAGCTTCACCTCACTGATCAATTCATTGGGTTCCGCCTGAATGACTAAACGTTGAATTTCGTTTTGCAGCTCACGCACATTGCCGGGCCAGGTATAAGTTGACAGTCGGTCCAAGGCTGATGCGGTGAATCCCGGGACCGATTTTCCGAATTCGCGGGTGTAACGTAAGAGGAAGTGCTTGGCTAATTGGAGAATGTCACCTTGTCGTTCGCGCAAGGGGGGCACCCGCAACGGAAATACATTCAGCCGATAGTACAGGTCCTCCCTAAATCGACCTTCACGTACTTCATTTTCTAAATTTCGGTTGCTAGCTGCAATGATGCGAACATCAACGTGCCGCGGGCGACTGCTGCCGACGGGACGAATCTCGCCCTCCTGAAGCGCTCTGAGTAATTTCGCTTGTAAAAATAATGGTATCTCGGTGATTTCGTCCAGGAACAACGTTCCCGTGTCCGCGACTTCAAAGAGACCTTTCTTGTCCTCGCCAGCCCCTGTAAACGACCCCTTTTTGTGACCAAACAATTCACTTTCCAGAAGGTTTTCTGGCAGCGTAGCGCAATTTTGGGCAACGTATAGCTTGTCGCACCGGTTTGAACGTCGGTGCACCGACGCGGCAACTAGTTCTTTTCCAACGCCCGTTTCCCCTTCAATAAGTACCGTTGCGCGAGTTGTTGCGACCCGATCAATTTGGATCATCAATTCCCGCATCGCGGCGCTTTCCCCGATGACCTCAGACTCCACGCCTTTGTGTCGCTCACGTTGGCGCCAAAACGCATTTTCCTGGTGTAGCTGGCGTTGCAACCCGAGGAGGCGGTCGATCAGACGAGAATTCGAAACGGCGAGAGAAGCTGTAGCCGCTACGATGCTCACGAGGTCCAAGTCGGCCTTGTCGAACATGGCTGGTCGCGCGCGGTTGTCCAATTCGAGCACGCCAATGATGGCCTCTTTTTTCCAAAGTGGCACAGCGACCGTGCTTCGAATGTTGGTACCAAGGAGTGACTCCGAACGTAAGCCGTCAATCACGGCGTCTGCGGCTAACACTGAGCTTCGCTCGCGCAGGACTTTGCGAAATATGCTTCGCGCTATGGGAACGGCCTCTGACGAAGCGACAAGTTGACCATCACTTTGCCGAAGCCGCGTCATGACGGGAATGTAGGCAAGATCACTCGCAGCTTCTGCACTGCTGTCGGACGGCTCGTCCCGAAGTATCAGGGTCGCATGTGTTGCGCGGGGAATTACGGCGAGGGCTGCATCGAGTACCGTGACGTAGACTTGCTCAAGATCATTGGCAGATAGAATATTCCGCTCGGCGTCACTCAGCACTGCCATGACTTCGGCTAGACGTTTCGCGGAGCCTGGCGGCTCCCAATGTCCGATGGGACGGGTTGCGACAACCTGTGGCTCGAAGGCTTCCTCCGGGGCAAATCTCAGTGCGAGCCGGAGGGGAGTCTTGGCCGCCGGGGCACCCAATTCGAGGACATCGTCCGGGGCGAGCAGGATTCGCTGCCCCCTTTCCCCGATGATTGGCGGCTCACCCTTGCGTAATACCGCCGTGTGCCACCCTACGACGTCGGTTTCGAGCATCACTTCGTCAACGCCGACGCGTAGGCGAAGATGGTGGTCGGCAACTTCAGCGTCAGGCAGCGCCAAGTCGTTGTCTTCACTCCTGCCTACGGTAACGATCGGCCTACTGGGCCCGAACGCGACGCCGGCATGGGGCCCCGAGACGACCTCGATACTGGAAAGCAACATTGCCGTAAACTTGCGGCCTGCGCCTCGAGCAAAGTCCCCGACAGTGGTCGGGGACCTCGAAAGTAGCGCCTATTCGGCGCGCGACTCGATTCGGTGCATCACTTGCTTTAGTGGAGCATCACCGGCGATCTTGTTAGAATCGGCGGTTTTTTCGTTTGCTTCAATGATGGCTTCCAGCTTCTTTGCCGCCTCCTTAGACCCCTTGGGCGACAGTTGGTCGATCGTCTGCGATGCAGCATAACGGACGGCCGCATTATCAATCGATCCCAATCGGTCGATTAGTTCACCGCGTGCCTGTTCATTGCCGAAGATGCCAACCATATACGCGGCCTTGATCGCCGTGAATTGAGTCTTCTGCTCTTGGTTCTCGCTCTTCTCAATTTCGCTTAGGTAGCATTGGACGCGATCGCCGCAGGCTTTGAGTTGCTTTTCAGCCATGCCCAGAAAATCCTTTTCCATCTGGGTCCCGTATTTCTTCACGGCGCCACGCACCGTGTCGAGTTGATTCGGCTTTGCCAACTTCAACACAGTTGACAAAACCGTGCTTTGGAAAGCCGTCTTGTCGTCGCCACTGCCCGCCGTCTTTTCGGCCCTTACGAGTAACCAGTCAATCATGGATGGGTCGTAGAATTGACCCGCTGACTCCGCGAGCACCTGCAGGGCCGGATCACCAGGTGGAATACTGGCATCCAAGGAAATCGACTCGAACGCGGCTTTAAATGCGTCTTTCGATTCGGCCGTCGCCGGGATCTTAGCCAATTCACGAGCAATAATGGCCTTGTTGGCATCTCCCTTGATAGTCTTCAGGACGGCAACCATAGGTGCAATCGCTTCCGAACGCCCTAGCGTGCCCAATATAAGAGCGGCGATTTTCTGGGATGCATCTTCCTCGCCGTTCTTGTCGTTGCCTGTCTCTTTTGCCCGGCGCACGTAGAACGCCTTGAGCTTTTCGTTTTCTCCCTTGAGCAACTTAATTGCTTCCGGAAGCACGGGTTTTCCGATCTTTACGAGAGCGAGCAAAGCGGTGAGCTGAACATCCGCCTTCGCAGGATCGAGCATTACCTTCATGAGTGGATCGACCGCGGCGGCGTCCTTGAGCGCGCCCAGAAGTTTCGCCGCCGTCGTCTGCCAGAACAGCTGATCGCGATACGGGTCTACGCGGTCTTTGTCGTTGCCACCTTTAGGAAGCACAATATCGGCTTCCATCATCGTACGAAGCGGCCCTGCCCAGGACTGCTGATGAATATCCGCCATGGCTTCATTTAGGTCTTTGTACGTCACCCCACCCAGCATCGTGCTGGCCCGCAATTTCATGAAAGCCTGCAGCAAGGGCTCGCCGAGAGACGGCAATTTGAGCATGCCGGCAGCCCGTGCAGCCCACTTGATGTCCGCATTGTCCTTGTCGGTCTTCGGATGTTTGACGAACTCTTCGAAGGCTTTTTTCAGCGCGGGTTCTGTCCGGGGATCTTTGAACGATGCCAGCAGCTTAATTAGCGAAACCCGTGTCTTGGTGTCGTAGTCGTCGTAGTAGTCGACGTAGGCCTTGGTAAGAGGTTCTGTGATCTTGTCGAGCAGAGCCTTGACCTCAGGTGTCGTCGTGTCCTTATTGGACCGGGTGACGGCGTCCTCGAAGAACTGTTCGAGGCGTTTGACTGCGCGAGGCCGCCAAGAACTATCGGGCAGCTTGTCGACCCAATAGTCAGGCTGGGTGTCATCCTTGCAGCCGACCTGTGTTGTTGCGATGATGCCTGTTGACACCAATGCGGCAGTGCCAAAAGTAATGCGACAAATGAGCGACGCGAGGGTACGCGTGGAGCGGAACATACGATTCCTCCGGGATTGCGTGCGGTTGCGAAATAACCGCGGGTCAGCGAGCGCCGAGTCGAAGAAAACCTCAGTAAAACCCCAAGTTGCGAGCGAGACCGCACGGTACGCTGGGAAAAGCTCTCCTGTCAACGGCAGCTGACACCCAGCTGCAATAAACCAACAAAATCAGGCCAATAGACCAAACGGCCTCCAAGCCCATTTCGTTAGGTACTACTGGAGCCTATAGGGTATTACGGCTGCAATTTGGCCCAATAATGCATCGTGGAGGAGGCCGTTTGATACCAGCAAACCCCTATCGTTAGCCAAGTTGGGTCCTCTGTAGTCGATTGGTCGGCCTAGCGTGTCCGAGACACGGCCTCCCGCCGCCGCAACCAATGCATCCAGCGCACAGGCATCCCAGCGCTTGCCGGCTGACCCGACAGCCAGGTAAGCATCCGCCTGGCCCTGAGCCACCATAGCCCCCTTGAGTCCGGCGCTGCCCAGGGAACGAACCGCTCGAACGTTGAGCGCCTCGATTTGCCGGTTGGTCTCCGCGGAACGATGTCCACGGGAAACCAGAATCTGGCTCTCGGATAATTGATTCGTTCGGCTGGGCGAAATGGGCACAGCCGCCGCATCCTTTGAAAAGCCAAATGCGGCCTCGCCAATCTCGCCGGCCCAGAACAGGCCGCTGACTGGCGAGTGAATCACCCCTGCGGCTGCTCGATCGCCCTTTACGAGGCCTATCATCACAACGAACTCATCGGTGTGATCTACGAACTCCTGAGTACCGTCGATCGGATCGACAAAGAAAATGCAATCGGCCGATCGGAAATCAACGAACGCGCTCGGGTCGCTCTCTTCTGCGACAATTGGCCAGTTCGGGAATTCCTTCGTGAGTGCATTGCAAATCAATTCGTTAGCTGCACGGTCCGCGCTAGTAACGGGATCATTGGGGCCTTTATACTCAATGTCGAACGTAGTTTGATAACTCCGAAGCACCAGTTCGCCAGCCTTCGCAGCTATGTCAGTCATTTTCGTCAGAAGTGGGGACATCACGATCGGGCCCCGAGGTCCTGCAAACGCATTTCTAATCCCTCAAGCCATGCATTGGGCAAATAAGGAGGGCCCGAACCGATATCGCGCACCAGTTGGTCCAATTGATGAGCCGTTCGGGGTCCGATAATCGCTGTTGCCACTTCCTCGTGGTGGAGCACCCAGCGAATCGACGCACTGCGAAGGTTCGTAACCTCGTTGCGCACCAGAGGCCGCAATGCGTCCAACTGGTGCAGCCGGCGCCGTAGCTCATCCGAAGTCCAACGCCGTGACCGGTGGTCGGAATCGGGAAAGGTCTTATCTTGCGGCCAAAAGCCGCACAGCAGCCCATGTGCAAGAACCGATCGCGCCAGGAAGCAAGTCTTTGCTTCCCGTACTCGCTCCACGACCCGACGAAGGTCAGAAGCCCACAGGCAATTGAAGGCAAGTTGAAGCGCCGGAGCATTCTCATCCAGTGCCGCTTCGGCCACTTCCGCCGAGCCCGCGCTTACGCCCCAGCAGCGTATTAGACCTTGCGTGCAGAGTTCACGCATCAACGCCGAAGCCTCGCCGTTGCGAAGTGTTTGAACTGAGGGATTGTGCAGAAGAACAAGATCGATTGGGCTACGCCTTAGTCGCCTAGCAGATGCCTCAACACGTTCCCGAAGCCAGGTACAATCAAATCGTTTTCGCGCCGGTTGTGTCGTGCAATCCGTCCCAACCTTTGTGATTATTACAACCTCTGGATCGGCACCCAGCAAATTGCCAAGGCGCGACTCCATGGCACCAGCCGCGTATACGTCGGCAGTTTCAAAGCCAGTGATGCCTAGGGCACGGGCGCGCAGGACGATACTGTCTTGCTCCTTTTCGTCCACGGCGCCGTAGGCGTCACCACTCAAACCCCAGGTTCCGAGTGTCAATTCGGACACGGAAATGTCTGGAATGGCGAAGGGACGACGTCGCACGGACGTCCGGATATCGCAGACCCAAGTGACGCGCTACGCGCCCGGCACGATTTCTCTGATTATCTCCGGCGCTCGGGCTGGCAATTGATCCGGCCCCGGCGTAATGCACGCGCCTTCATGCGAATCGACCCCTATGCCCATGCGCCACGCTTACCAATCGACGGCGAAATCGTCGATCCGCGGGATCTCGTCGGCACGGGTTCTCTTCCCGTCGAACTGGAAATCGGACCGGGCCGCGGCGGTTTCATTTTTGAGCGTCTGGCCGCCACTGACCAAGCTCGCATGATCGGGCTCGAAATTCGGAAGAAGTGGGCCACTCTCGTGGACGCGCGTCTCAGGCAAAAAGGCTACGGCCTTCGGGCCCGAGTATTTGCGGAAGACGCTGTCAACGCGGTTGCTCGCTTTCCGGAAGCCTGCGTTTCGGCGGTGTATGTGCATTTTCCGGACCCTTGGTGGAAAAATCGCCACCAAAAGCGGCTTGTTATGGCCAAAGACATGGGAAAATCCCTGCTTCGCGTTCTAATCCCCGGCGGAGAACTGTTCGTGCAGACTGATGTGGCGGAACGCGCTGAGGCTTATAACTCGCTTCTAGCCCAAACCGAGGGGCTTGAGCCGGTTGAAGCTTCCTCGTGGGTTAAGGAGAACCCCTACGGCGCCCGAAGCACCCGGGAACGTCGTGCAATAGCGGATGGGCTTCCCATCTACCGTCTGAGGTACCGAAAGAAACCCGGCTAGGTTTGCGAGGCGGCGGCTGAAAGGTTCCCCAGTATTTGTTTTGTCCTGGGCCCACTTGGACATGATGGGTTGATTCCGGAGCCGAGTCGAGGCTATCCTCCGGCGCGGATCATGCGTTTCAGTGTTCTGCTCGGCTTGAGTCTCGCTTCTCTGCTCGGTTGCGCCACGTATCGCGACGAATTAGCCAGAGGCCAGCACTACTACGATCTTAATCAATACAACGACGCTCTTGCCGTGTGGCGAGTCCTTGAAATAGATTGGGACTCGCTGACGTACGCGGAACAGACTCGCTATGCCTACCTGCGAGGAATGACCGACTTCCGAATGGGGTTTCGCGCCGATGCACGTCACTGGCTTGCCATTTCGAAAGCCGTTGAGCTACGACACCCCGGTGGATTGGACGCGCAGTCCAACGTTCAATTGGAGCAAGCCCTGGGAGAACTCAATAGCGCCGTGTACGCGGCAGGCCAGCCTCCCAGCGCATCTGCGACGGGCCAGGAGCTCGCGAACGTGATGGCCAATACTGCTTTGCCAACCTATTCGGCAGCGCCTCAAACGCAGAGTCCAGCGCCGCAACAAATGGCGCCAGCCGCTCCGCCATCTTCGGCTAGTTCCCCGCCGCCCGTGCCTTAAGCGTCTACGCTGATGCCTAGCGCTTGATTTTTCGAGTGCCGAAAAGACAAAAAGATCGCAGCCAGATTCGATTATGTGAGTGGGCAGCATGCACCCCACTCGCCATGCGTCGCGCCAACTACTCGGATATTCCGCTGCTCGGATATTCGGATATTCGGCGTGCCTCGTAAAGTTCGTCTTTAGCCAGGAGCTTTTGTTTCTTAAGCTCCGCAATCGTCCGCTGTTCCTCGGGTGTCAGTAAGGCTCTGCGTTCGAGCTGATGGACCTCGTCATGCAATTGACGATGCCGCAATTCCAATTCTGTGAGACGATCATCCGCCACGGCCACAATCATGGGACACACCTCCTGCTCGGTTGCCGAGCCAGACCAACGCGCTCTGAGTGCAAGCGAACCGCGCTTGTCAGCTTTCGCCAGCAAGGTCGAGCGATTGAGCATATCTAATAGGATAAAGCTCCAGGAAACTGGGTCAACGGTTATTCGCTCAATAGACGCGGACTCAGGAGTCAAATCCCTTAACTGCTACATGTACCCTTGCCCCCGCATAATTGGCCCGTGGGAGGAATTGACGGAGGGCTTAGTTGGCGGGTGCCGTGGCCGCATGTTTGTGTCGACATTGTGAATCATCGACAGCTCCCGACCGTGCTGGCCCTTCTGGTCGCCGGCATATTGAATGGCTGTAGCCCTGCGGGTAACTCCGGGGCCCATTCGGCGGGGGTTCGTTCACCAGTCGTGTCGGAGAAGAAGCTGACATTGGAGCGTACCGTCGTGACTTCGCAGGAGGCCCTGACAGTCAATGAGCTTTTCGAGCGCGGCATGCATCGGTTTGGAGGGAAGCGATTCGCGTTGGCCGCATCCGATCTCGAAACTGCGGCGGGAGCGGCGCCCGAACAGCCCTGGGTGCCGATAGCTTACTACCAGGCGGCCCTCGCGCGGGACGAGCAAGGCGAATTTACGACGAGCGCAGAAAATTTTGCGAAGCTTGTGCATGACCGGCGGGACTCACCCCAGAAACGTGATGCTTCGATTCGACTAATTCGTCTGCTGATTCACTTGGAGCGTTGGGACGATGCAGGAGCAGAGGCCGACTCGGTATTGGTTCGATACACGGATTTGCGACCCTTCGAGGCCATTGTCGTTCGGGGTGGACGCGCTCTGGCAGAAATTAGTCGGGGCGATTTTTCGAGAGCCGAGCGAGACGTTGAAACGGCCCGGAGCATCATCGAAGACCATCAATTCGAAGTTCCGGCGCGCATCCACCGCGATATTGCGGCCGTATATTTCGCTCTCGGAGAGCTTCGTCGTAATCGCGCGGACTCGATTCGATTTGTGCCTTTGCCTGTGAATTTTGCCGATCAATTGGAGAAGCGCTGCCAGCTCCTGTTAGACGCGCAATTCGCTTACTCGACCGCAATGCGGGCCTACGATTCGCATTGGTCCACGATGGCAGGCTACCAAGTAGGAGAGTTGTACGAACATTTACACTCCGATCTCATGGAGTTGCTCGCCGCAATTCAATTCAACGACGCGGCCCGCAATAGCTTGTTCGAAGCCGCCCTAAGGTTACGTTATGCGGTGCTACTTAAGAAAGCCGTGAGCCTTATTGAACATACCGTCGCCAATGCCGAACGAACGCAGGAAAACGGACGTTGGGTGACATTGGCGCGTGAGGCGCAAGAGCGCCTAATGATTTCACTTTCCACAGAGCAGACCGCAATCGACCAGGTACCCTACTCGCGCGAGCAAATTGCCGAGGCTCTCGAAGGGCTGGGGAAAATCCACAGCCAAAGCGGGCGCAGCGCAGTGGGGCAAGGGAAAAAAATACTCTTGACCCGCTAGCTGTCACTTTGTACAGTATGGAAGGCTATCCCGGTACGGAATATGCTTGACAGCACAGATTTGCAGCGCTAGCACGCGCCGCGTCCAAGTCCGAATCCCTGCTGTCACCCTGCTGGGGCGAAAAGTGCCTCGCGGGATAACGGTGGGGTGTCGCATTTGGAGGCACCTATCGCGGGTGTCTTTGACGTTCGGTGGCTGCGTCAATCGGTTGACCGGTTCTTCGGGCGTAGGGCGGCGGGATTTAGGCTGGGACAACGGGTCCTGGGACAATTCGTCAGGCTTGGTCGTGCAGTTGCTGGGCTCACATCGTCGGTCGGTAGCCATGCGCGCCTCAACGAGGACGCTCGGTTTCGTACATCTTTCGGCTGACGTAGCTCAACCGGTAGAGCTCCTGTTTTGTAAACAGGAGGTTAGGGGTTCGAGTCCCCTCGTCAGCTCTAGCTCTGACGCGACTGGCCTCGATGCGGAGTCCCGAAGACCGAGGACGATCGCTCATGGAGAGTTACTTGATCAGTTGTTCGAATTCTCGGAGGGTTGCCCGAGCGGCCAATGGGAGCAGGCTGTAAACCTGCCGGCTTACGCCTTCGGTGGTTCGAATCCACCACCCTCCACTGACTTTTTGGACGACCGGTGCAGAGCCGACCGCAATATCCAACGACAAATACGTCGATTCCGTCGAATCTCGCTACTTGGCTGGCAGGCTGGTTCGGACAGCGCTATAAGGCGCGCTCCGTTTTGCGGGAGTAGCTCAGCTGGTAGAGCGTCAGCCTTCCAAGCTGAACGTCGCGGGTTCGAATCCCGTCTCCCGCTCCGGACGAAATGTCAGCATGTTTTCGCAATTCAACGATTGGCGCCTAGTGTCTGCCCACCTAGCTCAGATGGTAGAGCGCGTCCTTGGTAAGGACGAGGTCACCAGTTCAATCCTGGTGGTGGGCTCGAAGCGACCTATAAGGAAGTTTGAAGCAATCGGCTGACTCCGCAAATAAGATTCGGAAAGGTTGGAAGCGATGGGCAAGGAGAAGTTCGTACGAACAAAACCGCACGTAAACGTGGGAACGATTGGTCACATTGACCATGGCAAGACGACGCTCACGGCAGCGATCTTGAAGGTACAGTCGAAGCGGGGCAAGGCGAAGGAAGTAAAGTACGCGGACATCGCAAAGGGTGGAATTGTCCGTGATGATACGAAGACGGTGACGATTGCGGTAAGC